>Ga0179593_1659548_pt1 | contig 14011 bp, 10 predicted proteins | sample CZODoug2_1_08_16_FD_185931 | JGI IMG/M metagenome (GOLD analysis project Ga0179593, IMG submission 185931) | Vadose zone soil fungal communities from Angelo Coast Range Reserve, California, USA - CZODoug2_1_08_16fungal (PacBio error correction) | ecosystem: Environmental > Terrestrial > Soil >...
CCACACCAAAAAATAAAAAAGAAAACAGCGGGCCAACAAGCAGCGTCCGGCTCCACTGGCAGGGGACTTTGAACGGAGGGTTCAGATCGCCTACCGGGAAAAGGGGCCCGGTACGGCACGTTCTTGGGGTGGTTCCCAGGTTTGAAAATCAACCGGGAGAATGGACCTAAAGGAGGCAACGCATACGGAAAGTGCCCGCCCGAACGGAAAAAAAACTTTAAAAAAAAGTGCTTACCCCTTCTGCTAACCGCCTCTGCCTTTTAATACGAGGGAAAGCACTCAATCGGTTGAAAAACTAACCGTTCTCGAGGGGGGGAGGGTAAAGATTGTAATGGCAGAAAGAGGATAGACCCAGGAAGAAAAGTTTCATGAATACCCTCTAGGTCGAAGGAGAAGACCGGCTTAAGCGGAGGGGAGGGCTGTCTTTTCCTCCGCCCTAAGTAGGGAAGAAGGGGAGCACATCAGCTTTAAGAATCGAAGAAAGACATCCATGAGACAAGATGGGCCGACGTAAGTTTCTAGGTCGTACAAGGAAAGGAACAGGGAGTACTGGGACGTCCATTTCGCACCAAAAAAGAGGGGAAACCTGAAAAGCGCAAAGAGATCGAGAAAGTCAGGCATTAGGGGGGAGAAGGAGAACACGTCTCCTATTGCAGATGGTAGGGTCCAATACTTGAAGGTCTTGGTTGACCCAAGATGAGGGACGGAAAGGGCCGTCAAGGGCGTCTATAGATCAAAATGGGGGAATCTTTTACCAGAAGGGTCGAAGGGATTAAATAGTCTCAAAGGAATACCGAGTATAATGAAGCAGGTGGGGGCAGCTTGCGGGTCAGGAGGGGGCGCAATCTTCTGGGGGACCTGTTCCCGGTAAACCGCCAGGAAGGGGAATAATGAAGAGTTGGTGGTCTAGCCCCGTCTATTCATAGAAGAAAAAGAAGGAAATAGCCATCAATAACAGATGGAAAAACCCCTTTTTAAGCGGCCGGTCATGAAGAAAGGTGAGGAAGGTCTCTTCCAAACAAAGGAGGGAGGGGAGTCGAGGGAGGCAAGGGAACAAGCTGTTTTACCTCATTGGTTGTTCAGATCTGATTGATGATAGTTTAACGCTGATTGCGGATGCTGTCAGGCGTGAGCCGGGGCCGCCGATGGGTGCAAGGAGGGAGCCTGGTACCAACGTTCAACAGTAAACGACGAGAGAAAAATGCACTCGAGGAGAGGAGTGTTTGGGTGCCATCACTCAGTAATGCCTAGGGAGGAGGCGCTTAACTGTGAAGCGGGGGACCGACCAAAGGGGCACAGAAGCCCTGATATTTATAGACGGAGAAAGGTTTGAAACAGTCGAACTCATCCAGGGGAAAACACGATCAAGAGTGGATCTTCCTGAATGGGGGGGGGACTTAAAGGAGGGCGCACGAATAAACGGAAGGTATCGATCTCTGCAAGGGGGCTCGGAAGGTTGGCCTTCAAAGGGGACGCGAAGGACCGCAAGTTCCGGACCGTAGGGGGGGGGGGAAATCAGGGACTTCTGACATCCGGGGGAGACAGGGTGGGAAAGGAGCAGCCTCTCGGCGATCTGCGATGCTTGCGAACGGCTGGTGGGACCGGGACCAGACAAAAAAAGACCTATTATCCGTCGCAGCGAGGAGCAAATATCGGAAGGTCGAAACGTGACTTCCCGGGGTTCGATACGACTTCTGCCATTTAAAAGAAAAAGGGACACCTCACTTTTGTCCCGAGAACTGGGGGACCTGTAGGTTTACCCAGTAGAGTCACGCCTGTTATTCACCGGAAAGAGGCGGGGGGCAATAAGGGAAGCACCGGTGGAATGGCTGGAAATTGTCCGTAACGCTATATGAAGAATCAATTGGAGGGTCGGGGAGAAACAAAACAACTAACGTGGCCTGCCGCAGACCTGAAACACCAGGAGGGTGTCCTGACTTCAAACGGTATGGAACGAAATCGCCCCAGTGGGATGGAAAGAGTTCTGCTTTGGGGGAGCAGGTTGGGGTCAGGGTTGAAGGTACGAGGGGGGGGACAAATAGAAAATCATCTGTTTCTGGAATGAGAGTTGCGAATCGATCACCAATGGAACGCAGTTCGCCGTACCCTAGGGCAAGCGGAAAATGTGGGGGGCAGTCCGTTGAAGGGGATAAAATGAAAGGAAAAACCTGGAAATCCGCTCATTTTCGAACCGCTTTGGGGGGAAAACTGAAGGGGATCAATGGCGGGAAAAAAATTTGAGAAAAATGCTCAGATTGCGCCGCGGCTTCTCTTGGTAAGGCAGATTCTTGAGGGGCGGGACAGCTCTTCAGAAATGCTCTTGGATGGGGAGTAGGTTCGTATCGGACCTAGGATGGTGGGGAGGAAATTCAGGGGGGGGTGCAACACCAGGTTGCCACCGGTGGGGGATTGGAACCGTGCTAAAAGGGGGAAAAGAAGACTTAGAAGTCTTCACCACTTTCCACGCTGGCAGGATGGTGGACAAGGAAAGGAAAAGTAAAAATCCATTCTTGACGCCAATCAGGCGGACATCCTTTGCCATCCTTGCCGCATGTTTTACTAAAAAAAAAGAGTCACTGACGCAATCGGCATGGCCCGGCTAATTAATTTCCACAGCTGTTCCGGAAAGAGGGAAAGGTCATGGTTTGTAGAATCAAGGAAGTACGAGTAGGCTTAACGAAAAACCCTTGTGGGGGAGGGGGAAAAGGGACTGCAAGGGGGGGAAAGAGGGGAGGTCATAGGGCTAAATATGCCTGCGTGTAGTCACCATCCTTCCAAGACTAGGAAGGAGGGAGTTTCGAGACCGGGCCATTAGGTACCCATAACATCGGGCAGGGGAACGAAGAACCATAACGGAGAGTGTCACGATAAGGCAGACAGAGGACATCCAGTGGGTGAAGCTGACTACGGAGACTAGAGTAGGGGAGTCCATAGAAAAAAAGCCCAAAAGGGGTGGAATTTTTTTTTTCGCCTCTATAAACAAGTAGAAAAAGGAAGGATCGGTCGCAAGCCAGGGGAACTTGTATGATTGGGAAAAAAAAGGGGTGGTTGGGACAGAGCAAATTGGCTCTTCTAAAAATCTTTTCTAAGGGACCTTCGGAGAATGGCAGTCCATTTCTCCCCGCCTGAACTCAAAAAAAAGGTCTGAAAAAGTGCTTCACGGAACCTCGTGTCCCTTTTGGGCCAGCGACCCCCTAGTTCAATGAACACTTCCACTAAGAACGCCCGAGGCCACCTAAAACCTCTGTCCATGGGACCCCAGGAAAGGCCAAAAAAAGCCTCCGGCAAACTGGGTCGATGACGTGACTCCCAGGGGGGAGGATTTCATGAGAACGTCAGGGGATGAGCGTACGGCCCCGAACTTCTCAACAGGTCGGGGTAAGTTTCCAAGTTGGGGGATACCATAGATAGTAGGGATGGAGCGAATCCAGTGCCAAGCACGCCCCTTCCAAAGGAAGTGAAAGAGAGTGAAACGGGCCCCCTTCTTCTCACACGAAGAGTTTCAGGGGAAGACAAGCTTGAAAAGAAAAGAAGGGGGACCCAGTTTTTTTTAAGAGTTTTTCAAAAAAAGGGATGGGGGGAGAGACGAATGGCAAAGTCAGAGGATCGAAAAGAAGAAGAATGGGAAGAAACCCGCGAGCGTAAGGGAGTCTCGACCTTCGGGAAGCCAGTTCTAGCGTGTAGGCGGTCGCAAGAAAAGCCGAGACAGAATCGCAGCTCGTTTAGGAGGGAGGTAGACAAGACTAAAAAGAGACCAGGAAAGGGCGGGCCGTCCAGTTTGTACGCTTTCAAAGGGCCGGAACTTTAGATGACTTTTACGCGGTCAATGGGAAGAGTGATTTTGGACTCACGATAAACCGTCCCCAGAAAACGAGAAGACCTCCGGGCGATTGGGCCTAAGGAGAAACTGTGAACGGGGGGCAAGACTGCAAGGATTGTCTATAGAACTGGGAAACTAGGGGGAGTGGAAACCATGTATGCTTAGGCCTGGCAAAAGGCTTAAAGGAGCGATAAAGAGCTGGCCCCTTGTAGCTTGAGAACCCCTAAAGTCGGGCTGAAAGAGGAAAAAAGCCGGTCTAGAAACCTATCAAAAAATCTGCTTTGCACTAAAAATCATGATAGGGCAAGGCCAATCGTTAGGTTCCTTTTCCCGGCCCGACCAGAAAAAAGAGTGGTGGAAAAAAACAAAATCCCGCGGGGCCGACTCGTTTGGGGAGAAACTGCTCATTCAAGAAGGAAAAAAGCGGACATCAGCGGGAAGAACCAGGAGAACCACCCAACTGTGGTAACCGCGTCCGTCCGCCGCCCAGGAGAGAAGGGAAGCCAAAAAGGGGGGGAGGAGAGGGGAGACATTCTCTCAGCGAAGAGGAAGGTTCTAACAAGTTGGGGTACGAAAAGAGAAACGCATTGAGTCGTGTCATGCTTATGAAGGAGAAGGACATGCGAAAAGAAGGAAAAAAAGGAAGGGAGCCAAAGGGGGAAGGTCAAACGAATAAGGGGGGAGAAAGGAGTGCAACTAGTTGACATCACTCCTTGAAAGAAGACTAGTAGGTATACCGGAGACTCCTGGGGAAAAAAAGAGCGGATGAGACCGTCCAAGTTACCCTCCCGGGAGGGGAGGACGAACTTGAACGACTTGGGAAAAACCTGGCATCACGACAGGCAATTATAAGTTCCTAATCTGACAAAAAACGGAAAATGAGGACTTCCTCGGATCCCGGAGAAACAGGTACGATCCCTGTGGGAAGGTTAGCTGTATCAATTTGGCCGCCTGGCGAGAAGACTCAAGTGTCCTTAAGGGCCCCTTTAAAATAGGAAGGAGGAATCTCTGGTCTAGGGGGGGGGGTCTTGCCGAAAAGGATCTTAATCGAGCGGCGATGCTTGCCGAAGCGGGCTGTAATTAGGGCCGAGACCTCCAACTAAAAGGTCGACGGGCGGACCTTTCAAGGAAATCGAGCGCAAAACGCGGCTCGTAGGAAACTTCCAGGGGCTTAAGAGCCTGGAGGTGGTCTGACAACACTCGTAGTACCACCCTAATGTGAAAAAATAATGGGAGTTAGGTGTCAAACGCGCCATTGGGCCCCGGGTCGTCACCCGGAAAGAGCGGTGAATCAGAGGGGGAACCAAGAGGGAAAAGGGGGAAAAGGGGGATTGGAGAGCAGGCCGAGGCGATAAGAAGAGCCAAACTGAGCCAGTATCGAGGGCAACGCAAAACAGGAACAAAACGAAGCAGTAAAGTTCATAACGGCTCAAACGGAGTCGCATTAATCTTCAAAATTGGAAAGAAAGCTCCCCCTTGGAACCTGAGGCGCTGTGGTTTGCTCGTTGGGTCAGAGGGGGGGAAGGTTGGGTGTCCTGGGCGCGACGCAGCAGCGGGAATTGCTGGATGAAGAAGAAAAGTGAAGCGCCTGAGGATGCCCCAATGTAAAAGCGGCTCAGTAAAAGAGCGCAGGGAGTACATGGGAACAGGTGGGGGGGGAAAATGATGGACGCCTGCCAAGAGAAGGGAAAGGCTGTGGAGAAAAAGGAGAAAGCGTAACACCACTTTTGAAAAGAAAAAAAAGAAGGAGGGGGGCGGGCCCCGGTATCGTCCCTGAGTCCTAGCGGGGTCAGCATTGGGGAAAAAAAGAGATAAAGGAGGCAGCTTACGGAAAGCACAAAAGGGGGGGGGGAAAATCTTGCTTAACGCTCAGGGACCGAGGCGGGAGGGGGAAAAAGTTCGTTCGTTGCCAAAGGGGGAACGGGGGGGAGGGGGGAAGAATTTCTCGTGTGCGTTCTCCTGATCATAGGTCAAACTTGCATCGCTGGAAGGAGGTGGCCTACGGCGCGACGTAAAAAAGACAGACGGGGACAACCTCCGGGGACCCGGGGGAAATCATTCCGGAAGGGTTTAACTCAAATAAAGCAACGACGGACGCCTATAAAAAGCCAAAGGAAGTATGGTCACCATAAGTCATTCCCAGGCGGCCCAGAAGGCCCGGGGGAGAGTTTCCACCGTGGGACTCTGAATCAAGGAGGCGAAAAAGAAAAAGGGAGGCAAGTTGGACGGCAAGTGGGGGGTTCCCGCCTAGAGGAGTTTGGGAGTAGAAAGTATTTGAGAGTGTTCAACCAAAGAAAAGGTGAAGAAGTTGGATCGACGGGAGAAAGAAAAAAATCAAGTAGACTCCCACATCTGGAATGGGGGAACAACGAACGGTAACCAAGGGGAAAAAGAGAAAACGACAACAGCCCATGTGGGGTAAACCTCCTCTGAAGATCGCTCCGCCCGGAAGATTAGGAACTGAGGCAAATCCTATGAAAAGGCTACCCTAGGAATCCTCGGTCTAGGAAGTAGGGAGAGGGGTATGTCTTTCAATGTTGGACAGCGAATATAAAAAAAAAGGACTGGAATCTTGAAAAAGGTTTAAACTGACGCCTGAGCATTAGGGAGGAAATAAGGGATAAAAAACCCTTCAACTTCCTCCAACAAACCAAAAGCCTTCTGTTTTACGGAGAAAGAGGGGAACATTTGTGATAGAAGTCGGTCAAAAAAGGGTTGGGACCATTAAACTGCAAAAGCATCAAAAAGAACGCGAGGCCACCGGATAGGCCAGAACCAGGAAAAAACTAAACCAAAGAAGACGGCTCCAAATGGGGCGTGACGGCATACAGGGGATGAAGGGCAAGAGGCAGGCCGTCAGGTGGATGCCCCGTACGGCCACTAGGGGGTGGAGGGTGGGAAATGTTTTGAGTCAATTTGCCTACAAGGATGCATGATACTCATACCTCCAGTCCCTCCGAAATCCAAAGGGAAAAAAGAACATATGGAAGGTCCCCTTCTTCACCGCCTCTTTCCGGGGACCAGCAATCAATGGGGGGGGGGAAAAAAATCAGAGTGAGCCGTTGTGTCAAAAAAGTTAGGAAAGGAAAGGGAATTCCCAGTAACCGGGTGACCTGCAGCGGAGGGTGCGTCGAAAGTCCTCCGCAGAAGGAGCTGGGGAAGGGGGAAAAATTAATGCCAACTCAATCTCATATCGCTTTGAATCAGGCGGGACCAGGGGGGAACGACGTACCTCTCTTCCAAGTACCGCCAAGTTTAGGGGGTCGACATTTCCCGAAGGCTTGCATTTTCGGGCGAACGGGTCAAGACGCAGAACAAGCGGATGATAACCCGTCGATTAGAGCCTAGGAGAAAGGGATCAAAAAGGCAAGCTGATTTGGAGCTGGAAAGAAAAAAGGAATGTTCGTTTGTGACCGCAGGGAGGCGAAAGAGGGGGAACAGGGAGGAAAGTCGTCGCAGAATGTCTGGTGACCCCGGGCACAAGGATGGTGCTTTCACAGATTCCTCCTGTATACCTACGAGAAAGAGGGAGGTGAAAGGAAATAAATACGATCTATATGATAATGTGCGCAGATTAAGGGGGGGGAGGGGGGAAGGGTTGAAGAGCACTCGGGTTTTGGAAAGGGGGAAAAAATCGGGTGGGGGGGAGAGATCCAAACGAGAGAAGACATCCTGACATCGCGAACAGAAAAAAAACAGGGAAAAAGGGTTAACGCGGCCTGTTCCTTTAAAGCTTCGAACTAAACAGGCTTCGAAATAGTAGGAGCGGTCTGCACGGACCGAGCTGTTGAAAGGAAGAGAGGGGGGGGTTAGATTTGAACGCGAGGCCTTATGCTGGTAACCTTCGAGAACGGGAGAAACGTGCAGGTCAGATGGCCACCCCTCCTGTCGTAACCAACGTGAACGAGAGGGAAAAAATTGCAACTCAAGAATCGTATTGTTTTTATGCCTAAAAAAAAAAGAGATAAAAGAGTTTGGGAGGATCTGTGACGCAAAGCGCCAAGTGGGAAGCAAAAGTTCCAGCCCTTCCCTGCGTTATCGACAACTTGAAAGGGGAAAAAACAAAAACCAGGCGAAAACGCAGCCAATGGGTCAAACTAAAGGGGGGGTCAGGAGGAGAGATCAGCCTCTGACAGCTGGAGAACATGGGAGAAAAAAAGAAAGAAAGGATGTATCAGATCCAAGTGGTGCGAGGGGGCCGGGTTCAAAAAGCGAAAAGAGGGGGACGGCTGGCTAAATGACGCGTCCAAAGTTCACTCAATTTCAGGGGGGAATTCAAGAAGCGAACGGAAAAATCGGTCCGTGTTACTCATGGGCTTGAAAAAAAAAAAAAAAAAAACATCTGAGATGTGCGAAGCGCTGGCATTAGGGGGACAAACCAACCCGCTTAGCGGAGGCGAGAAGTAGCAATCGAGCGCATACTCGAAAGGCTGCCGCTTCCTGGGGCGGGGGGCAACGTCTAAGGTGGGGGGGTCACACTCCGTAGTACCCGACACGGCGAGGGGAAGACTGGGAACGCTATTGAGTTGCTTTGCCCACCTTGGTTCACAAAAATAAGGGGGTGAAATCATGATAAGGGGGAGGGCGTTGCGGCGGGATGGCCTGAACGGGTCAGCCTTGAGCATTATCTCTGGAGCAAAACGTAAAAAAAAACGAAAAGGCCCCGGGGGAAGACGCTGCTCACCGGGGGTCTTCATGGGAAATTGAAAGGGTGAGATGGGCAACTTCATCGCCAAAAGTGGGGGAGTGTTGGCGGTTTCCTGTTGAAACTGGCTGGGGGGGTCAGTGTCCCCACTCGCCAGAGGGGGGGGGGGGGGGAGGGGGCTGCATTGGTGGGTACAAAAAGGGAGGACGTGATCCACACTTCACTCTGAATAAAATAGCTATTACTAACGTTTTTTGAATCAGGGGGGAATCCAGAGGCTTCATAGCGAAGTACGGGTCTAGCTTTTTGGCACACCAAAAAAAATCGCTGAAGGGCTGGAAATTTGACCGTAAGGGCTCCGGCGGCGGCGAAAAAAAAGGCAGAAGGGGGGGGGTCTAACGGGAATCAGCTTAGAGAGAGGGTCGAACGACGCGTCTGACAAAAGGTGTCAAGTTTTCGTACTCTCTTAAAAGAGGGGAGGGACATTCGTGAGTAGGAAACAAACTTGTTGGGACATCATGGCTCTGGGGAAGATAGAAAGGTCGGCAACTTTCCTATCGGGAGAGGGGGGACTACGAGCCAGTCCTCCAATCCATTCTTGACGCCGGACGGAGAAAGTACAGTTGCCGTCCATAAGTGCACGGTGTTGTACGAACGTACTCTATATCAGCCAATGACAGGATGGTCCCGGCTAAGTACTAAACAGGCTGTCACAGAAGGAAAAGTGAAAAAAAAAGGGAAAAGTTGTAGCTCTGAATCAAGTAGACTTGAACGTAAGACCGAAAACTAAGAGGCGGCAGATGTACCGCCTGAGGCATGAGTTGATGACGAAATAGCGATTTGGGGAAAAAAAAAAGTTTTGACTAACGTTGTCTGACGTCTTCGAACGAAGAAGAGGGAAAAACCCCCAGCGAAATGGCAACGCCTGAAAAGTACCAAGAAAAGGAATAGGGATACGACACGATCTAAAAAAACAGACGGGGTTGGGAGGGGGAGAAATCGGTCCCGCCTCTTCTCATCTTGAGGGGAACTGGAGAAAGCCTCGCAAGCGAAGTAGAACTTGGGGTTAGGGGAGGGGGGAATGGGCCGCCATGAAAAACTGATTTCTCGTGCGACCCTAGGGGACTTGGAAATAGGAGAGGGGGGCAGGCCACTCTTGAGTCGCAACCTTAAAAAACACTGTGAACTCCTGCTGGCCGAGGGGAGCACGCCCGCGTTTAAAGGACTAAAGAGTCAACCGGGAACCCCTGAACCGACACAAGCTGGCTGAGAACGAACAAAAATCCCAGGTCAACCAGGAACAAAAACGGAAAAAAGAACTAACCCGGAGATGCCGTTTCAGTTTTTCATTCCCGGATAGGGGTCCGTGGGGTATCAGCGTTTGACCCGGGAAGCCAGGGGTTGGGGGAAAGGGGGGCGGTTTTCGCCCTAATCCTGGAAAAGTAAAGGGAAGCGCATAACCTCAAAAGCCCCACCGGTAATCTGAAGAGAATGGTCCCAAAGAAGCAGAAGGGGAAAATGGAATACCGCGGAACACCATAGATTGGGTAACAACAGTTCGAGGGAAAAAAAGGGGTACTACTAGTGAAAAGGAATAAATCAAACCCTTAGCCGGAAATAACATACAAAACTTATAAAAAAAGTTGGACTCTCGAAGTAAAAAAAGCGGGGGTGGGAGGGGAGGTCTGGGGTCACGCTAGCCATCCGCTTCAAGCATCGGAAGAAGGGAAAGAATAAGAAGAAAAAAAACCATGAGACCCGAGATGTGCGATTCCATTTCGCTTGATCTGGAAGGGGAAAAAGTGGGGAAATTTTAAGTAACGGACAAGTAAGGCCAAACTTTGAGGGGGGTTTCTCAGAGAAACGCAGAAAAAAAAAAAGTCCGCGATCGTGGCGCCTACAGGGACATGTTCTGTTGGGAAAGGGATCTGAGGACACTACACGTGTCGTTCCCAGGGAGCGTCGAAGAAATTAAAGTTTCGGTGATACCGATCATGGAAGGGGGAATTGGGAAAACATACCAGGCGAGGTGAAAAGAGGGGTCTGGCCGGTATACACCTAGAAAATAGAAAAGGGGGGTTATGCGAGATTGAGTTTCAATAAGGTGCGCAAGAGGCTTTTTTGCAAACTGTGACGCGGGGGGAAGACCGAGGGAACAAGTACACTAGCGTTTTTTTGCGAAAAGCAAAAGAAGCAAAACCGGATCGTGGTGCAACAAGACAAAAAAAAAGAGAAGCAAAAAACATCAGGTACCGTCCCGGCCCGCTTGCTCAAATAGTCTGAGAAAAAAGGGAAAGAAAGATCCTTCGAGCATCGGCAAGGAGCTGGTGTTTACCAGGGGTAAGATTGTGGGGGGAGGAGTTGAAATGGAAAAACAGGACTAATAGCCGGTATGGGTCGCGAGCAACCCGTCATCGGGACAGGCAAAACGACGGTGTCGCACGGGGGTCAAATCGAAGGGAGGTTTTATGGGAACTAAAGAGAAGGCTAGGTAAACCGGACAAAGGAAAATGAAAGGGGGGAGATACTATCCAGGGGACCTTAAATGATCGTAAGGGAAAAGGAAAGGGGGCACAGGTCGAACGCAGTAACATCAAGGAAACATTCGGAATGGAGAGTTGAAGATAAGCAGAGGACAAACCTGAGAAGTGTCCAAGAGGAGAACCAAGAAAAGGGAAGAGAAGACCGCTGTTCTGGCTGAGGGTTAGGGTTAATCTGAGAAAAAGTTGGGGGAACGAAGACGCGAAAAGTGAAATGAGGGGGGTCCCGGTCCACTTGAGGGGAGGGGGGACTGAAGGAAGCATATGGTGGTTATGGTCTCCTAAGATCATGATGAGAGCGGATGAATAGAAGGAGAAAGACCATCCTCCCCGAGGAGGAGAAGCTTGACTTCTAATTATCAGAGGTCTCTAATAAAAAAAAATAAAGGTCCAGGGGTGGTCTATCCTCTGACTTCTGCCTTGAGTCGAACAAAGAGACTCAATGGTTGAAAAAGGGACGATAGATTGGCGGGGGGGGGTCGAAAAAGGTTGCGGGACCCTGGTAGAAACCAAGAGCGTTGCAGACTAATGGTGGAAAACTATAGTAAAGTTTGAGGGGCTTTTCGGGTAAAAAAAAATCTGGAAAAAAAGAATGACTAACCGGGAAGATCTAGGGCTCACGGAACCCCTAAAAAAAACGAATTGCAGGGAGAAAAACTTGCACCAAAACCTTCGCCTGGAAAAATAGGAAAAAAAAGGATGGGGATTCGCCTGGCGGCGCTTTTGTTGGCGCTTGGTGAAAAGTGAAGGGGAGTTGGCCGTTGCTCTCAGGAGGTATGGGGGGGGGAGGGTCAAGGGGGTAACCTTTTGTAGTGATCAACCAAATGGAACCGCGCGGTAAAAACAGGCGTTTACTAACGGGTGGCAGGAAAAAAAATGGGAAGTTGGGGGGGAGAGGGACAAAGAACTGCAAAGCTCTCTACGCCAGTGACTAACCGCTTTTGTTTCGGAGATAAAAATAGAGGGGGCTGGACCCCACTTTTTCCCGGGCCAAAATGAAACTTGTGGGCGCTCTCTGGTTCTCAAGGCCGTGAATCAGCTTACGATAGGGGGGAGAAAAAAAAAAAAGGAACATGAGGTCAGCTTCAATCCCAGAAAGGGAGGTTTTTTTTGAAAAAGCGTAACTGGGAGCCCTGAATTTTAAGGGAGTTCGAGGGCAAACAAGGGGACCGGGGGGACCTTGGATACGGGAGAAGAACGTGCCAAATTAAAATTCCAGCTGAAGACCGCGCCATAGTTACGTGCGTAAATCAATCAGGTTAAACGGGAAGGCGAAAAGGAAAAAACAACTGAAAAAATGGGGGTGCGAGGTACGCAAAGACGGGAAAACTCTGACCGAATGCTCGGGATGGGGGGAAATGAGAAGAGGAAAACTGTCACATTGGAGAACTAACTGGTTACCGGGGGGGAAAAAAAGGAATCAAGGTAACGTCGTCTCGAAACCGGAAAAAAGTGAGGGAAAAGATGACGGAAAAAAATGTCCGCCGGCTGAGAAGAGTGTATTAGGAATAAAATAGTCGAGGAAAAATCAACCAGCGAGGAGTTTTGAACAAGGGGTTGAGGAGGGCACAAAACATGAAGTACCAATAGGGCACCGTTGGGGGGAAAAGACTGAACCAATCACAAAAGAGGAAAGAGGAAACCAAAAACAATCAGTTGGGGGGGGGAAGAGACTTGAAATAGGCGTTCCTCATCGAAACTATGTCCAAGCTAAGAAAAAAGAGCTCAAAAAACCGGGGCTCACACAATAATGGGAGTCAAATTGTGGGACAATATGTCAACTCCTTTCCACCCTCGGAAAAAAAAGGGGAAAGTCGAAAAAAAACGTGATTGTGCAGTCCAGTCGAAAAAGGTTCTCCAAAAAAAAGAGGAAAAAGATTAAACGCCTGCTGAACTCTTTTTATAAACTCGGGAATTGGATCCAGGATCCACCCTATTTAACCTTACAACCTGCAATCATCCATTGACTTCTGCAAAGAAGACCGGGAGAACAGCCACAAATTCTGTCCAACCAAGTCTGGCCGCCGAAATAAAAACTGGGTCGATTGCCTCCGGGTTAGAATGTGAGACCTCCTTTTTATCATGGGGGTAAGGAGGGAAAGGTTTGCTTTTGGCAACCATGTTGTTGGGGAAAAGAATGGCCAGATGAGGCAGAGATCGAAGCCGGACTCCAAAAAGAAAAAAACCGGGGGAGAATAGATGCGGGGCCCATCTTCTAGGAAATAGGTCCGGATGCTGGACGCACGACAAAAGGCGGACTCCGCCCATTTATCTCGGGGTCAAAGGGGTACTACTAAATGGTGCGGAGGGCATAAGTCATCGGATCGAAAAAAAACTGACTAAGAAAACAGAAAACGGTGAGTGCTCCTGTATACGTCCACCCCGTCGAAAGCAGGGGGGCCCTCATGAAGAGCACGAATTCGTCTGCATATCGATGGAAAAAAATCGGAAGAATCCGACACCCGTATGTGACAAGGAGCTTTCAACAGCAGGACCTTTCGACCAATTAAAGGGGAAGGGAAGGACTTAGGAGTGTCGCCAGGAAGTCCAAACTTTATTTAGAAGAACCCCAGAACACAGTATACCTTCCGGCGGGTCTTGGGAGGGAAGAAAGTAATATGGACGAGTGGAAATCTTAGGGGGAAATCAATACTTGAATGTAGGTTTTGGAAGTGAGGGCGGGAAAAGGGCGTCAATTTCATAAATATCGGGAAGGGGTACGGGAAGGCTCGGGAAATCCGGCGGAGGAGACAATCGAAAGAAACTAGAATAGCCCGCAAAGTGAGGGCCTAAAAAAATTATAGGGAAAACAGAAAGGGAGAAATCGTATTTGCATGGGGGAAGGACCAAGTAGTTCACGCCGGGAATCGGAGGGAAAAGGCATCAGGGGCTCTCAGAAGACAAACGAACGTACGAAAGGGGAAGGGGCAACATAAAAAAATAACACCGACCCAACGGTCAAAGGCAGTTCCTTTAGACCGCCAGGGGGAGAGAAGGGGGAGAAAA
>Ga0179593_1695246_pt1 | contig 14011 bp, 28 predicted proteins | sample CZODoug2_1_08_16_FD_185931 | JGI IMG/M metagenome (GOLD analysis project Ga0179593, IMG submission 185931) | Vadose zone soil fungal communities from Angelo Coast Range Reserve, California, USA - CZODoug2_1_08_16fungal (PacBio error correction) | ecosystem: Environmental > Terrestrial > Soil >...
GAAACAAACCGCAAAGAACTCAAAAAAAGAATGAGAAAGAGCAAACTCAGGAAAACCCAAAAAAGAAGGAAAGAGAGGGAGGAGAAAGAAAAGAAGAGGACCCCCATGGCACGTGCACGGACCGAGGTAAGATGGAGCCGGGAAAGTGTCCTAACCGAAGGGATGAGGACGTGTAAAAAAACTAACAATCCGTTCAAAGGACCGCGAGGGAAGGTAAGGGAAAGAAAAAAACAGCGAGGGGTTGGGGGTAAGACTTCTAAGTGGGGGAAACAACATTACGCAAAAGGGAAAGAAAAACAACGGAACGATAGGAAATCGCACAGAAGCAAGAGGAAAACAGAAGAGGCAAACGAAAAAGGGCAAATCAGCACCCCACCAAAAATCCGGTCCCAGGATTGGGGGTGCTGAAAAGGCAGAAAATCAAGAGGGGGGGGAAGACGGTTTTGACAATCCCAAGTAACCGCTTTGGGGGGAAAGGAAATCATGGTGGAAAGCCCACCGCACAAAGAAGACAGACATTTTGAGGAGGGGAAAAGGAGCGGTCATTTAACCAGAGAATAAGAAACGGGGGAGTTGGGAATGGGCCATGCATCAAGAGGGGGGTCGGGTAGGCGACAAGCCAAAAAAGGTCGGGGACTGAGTCAGCTGCGGAATTTTTCGGAGGCCAAGGGGGGGGGAACCTAAAAAAGGGGGGGGGGGCCAGAAGAGAAAGGTTAGAACATTAAAAAGGCGGCAAAAAAAGAAGGAGTGAACCATCCATTCCTTCAGGAAGGACGGTTAAGGAACAAACACCTAAATTTCTCCTGTAAAAATGATTCGAAGGAAGGCAATTTAGGGGACAAAAAAGTCCTACATACATGAAGGCCTATTGGCCTGAGTAGGAATAAGATGGCCAAAGAAATACTTGATTATTAATGGGGGACGTCCCAAAGAATGGAATGCAGAAATGAAGAGAAAAGGGATTTCTCCCGAAAAGGATGAGAAAGGACATACGCACTTATGCCTCTCGGCAGTATTTACAAGAAGGGACAACGGGCTGGGAGGCGATGAAAAAGAGGAAGGCGGGGAATCAAAGGAAACCAAACCAAAAACAAGGTGGAGGCCAGGGGGGGGGGAGGGGGCGAATTCCGATGGAACGAAGAGCAAATTGAGGGGGGAAAGCTTTGGGAAGTATAAAGGGTCTGAGGAAAAAGGGATGGACGTAAAAAACAGGGACCAATAGATCAGCAGGAAAGTCAGGGGCAATGAGGGAAAAGTTCAAAATGGGGAAACCAAAAAAAAAAAGAAAAGGGACCATGGTGAACACCCATCCAAAACTTCATAATGTCGAAACTGGTCTAAAAGCATATAGTTCAGAAACTACAGTCTTAGGTTTTGCGGGTTTGGGAGAAGAAAGGGAACGGCGGGGTCACATAGGAGAGAAGGTTGAAGGTGGAAACGCGGAAGGTATCACGCAAGAGAAAAGAATACACTACAGGGTCTCGCATGGGGGGGTTGGGGGAAAACGGACTTTGTCCCTTGGTGTTTGCCGTCGGGGTCAAGAGGGGAAGGATAAAAAAAAAAAAAGTGAAGAAGGGAGTTGGTGTGCAAGTGGGCGTAGGGTGGTCTGGTCCACAGGAAGTAAAAAGAGAATGGGGGGGGACGGGGGCTGTTCGTCATACAGACTATGCGGCCACGTAACGGGGGGGAAAATGGAAAAATACCAAAAAGACATCCATTGAGGTTCAGAAAGGTTTTTGGAAAAAAAACGGAACTGGAAAGGGCGTCCCAAAGGTATGGGGGGGGGGGGGAATGGGGGTCAAAGGCACGGACGAGATTGGTTGGGGGTGGACGCTAAGAAAAGGAAAAACGAAGAGGAGTGTTGAAGGAGTTTTGTTGGGGCTGTTGTTGCCAGACTCTCAAAAAAAGGAGGAACAGAGAATGGCTCAAAAAAAAAGAAACCCCTCAGAGACAAGAACAAAGCGGCGACAAAAAACACCAGAAGGCAGGTCCGTGCCGTAGCGAAAAAAGAACCCAATCACGGGCAAACGCGGGGATAAGGGAGTGGGGAAGGAAAAAAGGGTGGTCCGAAAGGGGGAAGGGGAATGAGGGAGAGAAAGTGAAGGGGAAAAAAGAACCGAAAAAGGACCTGAGAGAGATTTTGGTACGAACCCCTGTAAAGGGGGAGCCACCCAAAATGCTGGAGGTGGGGGGAAATAACTCAACCAAGCAGAAAGAAACAGGAACGCCTTCTAGAAGACGCAAGGGAAGGAAGTGCGGAAAAACGAAAGGCAAACGAGAAGAAGGGCAAAGACGCAACCCCAAAAATAAGAACGAAACTGGGGGTATGCTTGATAAAAGACCGGGGGATAAAAAGCAGGGGAAAAAACGTAGCGAAAATGTGAGGCATGTAGAAGGGGGTTCAAAGAAAAAAAGATCAGACTTTGGAAGGATGATGGACGAACTAGAATGAACCCAGAACATGGAAGAGTTTTCCGGGGTATCGGGAAATTGAAGAAAAAATCATCGTCTAAAGTCGTGGGGGCGGTAGATCCAGAAAAAAAGAAGAGGCCGGAAAGGGGGAAGGATATTTTGCGTTCCATTTGCACGAAGGGGGGGGCAACAAGCTAAAACAAAGGAACAGAAGAAAGAACTATTGCTGAGAAGAACACAGTCCACCGAATGCCTCAACCACAGAAAACGCCACAGGTATTTGATCAAGCATGTACAGAGAAAAAGGATGCAGAGTATCAGAAACAAGGAAAAAGCGCAGCGAGGCCCTGGGTAAGGAAATTCATTGATAAAGGAAAACCAGCGAATGGAAAGCCACCCAGCAAGACTGGAGAAAACAACAAAAAGAATGAGGATGAACGATAGATGGCTTACCAAAAAAAGAGAAAAGGGGAAGAAAAGAACGCAAGTGGCGCTGGTTTTTGCAAAGAATTTAGGAGGAGAAAAAAAAAATAAAAGAAAGGCGAGGGGAGGTTGAGGCTGTCAAACCTAAAGAAGTCGGTTCAATTACGGGGGGGGATCAAACGGGGGGGGGGAGCCCAGGTGGGGTCTCTTCAGGGAGCAGGCCCTTTGGGGAATCCCCGACCGAGAAAAGGTTCAGAGGGATCCCAAAGTGTTCTGCCTCATGGGGGCAGGGGGGAGGGACAATGGAAAATATCAAGGAGGCCAAGATGGAAGTTTAGGTCGGTTGCCGAAAAGGACCAGAAAAGGGGGGCGTGGGAAAGGGGGGGGGCAAACCAAAATCACCCTAAAAAAGAAGGTAAGGGGTTGGGACTAATCTAATATTAACCGTCTGAGATTTTGGTGCGAAGGAAAGGCTTGGAAATGACGTCACACTCGTCTGCAAGGGAATAGGCTAAAAAAAAAATTTATCAGCACCAGAAGAAAAAGAATGGAGAGAAGGACCGTAGTTGGGGGTGGATTTGCCAACCGGGGGGGGAAAATGAGTCGTGGTTGTCCACGCAATAAAGAGGGTCACACGGGAGCCCGGAGGAAAAACACTGGTGGGAAGGGGGAGAAAAATGCTTAGGTGGGGAGGAAAAGGGGGCTAAAACATCTGGTGTGGTCAAATCGGCAGGAAAATGTGTGAGATAACAAAACGGTCCAAACGGAGAAGGGGAGGAAGGGAAGAAAATATTGCAACCATGGGGACGGCACCGGTTTGGTCCAGGAAATAAAGGGTGAGGAAAATGCCAGGGGGGAAGCCATAGGTGGGGGGGTTCGTCGAATTAGAATGCTCCGAGCCGAGGGCGGGGGTTTGTCTCGGGTACGCGAGGAAAAAGGGAGAGGAGTTTGCCCGGGCTATGGGGGAGGCGGGAGACTCTCACCAACAACGGGTAGGGGAAGAGAGAGGGCACAAAGAACGGTCAAAAAATACTCTTAGCAAACCTGCAGGAGCGGGAAAAAAACCTTAGAGGAATGCTCAGGATGAAGAGGTCCAGAAAAACATCAAGTGGCGGAAAACGGGGGGGACCAAGAATTCTGCAGGGAGGGACTGGAAAAGGTGCGAAACCGAAGGGATATTCGGGGTACAGACGGGAAAGGGAAAAAGAAGTGGGAAAAAGGGAGGGGATGGGGTAGAAAACCCAGTAAAAGGGGAAAGAAGGAACGACCACAGGAATGGTTTTTGTCGAGTCGCCAGGGCAAATGGAAAAAAAAAAGACAAACTAGCACAAGGGGGGAAAAGAAGGCCTATTCGGGAAAACACGGCAAAGAAAAAGCCAGGGAAAGAACAACCCCCCCCAAAGCCGGTTAGAAAAAGGGGGGGATGCTTATAAAAAACCAAAAAAGTGAAAATAGGGCCCCGGGTTCCAAGGGAAAAAAAGAAAACCCGATTGTGAGCAGGCCTGGGTTCGGAAGAAAAATGAAAAAGCAAGAAGAAGGAGTATTGGAAAAAGATGCTTAAACAAGGATGTAGTGGGCCGGGGGTAGGGGGGAAATGGGGAAAATGAAAATTATCGTCGGACAAAAAGGGGGTAGGGGGGAAGACATCATAAAAGAAATAGGGAGGATTTGCTTCTCAGGGAAAGAATGGGTTGAAAAAAACAGAACACTTTGGGGGATCCATCCACATCCTCGGGAAACTTCAGGGGGTCGGGGAAGATACAACTCGGTAGGGGAAAACCTAAAAATCCGGAGACCGGGGAGAGCTTCCATCCCCGCAAAAAAATCTTTAGCGAACAAGTGGAATAGAAAGAGGAAAGCCTCGAACCCGCCTAAGGGGGGGGAGGTATAGAAAAAAAGACACAGAAAAAAGGGGACCGTAGAAATCAGGGAACAATATTCAAAAAGCTCAATAAGGGGGGAAACAAAAAAGACGAGGACGATGGAATAAAAAAATCTATAAAAAACCCAGGATGAAGAAAAAGAGATTGAGAAAAAACGAGCAAGCGGGTGGTGGACGTTCAAAAAGTCATAAAAAGGTTTAAGGACATCAAGGAATTGAAACTCAGGGAAAGGGAAAGGAGATCGGGGGCAGAAAAAAATGAGAACTCTGTGGGGGGGGGGTGGGAAGGATTTGCTCCAAAGCACCGGACGAAGAAAGGGGGGGGTCGATTCAACCGGTGGAAGGGAGTGTCCCTAAAGGGAAGAAAAAGCGGGTTCAGTCAAGAGCTTGGGAGGTCCCAAGGGTACAGGGGGGGGAGATGGCGGGAAGGAAGGGAGGGTGTCACTGGACGAAAATTCGAGCTGACCGTGGGTGAAAAAGAAGCGAACAAGACAGAGTACGTAGGATTTACGAGGAAAAAGTGGGGAACACAAAGAACCAAACAACTAAGATCAGTCTAGAAGAATAAAAATCACTACAGCTACGGGACCAGATTAAAAAAGGGGAGGTGAAGGTAAGGACCACTTCTTCAAAGGAAAAAACCTGGGGGATGGACCTCTGGACCGCGGGAAAACGAAGAGGTCTAAAGCATACCACCTACAGAGCTCGAAAGGGGTGTGGGTGCGAGGGGAAAAGGGGGGGGAGTTTTAGGAAAAAGCGGAAGAAGAGGATTAAAAAAGGCTCCCTGTGCAGTGAAGCCACAGGGGGCGTGTTGAACCATGTTGCGTAATGTTTTATGTGCAAAAAGGAAAAAAAAATGGGCAGCATTCTTAAAAGGGATGTGGAGGGGAATCTCCTGCTCCCGAAAGGGGGATGTGGAGGGGAAAACGCCGCGGTACGCGATCCATTGCGTGGTGGGGGCAACTTTTTTGTTTTGCACAAAACGAAAGGGAAAAGGACCCGAAAGTCGCAACTTTAGGGTGGGGGATTTGTGAAAGCGAATTCAAATGTCCGACTAGCACGTCGGGGGTGGGGTGTGTTGGTCTCCGTGACTCGCTCATCACTTAGAATTGGGAAAAAAAAAAACTGGAGAGGGTTGTTGGGACCATCGAGTAAAAAAGAGGGTATAAGAGAGTTTAAAAAAAAAAAAAAAAAAAAAAAAAAAAAAAAAAAAAAAAAAAAAAAAAAACGAAAAATAGAGAAAACTCCGACTGTCTACGACGCAAAAAAAGGAACGCACAAAAAAACCGACGTCAAAGGAACTTGATCAGGAAGAAGTAGAAATAAAAAAAAGACTCTTTGCTAACGCGAAAGTGCAGGAAAACTGGAAAAAAAAAGCCTGAAAAGGAGGAAATAAATGGCAAAAAAAAAGGGAAAGAACAGGTTCCGTGGACCGAATATAGAACGTGGAAAAGAAGAAGGAAGAAAATGGGTTGTAGAAGCAGGCCTCATTTACGCGGGAATGAAACAAACGCAACTCCGGTAGCAAATCTCAGGAAGGAAAGCCGAAAAAGGCCAAAAGGGGAAGGGAAAAGCCAAAGAGGTCAGGCTAGCACTGTGGTTATGCACTTGCTGCCGGGAATAGACATGCTGGAAAATCGGGGGAAATCCAAACGAGTGTGAAGTAGCCTGGTGGCGTAAAAAGGACAAAAAAAAGCAGACGGTACTATTCTGTAGGGGGGAACTAAGAGGGGAGGGGGACCAAATGATCGGGTGTGAAGAGGGGAAAAGAAAAATGGCCAAAGGAAAGACAAGAAAGGGGGGCGGAAGTCTTGTAGAAAGGCCAGAAATCAGGAAGGAGGGAAACACGATACGGTTAGAATGGCAAAGGGGACATTGACTTTTGGGGAAAAAAAAAGGAGACAAACGTTTTCGCCACCCCGAGTAGTTAAATGGGAGTTCTCTTCGTGGGGGAACCCTCGCAAAGGTCTCAAAACTGAAGAAATAACCAAAGATAAGTTAATCACAACGGGAAAAGAACTGTCCCAGGCGAAAAACGTGGAAAATGCTGGGAGAATGACTCCATACAGACACGCGCCGTGAGGCATGAGAGGAAATGATATTCAAACCAGTCGCATAGGGAATTATAGGTCAAAAAAACAGACTACAAAAACTCGAGATCATACAAAACCCACGGGGATTAGATCGAGTGAGAAAAAAGTCCAGATCAGCGGCTGGGGGGTTACGTCCAAAAAAAAGACAAGGAGCAGGTTGCATAGGGGATTTCAATGAAAGAAAGAAGTACAGACGAGATTGATTACTAAATCACTCAGGTATTCGGGGTTTGAGGAATTAGGGGGAGAATTCTAAAAAAACTTTAACCTCGTTGGGTGGTCTGTAGGGACGAAGGGGTTTGGGGGAAAAAAGACGCAGCAGTGACACGGTTCAAGAGGGTGTAGGAAACAGGAGGGAGAGAACCAAAAGTGGTAACGTTCAACTGGGGAACGAAAAAAAAAAAAAGGGGATAAAAGAAAAAAGGCAAAGATGATTTTGCTGGTCTTCTCTAAAAACACAGGGGAACTTTTGTCCATTGGGGGGTGTGAAAGAAAAAAAACTGCCCACGAGAGGCGAGGCAGGGGTGGTCCCATGAAAGGACACGTCTGGGGGGGGGGCAAGTGGTATTTGAGGAACTAAGGCCAAAATGTCAAAACAATCGCTGAGCCGGGGGACGACCCGGGGTAAAACGGCAGGGATTGAAGGAGAAAACCTACAGTCGGAAAGAAAGGAGGGATGGGGTGGGGGGACGGATTTTCCCTGCTTGGGTTTTTGAAGGGATGTGAAAAAGGGATGCTTCCCAACGTTGCGGGCTAGAATTCGTTGAAATGGTGATGCCATTGAGGAATTTAGGGGGGCACCGAAGAAAATAGGCTGTTGGGGGAAAAAGAAAAAAAAAAAAAGGGGGTACGAATCTCAGCAGTCGCACGTAAAAGTGGGAGAAGGTGGACCCATCAAAATTAGGTTGGCACATTTTTGAAACAGGAAAGGGAAAATCCATTCTTAAAGAATAAGCAGGGCGCCAGGGGGGGTTTATGGAGGCGGAAGTGAAAGAAGAAAAGAAGACGAGCGGTCTTGGGGGGGGTGGAGCAGAAGCAATGACCGTACTCGGAAACGAAAAAATTGGGAAAGGGGGGAAAGACAGAAAAAACAACAGGATGTATGAGGAATAGAGAGATAAGATAAAAGCACTCTCAGAAGCGCATGCAGGAGGGAGAGTACGAGCTGAAAAAGAAGGAGAGTAAGAGCGTGCAATTCCGCGATTCTCTAAAAAGACCATGGAAAGAGAAAAGGCAAAGAATGGCTTTGGAGGGGGAGTCAATTGGAAAGAAACCCTAATGAGGAAGGTCTTTTACACATCGCGCCAGTTCTGAAAAATCCGTGATCCGGGAGTGTATTAAAAGAAATGAAAAGAGAACCAGCGTTTGGGGGGTAAAACTTCCCGTGAACAGGAAGAAAAAAAGGTGCAAAAGACAACAGTAACGCCGGAGCACTCAGACATCAAGGAGGAGGGAAAGGAAAAAAAAACACGGAAAAAAATCAGGAGGGAAAAACAAAAAACTCCTTTTACCAGGGCCGACCGAGGGGATTAAGTATGGAGAGCAGAGGGAAACTGGGTTGAAAATTCCACAAAAACCGAGGGGGATTTCCAAAAATTTTGTACCGGGGAACACAATCAGGCATAGGGAGGGGAGGGGAAAACTCATAATGAGGGAGGGGGGAGAAAAAAACATGTGGCCTGGTGGAGGGGGACGAAAAGGAAGAAAGGAAGAAGTACTTCTGTCCCCGGGGGGATTGTCGAGAAAAGCTGCCTGAGGGACTGGACGAGGGAGGAAAAGGGTCAAGGTTGGACACAGAAGAAAAACACCTTGGAAAAAAAAGCCTAAGCAAAAAAAAAGGAGGCGGAGGTGAGCGGAATGGGGGGTAAAAAAGGGTTCGGCAGAAGAGGGGAACAAACACAAAGGGTGCTCCTGAGAGGAAAAAAGCTATTGATGATTGAATCGGAAAAAAAGAGAATCGCCAGTGCTAGGGTCCGGAAAGTACAGGGAAGGTGCAAAAACTATTGATTAGACTGTTTGAAAAAGGAGGGGATCTGAAGAAGAATCGGAAAAAAAAAAGGGGAAGGGAGGGAAAAGAGAGAGAAGATTTCTTGAAGTCGTGAAGAGAAGGGGGGGGGACGGAAAAAAGAAAAGAGAAGTGCGCGGGGGGGGCAGTTCTGTGATGAAAGTAACTCCTTTTTTACACAAAGTGCGGTAGGGAGGCAAGGGGGGTAGCCAGAAGGCGGGGAGCCTGAGGGAACAGAGCCCCCTGCAAGAGATGGGGGCTGATTTCAGCGGCTAAGGAGGCAAAAAGAAAAGAAAGAATGATTGAAAGAGAGTGGTTCTGGTCCCAAGAGCTCTGTGAGGCCAAGTAGTGGAACGTCAGAGAGAGAACTGAGCATCAAAGGGGGGATGGAAGGAGAGAAAAGAAAAGAGAAGAAAGAAAAAAGGACGGAAAATTAACAACCGATACCCAAGAGTCATGAAGGGTCTAAAAAGAATGTTAGGAGTACAGCAATAGGAAATAAAAGAGGGGGTGGGGGATTGGGGGGGCTGGAAGAAAAAAGGGGGGGACTAAAGGCAAAAGCACCGTTGAAGGGGGGATAAAACCGCTGGCACATTGGGAAGAAAGAGGTAAGTAAAGCAGAACCAGAAATCTTTAGAAAGCAACTGAGTGGGGTTGGGGGGGGGGGTGCTGGATTGGAAAGGGGGGGGAAAGTGGCCGTCGGGGGGGAAAACGACGAAAAGAGGTTAATTGCAATGTTTGTCGTGAGAAGGATCTGGGGGGTCTTGGTTGATGTCAGGGTGCGGGGTTAAAAAAAAGAAAAGTTCCTAAAAAAATCGCTGGTGTGGAGGAAGGCTTCCCGGGGGTGGTCAAAAAACATCCAATGATGCTAAACAGGAGGTTTCAGAAAGCCAGCGATGTCACCCGAAAGAAAAAGCCATGCGGAAAAAGGTTGGGAAAAAAAAAAGCCCGAGCAAGCGTACCTCGTCCAGGGGCCGAAAGGGAAAAATGATGGGGTGGTTGGTCGTCTAACTTCGCGTCATCACTTAACTTTAGTCTTTAAGGGGGGTTGAGCCCACGAGGCAATTCCGGAATCGTAAGGGAGATGGGTGGGGAGGCGTTTTTGGGGTTTAAGAATCAAAAAAAGAGTAGGGGGGGAAAGATTTAAAACAACAGCCAAAATATCAAAGGAAAAATACGCTGAGAAGCTTAGGCATTGGTCTAGTCGTCTGAGACAAAAATTCGAAAAAGGGGAGAGGATGAGGACGAAGGCAGAAAAAAAAAAGAACGTGGCAACAGCACTGCCGAGTCTTGCTGGGGGGGGAAAGAAACAGGGGGGAAGAAATCTTATGATTTCTTGGAAAAGAAAGTTACAACGAAAAGAAGTTCCCGTGGAAAAAAAGAGAGGATCTGGGGACCAAAGAATTAGGCAGTAAACACACAGCAGGGTTGGTGAGAAGGGGGCCAAAAAACATTACGCAAAAATTTCCAAAAAACACAAAGAAGGATCAAAGAGACAAGAGCCAGAAGCAAAAGACATATCGGCCCGAAAATCAACTAAAAACCACTGGGCAAATCCAACCCAACCCATCCGGGAGAAGAAAAACTTTAGTTTTTAGGGGAGTGTGGAAAGAAAAGAAGCGCCAGCGTTTTGGACCAGCACGGGTCCCAAGGCGGAAAAAGGGGGAAGCAGGTAAAGGGTTCTTAACCTCCAAAAAAAAAAAAAGACCAGGTACTATATCTGTATGGGAAAAAGAGGAAAAGGGACCGGAAAAAAAAAAAAAAACTTACATGAGGGGAATGGGGTCTGGGATAAAAAATGGCCATTCAAGAAAAAGAGGGAAAAAACTCAGGCTTGGAGGATCAGAAAAAAAAGAGAGGAGGGTCAGAGTGCTAGATGAAAGCCATTTGGGGGGGAGGAAAAAAATTGGGGGTGTGCCACGTCCATAGCGACCCTTTGGGAAAAACCAAAAGGGGGGGCAATTGACTCGCCTGCCAGAGGGATGGGAAACGGCATGAAGACAAAAACACCACAAGGCGGAAGGGTGGAGACCGGAAAATCAGGACAAAACGAAAAAAGAGATTGGAGAGAAAAATTGGAAAGAGAAGGGAAAGGGCTGAGGGAGGAAAAGGGCAAACAAAGCAATTGGTAATGATGTAAAAAAAAATACCGCTGGAGAAGGAAAGAAAGCAGAGATCAAAAAAACTTAGAGTAGGAAAAAGGAAAAAACGGAAGTCAGAACGCAGCGGAGTGGGGAACAGTCTAATCAAGTAGGAAGGGGGGGGAATATTAAATGAATGAAGCACGAAGGGTACTGGTAGAGCATTGAAAAGACATCCATGACCTTGGATCGAATTAGGGAGCATGAAGCACCCTTTTGAGGGAAACTCGAGGGGGTCGATTGAAAAAGGAGAACTGGATGGGGCACTCCCGAGGAAGACAAGTGAGGTAAAGAAACAAAAGGATGAAAAAGTTGGGAGGGGATGTGGCCAAAGGAAAAGGGAACGTGACCAAAAATAAAAAAAAGGAAGGAAACGGGGGGTTGAGTCAGAAAGACAATTAGGGTCTTAGTGAAGGGGGGGGAACCCGATACAAAATCCCACTATTCGCATGTCAGGAAAAGGTGCAGGGAGAAAGAGCCGTCGTCCGAGTTGGCAGGGGAGGGGGTGCAGAACAAAATAAATTACGTTGAAAGAGTAAATAGGCGAATTTGAATTGAAAAGACAAGGAAGCAAAGGCAGAGTACTCAAGTCCTAAAAAAAGAACTGTCAGAATCCAGATGGGTTGTGTAGAAAAGGGAGGGGGACGTACGTCGGTTGTCAAGCGAAGAACGAAAAAGAGAGAAAGGCGTGCAAGGGGGGAAGGGGGGAAAGGAAGGTTCTGGGCACCGAATTAAACTAAACATCGATTGTGGGGTGAGGGCTCTTCCAGGGGGGAAACAGTGTTTCGGAAAAAGGTCAAAAGGTCGTGACTGGCCGAGGAAACCATAAATCTCATCCATCGGATGTTGTAAGGCTCAACGAAAGGGAATATCTGAAAAAAAAAGGACGGGAGGGGTTTGATGGTTTCTCGAATGAAATTCATCCGAAGAAAAGATGTGTGGGGTGGTGGAGGAAGGACAGAGGAAAGTAAAGGGGGAATAAGTTTTGCCGGAATTTGGGCTTGGGGGGGGGGCCTCGCTCAACAAAAAAATAGTGAAGGGAAGTCCACAAAAGGAGAAAAAAGCACGAAAAAAAAATATTATACGCGTCCAGGGATCGATCTCGGGACAACCAACCAGAACTTAGGGCGAGGAAAAAGCATAAATTCTACAAAAAAAAAATAAAAAAAAGGAACTGAACCTAAATTTAACGGGGCCTGGAAAAAAGGGGAAGGAAAAGGTACAGAGCATGCGTTCACAAACGAGAGGGGAAAAGTTATGAAAAAGTGCACTCATAATGGGAAAACATGAACAAGTAGACAAAGGGGCCCAAAAAAGGACGCAAAAAATCCACAAGAAACAGGACCGCAAAGAGGAAAAAAAAAGGGGAAAGATAATACCGGACAACACACGGCAAAAAAAAGGCCAGGCCCATCAAAAAAACCAACTCACGTGAGCGAGCAAGGTGTGGTAGAAAAAAGCGTGGGACAAGGTCCATATTCCAAAAAAACCACAAGCCGAGGGAAGCAGGGTAAAGGGTCGACCGGCCAAATAAAAAAAAAAAAAGAAGGGAGAAGGGCTATAGAGGAGTGTTACGAAAGGGGAAAAAAAAAACTTGGAGGAAAGATGATCATGAGGGGGAAGTGGGAGGAAAAATGACAGACGTAATCGTCGCAGGTAGGGGGGGAAGTGTCGACAGAACCGAAATTCTTGCTGAACAGCTGCATGGAAAAAGGTAACAGGGAGGGAAGGGAATTTTTACAAGGGGACATACAAAGAAACACTGGGGTGATCCATACCACTTTACTAAGTAACCTCTGATGGGAAAAAAAAAAAAATAGCTGAATGACAAAGAAAAAAAGCGGAAACTCCTGAGGCGGAAAAACATAGTAAATGCCGGTAAGACAGCTCGCCAGTGCTAGTGGGCCTTAGTGTAGAAAGGGAAAGGAGGGGGATGAAAAAAAAAACAGGGAAAGGTATGAGAAGGACGGGACTGAAAAAAAAAAAACTGGTAGCTAAGAGGTCAGAACAGTACAGAAAAAACCCCAAAAGGATTCTTATGGAAGAGAGCGGGTCTTCCAAAAGAGGGAAAAAGGTAAGGGACAAAATAAGGTTGCATAGGGAGGAAAGGAAAAGTAACTAAGGACACCACTTAGGACGATTCACTCGACACGAACCTTGGGGGTGTCGAATGATTGGTAGAAAAAAAGGGGGAGACTCAGTGGGTGGGATCGAGCCGGGAAAGGGGGGGGGGCAAGCCGATGAAACATCACAGGGGGGGGCAGGTTAAGCGTTGGTCGCCCCAAATCTGAGTGGCCACAATAAGGTGAGAAAGATCTCGGGAGAGGACCTCAGGCACGAGGAGGAGCGGGATGAAAAAGAAAAAAAAAAAAAAAAAAAAAAAAAAAAAAAAAAAAAAAAGAAAAAAAAAAAGAAAACAAACAACAGGGGGACGATTGACTTCAGGAGGACGATACCACCAGTCCCAGGATGGCTGGGGGGAGATAAATAGGCGTAAAAGCTTGGTACCGTCTCTGAAGGTTGACGTTGAGGTTGTCTGGCTAACAAAAGGGGTCAGCAACAAAAGTTCACAATCAGAAGGTCGATTGGAAGGAAACCAAAGCCATCTTTTTAAGCCATGGGCACATAAAAAAGAATGAGGCTCGAACCTGGTACCCTGAGTTTGGGGGGGGGGAGGTGCAGGGCGGGTTGCCGTATTGGAAGGAAATATAAAAAAGAAAAAAGAGATCTTGAATGGGATTGGGGTATAATTGGGTTTCAGTGGAAAAAAGTCTACCAACATCCGGGGTGTCCGGGGGAAGAGGTGGGGGAGCAATAAAATCGAGGAGGGGAGCAGGAACGGGGTTAGCCGAAGGGGAAATCATCATCCAGGGGCGGGGGCAGGGAACTGTTGGGTGAAGGAAAAGGCAAGGGTCTTACCTCGGGAAAAATAAAGGGGTCGGACACGGGATTGGGTGAGGGATTTGGGCGCGCCATGAAGAAACTACGAGAGCTTGGTGGTCGGAAGACGGGGGCTTCAAAGGAAGGGGAGGAGGTGGGCCGTTCGGGTGGCTGT
>Ga0179593_1319505_pt1 | contig 14010 bp, 12 predicted proteins | sample CZODoug2_1_08_16_FD_185931 | JGI IMG/M metagenome (GOLD analysis project Ga0179593, IMG submission 185931) | Vadose zone soil fungal communities from Angelo Coast Range Reserve, California, USA - CZODoug2_1_08_16fungal (PacBio error correction) | ecosystem: Environmental > Terrestrial > Soil >...
GCTCTGTCGGGAGGGGGGTGACACTAGCGGTCGTCATAAACTTTGGGAAGAAGGAATCCCTGAACGTGCTGAAACTGGGAGTCCCTCCACTCCTCACGCACCTAGAATAGAAAACAGCATGGGGGGGGAACTTACGGCAAGGGGGCGGGGAGAAAAAGGGGGGGGCAATAGTCAAAATGTTCCAGGAGAAAAAGGAAGTAGCAAGACTGTCTAAAAGTAATGGAGAAAGGGGCGTCAAGAAACCTTCTTTCAGAGACCTCAAAGGATCTTCTGACTGGCAGTGTGCAGAGTGAGCTGGGGTTTCATGAGGGGGAAAAGAGCTCAGATGAAAAATCTGGGAGCTCTACAAACAAGACAGGGAGAATCCCGTACTGGAGAAAGAAAAACAATCCCGTGAAAATAAAATCGACTACGAGAACAAATATCGGGAATGGGTAAACGCCAAAAAGAAAGGTGGAAATGAGACAAAAGTCCCTCGAAAACCAGCCTTGGGAGGACCTATACAGACGCTCATGCTTGCCACGAGAGAAAGAGGGGGGGGGGACGCGGAAGGGGAAGACTGAATTCCTAACCATACAAACTTGCTTTTTAAGGGAAGAGATATTCTAAGGTAACCGATGAAAAGAGGGGGGACAAAGAAGAGCGGGGAAAGCATCTATCCGCAGCGGGAGAGTTAAATCAATGGGCCCTGAGGAAGCAAGTTCACGAAGGAGCTTAAAAAAAAAGGGGCGAAGCAAAAAGAGGTGAGAGCCATGTCCCATGAGAAGAATTCCAAATTCGAAAGGAGAAAAGGGAGCCATAGCATTCAGAGAAAAAGAACGGGGAAAGAATAAACTCTGCAGCCTCAGCATCGAGGGGACAAGTGCCGGGGTCACTAGGGGTTGGCGAGAGTAGACCTTTTTCTGCCTGGGGGGGCCAGGGAAGTGCAAATCGATTGAAGACAAATCGCTCCGGATGGGGGAAGGAACTAAGGGACGCGAAACGATAAACGGGTGGCGGAAAAGGGATAGAAAATCCATCTCTTTTCGATCCCACGGGCACAAAAAAGGGCGGAGAAAGCAGGGACCGAGCGAAAAAAAGGGGGGGAGCTCGTCTTCCACACAGATCTGGTCCTAATAAAAGGGAAGAAAGAATATGAACGAAAGAAAGACGTGAAGAAACCTCGAAGGAAGCTTAAACAACGGGCGTCTGTGGCAGTGACCGGGAAACGGCTATAATTATTCTCCCTGGGAAGGGACTAGACCTACCAGGAGGGGAAACGTCGACGCTCACGGAGAAGGAGGGCAAGACGGCTAAAACTTGGGGGAGGGTAGGAAGGGATAATGAGAAATACGGGGCCGGAGGAATAGTAAAAAAAAAAGAAGGGCCGAGGGTGCAAAGCGCGCTGAAAGGATCAACGGGACTTCACCACCGGCCAAAGATCACCTGTCAAAAACTAACGAGGCGATTGAAAAAAGGCCAAAGAGAAGGAGAAGTTGAATGACCCACTCTGCATCAGATCTCGAACATCAAAAAAGTGGCCATGTTCTATAATGACGAAAGGGGAGACCCAAAAAAATTGGAAGAAGGGGTTACGAAGACATAGCCAAAGTGAGATTTCTCCTCCTCTTAGGACAAAAGCGCGAAAATCCAGCAGAAGGGATATCAAGGAAAAAAGACCGTGAAAAGGAAACAAAACACGGTTTCATCTGACATCTGGATGAATAAGAACAGGGGGACGTAAATAGACAAAAAAAAAACAGAACCGACGCCATAAAAGATAGCAACGAGTCCTCTGGTAATGCGAAGAGGACGCAGATCACTCTCATTGAGGGCCTCGGGAGGAGGAGAAACGCGAGAGGGGGTTCGGCAAGGAATTCAAAAAGCACACTAGTTTCTTGTTGGGACTGGGAGAAGCATCAAGCCAGGAATCTAAGAAGCACGTTGTAGCGGATGGGCAAGACGGTTATAAGGGTTGGTAAAGGATGAAGAGCGAGACAAAAATCTGCACGCAAATTGAACTCGGGGAAATTTGGCGCGGGCGTCACAACAACTGAGGATATGACAAAGAGAAATAGAGGGCTTCAAAAAAAGAGGTAAAGTGAGGTGGGCTGGTGGTCACGGGCGAAAGGGAAATAGCAACCATTCTCGGGGTCAGTTAAAACTCACTTTAAACAGATCGAGAGATGGGAAATATTCAAAAAAGAAAAGAAAGGATGACTGGGTTATAATCAGAGAACCGAAGCCAATCAGGAGAAAGGACGCCTCTCAAGAGGGAAGACGCAAACTATATCATCGCAGACGCCGGAAGGGGGTCATATTCAAGTTGTAGGAGCGGAGAGAAATAAGCTTTCGAGACCGTCTCAAACACTGGGAAAATGAAGAAACTAGAGGAAGCGGGGAGGTCGCACGCTTTTTGGGGAGGTAAAAATGGGTCAAGCAGTAAAAAACAAGGGTCTTGAAGAGAAGTCAGAGGACGACTGGGAATAGAAAAAATGAGCCGACAAGGGGCGCATGACTCAAAAAGGACCGTCCACGTAAGGAGGACATTTTTCAAACGAGCTAAAAATAGGGAGAATGGTTCTTCAGAAATTGAGGCGCGATTGACGCCTAGCCGGGTGGACAAGAACCTTCTCTAAATCGGGGGCCCTTCAGGGAGGAAGGAACGAAGTACTAGGAGATTTAAGTGCAGGGGCTATCAAGAGAAATTCGGGAATGTGAATATATTTGATTAAGGGAATAGAATCAAACCAACAGATTCCGAGGAAAGAGGGCCAACTTAATTCGGGCTAACTTCTAGTAGAGTAAGAAAATGGAGACGGAAGATGAAGAAGCACGAGCGAGCGGAAAAGAGAACATCCGGAAAGTCAAACTTCCACGGGCTATTGCAAGGCGGGGGTAGTCGGAAAGGACCCACGATAGCCCCTCTGTTAGAAAGAAAATTATAGAGGGGGCAAAAAAAATGGTAGAACCTGTAGACATCGCTCGAGGGAAGTCTGAAAGGAAAGAAAAATCTGTCGGGAAGGGGGCCTGAAAAACAAGGTACGTGAATGGAAAAATTTGAAGAAGGAGGAGGACAAGGCTTTCTAGGAGAAGAAACCCGGAAAAAGAGGGGAAGGAAAGAGACCGAGGACTTTCACACAAAGAAGGAAAACTAGGCGCAAGAAAAAGCCAAGCACTCCAATCCATCAGCTGACAGGGTAAAGGATCAAAACGTCGAGCCACCAAGCCGTAGGAACCGGGGGGTCTCAATCTAAATTCTATTAAAAAAGCTGAAACTCGTTAGAAGAGGCTAATCCGCGAAAAGAATCATGTCAGAGGGGAGTGAGCAAAAGGGTCAAGAAAGAGGAGGGAAAGGATAGAATTTCATGTTTCCTGACGAGCATATTTAGTAATCGTTACTAACCAATCATGAAAGGAAGAGAAGGGCACAGATAAAAAAAAGAAAGTGAATCAGAGATGAGATGTTAAAATCTTTAAAAGACAGAAAGCCAGAGGGCAAGAAGGGCTGGTAATCATGTAAGTCACTGCAAAAAGGGGGGGGTATGGACGGCGCTACAGGAGTTAACAGAGGGAAAACGTATACAGAAGAACAGAGAGCAGTGTGGAGGGGGAGCGCCCGGAAAAAAGGGTTGGGGGGGAGAAAAAGGAAAACAATTTTGTCCTCCAGAGTCGATGTATGGACCAGTTGCTTTATAGGGGAACGGATTCAAAGACCGGAGTGGGGGGTAATAAAGGTAGTCGTAGCGGGGAAGGAAAGGGGGAAAGGATAAAAAGGAAAAAAGAAGGGGAGGAGAAGCTGGGACAGGCAGCCGACCATGCGAAGTTCCTCAGGTGGATAAGTGCAAGCGAAAACTATCATGACGAGCGGTCCAAACTAAACCATGGACGGGAGCACACAGAGAAAATATGGGAAATTCAAACTGCTGCGTTATTCTTATTTCAGCAAAAACTTTCCTTAGGAAACGCCAAAAAAGGGAAACCGATGATCTAAGGGAGATCGAAAGTTTACGAGGAAAAACGGGACAAGAGAACAAGAGACGAAACAACGGAGGAGGAGGAACGAGAGAAAGGGGGGAAGCTGACTCCCGCCATCAGCTTCAAGAGGGGAACAAAGGATGGATCAGAAACAAATCTTATGAAAGACGGATTCTACGGACAGGGGAGGGGAGGGAAAGGAAAGAACATCCCCGAATGGAGTAAGACGCATACGACGACAAGAGGTGTCCTGAACGATGGGCGGAATTTGCTGGGGGTCATCATTGGGAGTTGCAAGAAGGCTAGGCCTGAGGGAAAGGGATTCATACTTCCCCCGAGGAAAAGGAGATGGGAGATCTAAAAGGGAACAACTCGACCTAGGGATCGGGAGGGAAACTCCGTGTTGTCGGGGGGGGAGATTGTGCCGGTCACTTAAGGGAGGAAAAGAAGAGAGGAGATAGAAAAACCACGAATACGTTTAAGCTCACGCAAAAGACTGTCCAGAAAAAAGAGACAAAACATGTAAGAAGGGTAGCCAAAAAGGGTGGAGGGGTGATAGAGGGAAAGTGAAAGTCTCCCTTCATTCGTGTTCATCAAATGGCAGAAGAAGATCATCGAAATTAATTTGGAAAAAAAAAGCAGCTGAAACTGAAATCGAAGGTGGTGGGGACCTTTAATATTCTTAAAAGGGACCCTGCGGGGGTGATTGGAAGAGCTGCGGTTATCTTGAGCATGGAAGAATCAAAAAAAGGAAATACCGAATCCGAAAACAGGGCTGCGACGGCCCTACAATTCCTCCCTGGGGAGTCCTAGGGGAGCGGGGATAGGAACGAATATAGAGGAACATTTGATGAAGGGCAAGACTTTTGAAGAGAAAGAGATAAGAAGGGCCAAATAGAAGAACCGGGTACTGTCCGCCGGCAAGGATCTCTTCAACTTCTCAGGTCCAAAGTCATAGAAGAGAGGGAGTTCACTCAAAGAGACAGGTAAACAAAAGTGCCCAGATCTGAGTGTGGGAGAAAAGCTGATAAGGGTGGTAAATCTAGAATATTACCATCAGGGAGTGAGGAGCCTGACGGGGAGCACGAAGTCCGAGGTCGTTTCACCTTGGGGGTGAAAATCTACTTTCTCCTTGCCTAAAAACCGAGGGGAGGTAAAGGGAGGACAGCCCGGGCTGGGCTCCTACAGGCGTAAAAAGTGATAGAACGTCTTCCAGACCCATCGAGAAGCACAAGAGAAAGAATCTTCAGCATAGGCCTAGGAAGTATTCGAGAAAGGAAAAAGACCCAAGGAGGGAGGGAACCCCTATTAGAGAGGAAAAGAGGTCAGTCTTTCCTTTGGAGTGTAAATAGATAGGGCAGACTAGAAGAAGGGGGGGTTAACAAGGTCCGGGTACAGTGAAAATTCCTGGATCGTAAGCTCTCGCATCTCAAGGAAAAGCCGCTAGAAGTGACTTCCACTTGTGGGGGGCACGATCGAGTTAGAAAATAAATAGAGAACTTGTGGCCTGTAGGCAATCGAAGAGGGGTACATTGCGGCGCAGAACTGATCAACACTGAGTCGTCAAAGGACACGAAAAGGAGGCCCTCAGGGCACAGCACGGTGCAGAAGGAGAGCCTATGGTTCGTCGGAAGGGACAGCGCACAGGTACGACTGTAGGGCCACCCAATGAGGGTAAAACTAGAGAGAAGCAGGACTGTTCCATCTCACGGTTATCATTTTTCACTCAAAGGGCGGAAAAGAAACCAGGGGACGGCCTTTGAGATCCATAGAACTGGGGGGAACAGCCAGTAGTCCCGACGAAACGCAACAACAAGGGGGCCTACCCATTTGGTAGATCTGACCACCGCCACGAAGAAGAAAAGCATGGAAGGTGCTCTGGGGATAAATCTCCGGTTGAGAAGAAAACCAAAGGTCGAGAGGCGAGGGAACGCCCAACCAATGCGTCAGGTGGAACTCGGGCTTAGAAAAAAGGGAGAGGGAACGGACGGCTAGAAGGGGAAGACTATCGCCATGGATTTGAGGAGGCGAGGCGCAAAAGGTAGGGGCTTTGGTAATCACCCAGAGGAGGAGAGGCGGGTCAAAGGGGGGGTCAGGGAAGAGCGTGGACCTTTCTGCTCCGGGGAGAGGCAAAGCACAGCACCCCTGGAACCGGGGAAAGGGGGGAAAAAACGGCGAAGAGAAGCACAAAAAGGAAGGGGAGAACAAAGGAATGCCTAAAAAAATCCTTGTCCAGGTATCTGTTAAAAGGGGGTGCGGAAAAAAGAAAGAAAGGGCCCAGATAGTGGCACAAGCGAAAAAAAGGGAAGTCTTCAAAAAAGAAGTAGTGAATAAAGCACAAAGCCATAACATAGTGTGAAGCGTGCAAGCAGTAAGAAGAGAGATAGCTCTCAAGGAGGATATATTGAAACAGGCAACTTCAGAGGAGATAACGCCAGGAAAAGGTTCTAGGGAAAGAATGGGTTCGCAGAGAGGACCAGGAGGGGGGAGGATTACATGGGATTCAAAGGATAATCAAAAGAGAAAGGCCTCTCATTCCAAGCAACTCTTTGGAGGAGGGTCGAGTGGAATCGTCAGGGAGTCACTCTGCTGGGAGAGTTGGTCACAGGACAGGGCTACTAAAGGAGGAGAAGGGAAAGAACTTTGCGCATTGAATTAACAAAAAACAAGGATTGTATTTGTCGATGGGCGTTACCATGAGAGAAAACATAGGAAAGAAACTATAGAGACGTGAAAGCGCAACCTTGGGGCCACCCTGCCGCGTAGCTTACCCTTCATTCGTAAATCCTCTTAAACTTCGGAAAAAACGTTCTTGCTAGAAGGGGGGCTGGGCGGACGTGTGGATCCTCAGGAAGCCGTAAGCGCCTCGGAGAACGAGGTACTCCTCTTTAATATTAAAAGAAAAGCTTAGTGACTCTAACGAGAAAAAGGGACTGAAGGAAAATCGCGAGGGGAGACTTAGAACGGGTCACTCCATCCCGTAAGGTCCTTCTTCAACAAACCTCGCATCTATTTCTATGAGCGATGGAACGGCAATTACGATGGGGTAAGCGCTTTCACAGAACTCTTTCAGACTCGGGAAGCAGGAGAAATCTAAATAGAGTCGGAGCCATAGGGCAGGGACTAGTGTGGTCAAGGTCTCTACGCGCACCTAATTTGTGAAGAGGGGGGGCTTCTAAAGGGGAAGCCACTAAAGAGAATTCCCGTATAGAAATTTCCGCCCAAGGGGAAACATAAAATGAAAAAAAAGAGAAGTAGTACACGAGGTCGCAGAAGAGGGAGACCCATCATCGGCTACCTCCATGCATCTTTCAAAGGAGAGAAAAAACGGGGCACACAAACTAGATCAGGGAAAGGATCAGGAGAGCAGAAAAGAAAGAGAGGAAGACGAAATTATGGGAGATCGGAAGTGGAGTAAGATCACGTCTACATTAAGATTGGACGCAGGGAAAGAACCTTAGAGGCAAGAGAAGAAAAAGGCATAAGGGAAGGTTAAGAGAGCCAAAGGAGGCACTGATGGAAGGATCCCATTAGCTATTAATTTCACTGAAAGTAGGGTGATGGATCCCTAGCGTCTTTTTAACAAGACTGGAAGAAGGGAAAATGGCGGAAAAAAAAAAAGCAGGGTATGGGGATAAAGGTACGTAAGACAAAACCATGGATATGACCATCTAGTCTCTCCTGGACGCGCATAAAAAGAAGGGAGCGGTATATCACTATCAACAGGGAAGAGGCGGGAGGCAAGAAAAATTTTGGTGGAGGAAAGGAAGAAGGGGTCTCCTTTAACGGTGGAGTTCGGTTTACAGTGGGGGTGCTTGGCGTCCACTTAGAGGATTATTTTGGTTATCTCCTGATTCGGGAGGGAAGAGAAAGTGGATGGGCATCCAGTTAGGAAAAGGAGAAAAAAATGCACGCCAGCGTAGCAAGAAAGAGGGCCGCTTAACAATTCATCTCCATGAACAGGCAGAAGGGGGGGGAAGAAGTCGACGCACGGGTATCAGGAAAAAAGAACCAAGCACCGGAAACAAGAACTGAAAAAAAAGAAAAGGGAGAGAAAAAAGGAGGCAAGGAAAAATTCGACGGGGAGGCTCGTAGGTACACGAACTAGGGCGGGATTTTTGAGGTCAAACGACGCCTTTCATCCACTTAACGACTGGGGGAAGTCTAATAGGGAGAAAGGAGTCTAACGGGAATGAAAGAGACGGGCATTATGCGGAAGGGAAAGAGATCTCAACAACAAGGAAGAAGAGAGGGGGAAAAGGGACAAGAGGGCTCAGGCAAAGTCTCTGCACGTGGAAAAAAAAGTGATAGATAGGACACACCATTCGAAGGAACAGACGTCGATAGAAAGGATCTTCCAACTCCACTCACCGATGGAGGAATGTGAATACAGAACATTCAGGGCAAAAAAACAGATTACCATAGGAGAAGATGGACCATGGTGACGTGTATGGGAAAGATGGAACAACTGCTACCTTCTCACTGACTGAGGCAAGGGAGACACCGATAGTAATTTTCAGGGTGACCTGGGAGAAAGAAGGAAAAAAATCCCGGGAGAGAGGCCGTTTGCCTGGTATCGTGGGCAGATGGGGAAGGTCACTGGATTCTGCACTGAGATCAAAAGAACTCGAGCTACACCGAAGTCTGATCCTGACGATAAATACCGTCCTTTTCCAATCGACCAGGCTAGAACAAAATAATGAAACGGGGCCTGAAAAAAAATGGTGGCACGGGAGAGAAGGAAAACCACCGTCCATCCTGCAACAACTAGGGCATAAGGAGATCAGGACTCGCATGCGGTGAAGGGGGGGCCCGTCTCTCAGAGGAGGACACGCTTTCCGTTTACCTGTCCCCAGAAGCTTCTGGAAAAGAAGAGGGGCCAACGGGACTCGTATTGAAAGCGTGTGCAACAAAAGCAAAACGTGGTAGAAGAAACTAGAAGACGCATCGTGCCAGTGAACCAGCAGGATGGAAAGGACTGTGATGGGAAAACGAGGAAAGAAATTACCGCCTTTGAAAAAATCCTATGCCTTTAAAGGATAAAGGAAAAACCTCTTGCATAAGAGTACTTCATGTCAAGAGGAAGTTCCTGGAAACCGAAAAAAAAAAAACAAACGAGGAACGAGAACGTTACGGTCTCAGACTGCGAGATGACAAGTGCCCTGATCAGGTTTGCAGGGGAGAAGGGGGTTAGCCGTTCTACTGCAAGCTGCTGGCCTTCCAGTTCGGGATGCAAAACGTGGTGAAATAACTTTTACGCAATTCTGTTGTTGGAGTACTAGTCTAAAAACTCTGGCGGTCAGGGGACCAGCCAAAACGGGGAGAGCCCTGCGTAACAAACCTTTCTATACGCGGCAAAAAACCAATTCGGTTTATCGTCAAAAAGAGTAAATCAAAACAGCGAAAAGAGCATACCGTCATCGATCACGACTGACTCTCCATAAATTAGAAGTAAAGAGGATAAGATCTTCAACCATCTTTGCGAGATGCAGGGGCAAGGGTTACGTCTCGGATCGAAACCAAGGAAGAGAGGGTTCAGAAAAGATTGAAAGGGACGTCTGGGGAGGGGTAGTGCACTATATCTCAGGGACAGAGCTAAAGAGAGAAATACCTTGGGCTGGGGGGGAAAGGTCTATCGAAAGGAAGAGCAATTTATGAAGAAGGACTCGGGGGCGAGTGACGTTGTCTGGAACGGCGAAGGACCCGGCTACAAGCTCAATGCCACGGGCGAAGAAAAACACGGCGCATCCTTTAAGGAGGAGGAAAACGCCCACAAAGAAGAAAAAGCGAGACGGGGTATGCCACCAATTCCGGGCTGCACTCGCACGCTCGGGGGGAGGGGATTCACTCACGATTTCATCATGGGGAAGAAAAAGGGTAGAAATCTCGAAGTGAGGAATGGGTGAATCAAGAAAAAATCGAGATCACGACCGGTCGACAAGCGAGCACATCCCAGAGGAAAAAGGTGGTATGCTGAAAAAGGACCTCCGAGGAGCTGATCAAGAGATAGAAGGGGGGGGTCGAAAGGGTGAGAGGGGTAAAATCCCACGACTTGCGCAAGAATCCAGAAGAAACATCATCTCGCCCGTCCTCTGGAAAGGCGTCGCTGGAGGAGAGAAGAGTCATCGCTCCCTTAAATACTGCGAGGGAGAGACGAATCTATGAGGGGAGGGCGGGGATAGATATAAAAGATGTCCGCTGGTCAGTTCTATCATCACTCCCATAGATAAGAAAGAGAGTGAAGCTCTTACTGGAAACTCCAGGTATCAGGTTGAGAGTCTGACCACCATCGCAACAAAAGCTCCAAAGACCGAGGGATTTTACAGAGAAAAATAGCTCTCACAAACTTAGTAAAGAAAGAAAAAGAGAGATCTCAAAACAAAGAAAAGAGTGACCTGAAATTTTTGAGAGGGGTGCAACGTCAAGAGCAAAACCAAAGGGAAAGAGAGTCTTTCCAGAGAATGAAAGAAGAGAGTATCCTTTGAATAGGACTAGAAGGAAAAACCTCATCGGTTAGACCCTCTCCTCCTACCCCAGCGCGTCAAAAAAAAAAACGATCTCATTGCACAGATGCAGAGAAGAGATCATGAACGAAAAAAAAAGAGAGGGTGGAGGAGGGGATGAGAGCGAAACTTGGGGGCTATTACCGTTCGGTCAAGCGATCATCAAAGAGTGAAAAGGACAAAAAAGGTCTGGTTGGGGAAGGGGGAGACGGTTAAACCGAAATGCAACTGGGAGGCGTCTTCGGAAGAAAGGGATGAAGACGAGTGGGAGGAGTTCGGACATGAACTTATCATGATCGAAAAATAAAAGGCTATAGGTGACATGGGAGGGAAAATATAGACTCGGTCTCTGGCACTTAAGAGGGCGCAAGCGGAAAAAGGGGTAAGACGGGTGGACTAACACTCCGTCGGAGACCGGGCCAACTTTCTGGAGCCAAAGCCTAAGAGGAGGTTAGCCAAGTCTGGGTCGCCTAATTATTGAAAGCGCGAGTTTATCAGTTGGAAAAGGGAAGACTTGCAAACGAATGGCCGCTACTCAAAGAAGCATAACGGCATAAAGGGGACTCGATCTTCTACAGGGAAACAACCCCAAGAAAGAAAACGAAAATGGGCGAGGAGGACTTGACTTCTTCAAGTAGAGAGAGTCAAGCTACAAGGGAAAAAAAAGACATGACGGAGGACAAGAGAGAAGGAGAAAGTGCCGACAGAGTAACCAGTCAAGGGAAGTCAGCAAAAGGTTGATTGCGTAAGCTAAAGGGGTCATCAGGTCGGGAAAAATCCCATCTCTTCTGGCTGAAGGACCAGCTGCGTTCTGTACTAGGGAGAAAGTCAAACAGACAAAGGAGGGGAGGGGAAAGAGAGAGAAAGTTAATGGAAAGAACTGCCAGGATGGAGACGCCCTTGACCTCCCACGCGGGCAAGCTACTTATTGAACTTAAAAAGAGAGTACAAGAAGGGAGAATGGAGGGGGTCCCAGAAAGAAGCGGAAAAGGACATCGAACATTATAGCTAATCATCGCCCAACAAAAGCCGAGAGTTACTGTTCCGCAAGGAAAAGAAAAAGCAGCGCCGTAGAGGAACATTAGAGCGTGAGTACTAAGAGGAAGGGAGTACCGTAATATCAAATTTCATTACTTATCCTGTCATGAGCGCCAGAGTCTGAAGATAATTCAGGTTCCGAGATAAGGAGTCGATGATTGAAAAAGAAAAAACAGGCGATTAAGGGAAGAAGAAGAGAAAAATAGGGAGGATACAGCTCTTATCAGGGTGAAAGCTTCAAAGAAGTACTAGATCACACTAACATCATTTTGGGGGCATGTTGAGGAAAGTGAACAGCATCATCTTCTAGAGGAACGAAGGACAGCCTAGCGGGTATGAAAAAAAAAAAGTCAGCAAGGGGGGATGGCGGTGACGATCAACGCAAAAAAACAATGGTGTTTTCTACCAGTGTAAGGAAAGGACTCCTTTAACGATGTTGTACCATGTAGGGCTGGAGCAAAGGAATTAGCTGGAATTGTATATCTCCTAAATTTCTCTTGAGCGAGGGGAATAAACCAGGGGAAAAAGCACACCACGAGGAAACAAAGGCACCAGAAAAACCGTGACCGTGCGCAGGTCACAACCGAGGACAAAGGAGATAAGAAAACTTTATATTCCTTACGCAAGGGGCCAGGTTAAAAACTACTCGACGAGCAACCTCAAATGCGGAGCGCCACAGAGGGGATCAAAAGGATGAAAACCATTGGGGAGCTTAGACTTACAAAAAAGTGGCTTTGGGGGGAGGGGACGAAGAAGTGGTCCAGCAGACGGCTGGAAAGTACGAAGAAGGACGATTCGAAAAGGAAAAAAGAAGAGACGGGAAGAGAGAGGGAAAGCTGAGACATCGTCTACAACAACACACAGGGGATTAAAGGGACAATTATCTATAAAACCCTCGAGTCCTTCCGCATCTTCTCGGGGGGGGGAAAGTTCTAGGTCGGAATAGATCGGACTTCCATCTCGTCTACTTCTGATTCGGCGGCAACCCCACCAGCACCTGATTAGAACCGAGACAGCCTCAGCAATGGGGACTGACGGTGCTCCCTAAGGGTGGCGAGAAGAAAAAGGCCGGTGGCCTGACTCTAACACTGTGAAGGAGGAAAATTACTCCTCTAAGAGAAAAACTAGAAAGGGAAAAACACTGGGGCGGACAAATAAGTCGGTCTCTGGCTGAAGAAATTTGGAAAGATGGGTGGGCCTTGTTTCCGCACAGGTGGGAAAAAACGGGAAGTCGAGAAAAGAGGATCACAAGAAAGGCGAAGAGGGACAGCAACAAATGGGAAAAGAAGATACATGAAACAGAAAACAACTTCCTGACCTTGGGACGGGAAAAAAACAAAGGGGGTTGGGGTCTTATCTAGAAACCGAAATACCCCGCTGAAGTCATCAAATGGAAGTACAGAGGATCGAATAAAAGGTGACGCGGAGACCCCTTCTGGTCCATAGCGGGTGAAAAGGGAATAAATGATAAAAGAAAATGATGTCGGCAAGGGAAGAAGACTGAGCAAAAAAAAAAAAGGGTGGGGGGAAACAAAAGACCGTGGCAAACGAGACGAAAGTCTCGTAGGCATCTCTATTTGGACCGAGGAAGGAACTGGACCTGAGATATAAACATTATGAGGAGAAGGTGCCAAAAAGGACAGAAAGTAACCAGGAGAATAAGTACTAATAAGACCTTGGTACGGAAGAACTTCATCTTGTAACGCACACGCAACTGACCCAGAACTATGAAAAACTCTAAGAAAAAGAGTTCACAAAAATTCGATTGTAACCGACGTCGACAGTGGGTGGGTAAGACTGATACCAGGGTACTAACCTGGTCGCGGTGGGAAAGATGTATGTCAGGGGGAGAGATTACTGGGATCCGGTCGCCCGCGTGTAAAACGTGCTGTGGGTGGGAAAGGACGACTTCTCGGCAAAAGCAGGGACCATTGGCCTAAAGCCGCCCGAGGCTCTAAAAGAGTCACAGGGCTCGGAAGATCATGCAAAGACCCCCTTCGTTGAAGGAGCACCAAAACCTAAAGTCCACCTCCCTCTGCTGGGACTGCAGACCTAACTCTATGCTGAGAAGGGGGGAGAAAAGCGTGCGATTCCCAGTGATGGTAATCATTCATCGGGGGTGGTTGCAATGGAGCTTGAGGAGTAGCCAATGATATAAGGGTAGAGAAAGGAATTTAACTGGACCTGCCTGGAGAGGGAAGGACGCAGATCCTTCTAGCGAATCGGCCGGAGAAGAAATTTAGGATGAGCAATAAAGAGAGGGACCCTTGCTTCAAGGGGGAAGCCGAGAGAGGCCATGTGGAGCAAGGGAGGGAAGGGGGCGCTTCTCAACCCGGAAAAGAGTGAAAAACGAAAGGAACGATTATCAGCAAACTTGCCCGAAGGATCAGAGAAAACCTTGCAAGCACGTCAAAACAGTCCTCAGAAGGGTAGGCAAAAACGACTTCTCTTAAACTACTCTCTACAGAAACGAAGGGAAAAAGAAGGGAGATCAGAGAACATTTCAAAAATC
>Ga0179593_1476769_pt1 | contig 14010 bp, 12 predicted proteins | sample CZODoug2_1_08_16_FD_185931 | JGI IMG/M metagenome (GOLD analysis project Ga0179593, IMG submission 185931) | Vadose zone soil fungal communities from Angelo Coast Range Reserve, California, USA - CZODoug2_1_08_16fungal (PacBio error correction) | ecosystem: Environmental > Terrestrial > Soil >...
CACAGTATAAGAAGCGATCAAAAAAGAAGGGAGAGAAGGATGAGATTTGAAATCAATCGCCATCCAGAAAGAGGCGTCGGGGAGGCGAGACCCAGGCCGGGCAGGAGGGTTGATCTCTGAACCCTCGGGAAAAGGGGGCTTACTCAACCGGGACCAAAAAGACAGGTGAGATACATAACGCCTGTTGACTACGGTTCCGCGAGGGGAAGAAGGAAGGGGGCGTCTAAGGCGCGGGGTCGGGACGCTCGGCGTGAGAAAGGACCCTAGACAGTCCATGGCAGGGTCGAGCAACCACCGTGCAAACGGCCGGAGAGGACTCGTCAAATATCCAAACCAAGGGATTCCAGCTGGGTAGAAAGGAAAAAAGGACATGCGCTGAACGCCACCCAAAGATAAATGACCTAATGTAAACGTGATCAGGAGGAAAGCCGAATTTCCAAAAACAAACCCTCGGGAAGTAGGAGTCAGTAACTGACCTGGAGTAGTACACAATGGAAGTGGGGGACCAGCTGCCTAATGCACAATAATCAGCGCATCACCGAGCTCCTCATTCACGAGAGGCCTCAACAAGGAATACTCGCTTGGAACAATGCTCACCGACAGGAGACGCATCGTTTGAAAAGGTCAAAAACACTGTGAGGCGAAATAGGAAACAACCATTATGGGGGGGACCAGGACAATCACCCTTGACGTTGTGAAAGGAGGGTCCCGACGGAGAAAGCCACAACACCGTGGTGAAGGGGCGTCAGGGGGAGCGCCTCCTACCAGCAGATCAATAGAATGTAAAATCGGCCGGAGCATTTGGAATTCCTGAAGTAAAAAGGGGGTTGCGAGAAGCCATACGTTCGCAAAGCCGGGAAATCTAAAAAAACTATGACCATCCGAAGTGCTCGGTGCCGCGCTAGACCGACAATTAACATGGTTCGTGTTGTTTTTCCCATCGGCACCCTGAGGAGGGTCCGGCTATGGGTCAGTAAGGCCTCGCTGTGCAAGCGTTTTAAAAAAGGGACCTCAGGCGTCGTGCCCGATATAACGAGCGTGATCTTCCGGCCAAGGATGCTTGTCCCCCTGAGGTCATGGCCGAAAAAGGCAAAACATTATTCTCGCAGCCACGACTCCAAACGCGGGTCTTCAAGGATTGGATGCGCTCGGGACGGGCGCGAACGCTACCCGCCGCCCAGGAACTTGGTCTTTCCTCATAACGTGCACGGAGTCCCCATGCTGATAGGAGGAAGGGCCTTTCATGCGGGATGGGGTGGTCCTGGCGAGCGGGGAAAACTTCACCTGGGCCGATAGTTCACGCCGCGGGAACATTAAGGACCGCGAAACGAACCGCCGATAGATTTTTACTCGTGCCCGGTGTCGTCATCGGGCTAAGGAACTTTCTTGGGGGGTCAGAAAACTGAATGAAGGGGGGAGGATCTGACCCTAAGGCGGCGCTGGCGGAAAAGGATCGGTGGGGGGGTCAAAAAGCTCGTCTCGGCATTTCAAGATTCACCCGCGGGGGTCGGTCCAAAACCAGGGCAGCAGAGGCAGTGAAAAAAATTCCATCATGTCAGGAAAATACTGGGGATGCGCTCGTGAAATACCACCCCGGAAACAAAAGATGGTGCTCGCCGCTAGTACGACAGCTAAAAAAACGATTTCTGGCGGGCGAAGGGGAATGGGGGAAGGGAGAAACATGGCTGTCGCTCAATTCGACAGCCACGTTGCGGGAAGTCGGAGGGCGGAAAAAAAATGGGGGGAAAATCGACATTTAAGTTTTTTCGTAAGGAGGAATCAAAAATTTTCAACCTCGGGGGGTGACTAAATGGGGGAGGCTTGATGCCGTCAAGAATTGCAGGGTTCTTGGAGGCATGCCGCAGATCGGTCCTGGCGGGCCCTGGGAAGGCTGGGGTTCCCCTGCGAGAAACGCCGGGGGACCTATATTTGGTCGTGGAAAGATAGTCGCGATGATCAAGGCTAAGGACAGACCGGAAAACGTTATGCCCGGGGCAGGAGAAAACAAGACGATAACCGAAAAAAAAAAAGACCCAAGAAGTCAAAGAGGATCAGGACGCGCGGGAAAACAAGCCGGGAGATGTTCCAGGAGGTACAAAAGAAAGTGGAGGGGAACTCCGCCGCGGCGGAAAGGATGCGCACGCTAACGGAGAGGGATTACTGGCAGCTCAGCCAAAGGGAACCTTTCTCCGGCGTTCGGAAGAATAAAACCGGCCGAGGGTATGAGCAATCAGGGGATGCTGTTCCGGCCCATCCAGGCGTCGAAACCTAGGGGAAGGAAGTCGCGACATTCCTGACTGACTGCTGAGGGGATGATGGGAGATAAAGGGGAGGCACGCGATCCAGCAACGTCTCTGGTCGGAGGAGCCCTGACTCAGAAATGTCAAAAACGAATACTCGACAACAACAAAAACCCTTGAGGCATAGGAGAGATTTCTTGGATAATATCCGTGCAGGGAGGGAAAGGCCGACCAGATCATACGGCTGCGGTTTGCCGACTCGGGGGCCCATGCATCAGCATAAACGGCAAACGCGACGGTGCTGGTTTGAAAGGGGATAGGGAAGAGGAAAATGAAGTAACAGCAAGCAGGCCGCCGTCCAGGACGTCCTGTATGACTGATCTTCTCAATACCGCTAAAGGTCGCGAGGAAGCGAAGGCGGACCGTAAGAAAGATGAGGAAAAGAACGAGCGCCGGCTGCGGGGGGGAACGAACCAGGCTTTGACATCCGGCTCTTGACCAACGGGAAAAAAACTCGCTTGAACAAGAATCAGGGAGCCGCTGTTTTACTCGGTCTTACTTGGGTTGACAGGTAGCGTAACTGGGGGCGACGGCCACGGAGCCGAAAAGGAGAAGGGGAAGGGGGAGGTCGAAATGCGCAGAACGATTCAAACGTTCCCATATAGGTCCCCAGTGGCTTATGCAGCAGACAGCAATAAATGCCCGCCAGGATCGGGAAGCGTCACCGGCAAAGGACGAAGAACCCAGGAATCGTCGGCTCAGCCGCGACAGCACAAAAATCTTGGAAAAAGGAGGAAGAACACACCAGGGGCTCCCTAATCGCCCGGAACAGACCGGCGAGAGTTGAAGCCTCCGGCCAATGTCGCCGTTTCTCGAGGCCCTGGCACGAACATCGGGTAGCTGATACGATCGCGGCGAACCATTGGTTGGCGAACAAGATCTGACCGATGTAGAATTGTACAGAAGGCAAGCCTTGCTGACAGGGGGGGGGGAAGCTACACTGGGTTAAAGAGCCGAAGCAAAAAGATCTGCTTGGGCAAACACCTCCACCAGGGCAGCGACCTGCGGCACAGCCGCGAAAGAACTGCGATCACTGCGACAAGAAACCATATCCAGCTCCCAAGGACTATAACCGTCCCACAATATCGACTGCATATAAAGGAACTTCTAGGGAGGATAAAGACTGGAGCGCATCAATGAAAAGGGGGACGTCGATCACGAGAGCTATTGATCCTAAGCGTCCGGCAAAGACTCTCTAAAAGAGCAGCATCAATTGGTGCCGATCCGCAAATACAAAGCAAAAATGAAGGCTGCAGAGAGAGGGCATGAAAGAAAGTACGTGTCCGACAGCATGAAAAATTCATCCTACGCGAGGCCTCGTCAAATGGACTTGTGCAGGGGGGTCAAAAGTGAAGCGCAGGCCGAAGATATGAGGAGGAAAACGAAGAGAGCGTCATTACGGATCTGGGGGTGAAAACCCTTGAACAGCATCAAAACGCAGACCAAAGTCCTAAATCATCAATGGGTGCACTAAAAAAAAAGACCAATGGCAAAGAGCGTCGCAAGCGACTTCAGGAGCACTGTCATCGAAGTGAGAACTTACGGTCTTGCGAAACGGATGTCAAAAAAAGCTCGACTCTAGACCAGGCCGGCAAAAATGCAGAAACCGGCGATCAATCAGAGGCACATGATCGTTAATGGTTGAGAGGGGAGAACTTGTACGGCACGAAAATGGTGTGAATGTGCTAAAAAAAAAAACTTTCATGCAACCGCCGGAAAAAACTAAACCCTGGTTGGAGTGGTCTGGAAGGACAACAGGGAATGATTCTTGTGTGCATCAAACGCCCGAGCTGACCGCCAGAGGCTCTCAATTGAGATAGACCGAAGACGCGGGCCTTGGAAAAACGGTCGCCGATTTGAAGGAAGCCAGCGGGCGGGCATCGGGGGGGTTTGCTCAGGCTTTTTTGAGTGCGGACAAATTAAGGGGAAACCATAATAAAGGCATTGTAAGCAGGGCATAGCGAGGGTGCAGGTGGAGAAGAGGGGCGACGCGCCGTAGCACGTTTGAAGGCGACTTCAAATATAGCTGAGAAGTTACTCCATTTCGACGTCAGACACACAATTGGGGGGAGTTTAAGTGTGGACAGGCCAGAAGCGGCCGGGTTTCCGGCCTGACTGGAGTCGGGTCGTTGGAGACAAAACGAGCGAAACTAACTCTTCACTCGAGCGAACGGGCGAGCTGAAAGGCAGGCGGAACGTCGTTAAAAAGGCCGGCGGAGGAATCCCCCGCGTGGGTCGAGGCCGAATGGGGGGGGGGCAGGGTTTGGGGAAAAGATCACAAATCGGACGGCAGGGCCCCCCCCTGGGGCTAAACGCACAAAGACGCCGTATTGAGAGGGGGGAAGTTTCACGAAATCCAGAAGGTTCAGGACCGGCTGAAGAAGCACTTGCTGCCGGGGGAAGAGTGTCTTTTTTATCTCTCAAAAAAGAACAGGGAAGAGATACAACTTACAAGAAAGCGAGCGGAAGCAAGGGGCTAGACCAGGGGGGAAAATTGGATTTCAGGAATAGATCGCCATCGGAAGGCGTCGGTGGCGCGGCCGGCGGGGTGGGAGAGGAAAACGACAACGGAATCGAAAACTAAACCGAGGGGGGTGATCCCTAAAGACCTGGTGAGGAAGGCTCCGAGCTCGAACGTTCCGATCAACGAGGCCCGGGGCTGTAACCCGTTCGCGAAAACAAATCAATTTGGGACCAGGCCAGGGCGCCTCACTCACAACCGGCCGCCGGGGATAAGCCGGCAACGTCAAGAGAAAAAGGTGAATTGATCGGGAAAGACGACATGGCACGACGAGCCAAAAGGAGCCCTAATTCTATAGCGGAGGAGGGGGGGACAAACAACGCCGAATTCAACGCCAATAGAAGCTTAAAAAAGAGGAAGGGAACTGGATGATGGGAACACAAGGGGAATTGCACGCGCGAATATTCACAAATAGAAATCCCGAAAATACTCCCGGCAACCTACTAAAAACTCAAACCAGGCGACAACTACGACGGAAGGGGGGGGCCAGGGCCCCTATCTCGGAGAAAGAAGACAAAAAGGGGGCGCGCGGGGAAGGTCATCTCGGCGGCGAAATCGGAGGGACTCGAAGCCATTTTGGAAGGCCAGATCCACCTTTGTCGAAAGGGGGGGACGGGACCAAAGAGACTCAATCAAAACATGGGGGTCCCCAGTTCTCTACAGGGGGTACTCCTCCTAAAGCGGGGCACAGATGCCGTATCTATCGCACGGAAAGGGGGGGCCAGTCAGGGAGAGAGGTCGAACTACGACGAAAATACGTTAGAAGAATCAGGAGAAGGTATGAGAAATTGACTAAGAGAGGATCGAACGCTGAAAGCATGACAAGTGGAGTTGGTAATTAAGGGAGGAGTGGTAGTCCGAGGGGTCGGCGTGTAGGGGCTGTTAAATGGAAGGGTGACCGCAGAGGACCATGAAATGCGCCGTTCTTTCGGACGGATCCTCGACAGGAAAATTCGTATCAGGATTGCCAGGACATGCGATAATTCAGTAAAATGAAGACTCCCGCAGACAGCATCGACCGGTCAGGCGGAAGCGGATGCGCGTCTCGCGTCACTGCCAAAATCGCCAAGCCCCGTAGACTGCGAGAGTGAACATCTGATTCTTCGCCGGGCCTGGGCGAGCTTAGGGGGAAGGGGGGGCGCGCGTAAGCTCAATTCTGCGCGAGGTGCTCGCCATCGGGCCGCTTACAAAGGAGAAACTCTATTCAGATCGAATCTGAAGTCGCGTAGAGGGGTCATAGCAATGGATAGAAGTCTGGTCGGAAAAGGCTCGGCTCGTCGGGGCTTGACCGAGGATTTTGTCGAGAGGCCCCACCGGATCGGGGTGGGTGAAAAACAAGAAGCGGAGGGAGAGGGGCAGTTCGTCACCGAGGTGGGTAGATCCCACACAGTTGCAAGGCGTGAAAAATCAATTGTAAGGAAAAAGCCTGGGGAAGCAGCGCACGGGATTGTGCCCACAACACCACTTTAATCGACCTCTCTACGACAGCCGCGACCTAGGGGTGTTCCAGGGCTGGTTTTCACCGTTCTCATGGTAGATCAATGAAAGAGACTACAGAGGCGAGTTACTGTCGGCCGTGCAAAAGGGGTCGGGCGCCACCGGTACTGTTTCGTTCAATGTTCAAAATATGCCGGCTGTAGTTCTTTCCGGAAGATGAAGTGTCTCGTCCGGCATCCTGAGATAAGGGAGGGTGCTGATGGGGGAAGGTCTGATGATCTACAAGGAGTGGAAGGATGGGATCTCTGGGCGAGACTGCGGCGCCGAAACCTTAGTGTAGCACTTGCCTTCGACAGGAACGAACCGTGAACAAACAATGCAAAGAAAGTCAAAAGCTTCTCTAGATGCTGCATCGCGGCGGGACGCAAGAGCGAGGCAACAAGGGTTTCTGACTCGCCGCCGCGCTAGAAAAAGGTGCCGGGAAGCAAGGAGGAATCCTGGGGATCGGGAAGCGAAACTCAGCGCGAACCTGTCTACCGATACAACCGGACTGAAGCTGGTTCTTAGGTGTTCCGCAGGTCGGCTTTCAAGGAAACCACGAACGGAAGGGTCTTCGTTTTCGAAAAATGATGCTGGAGGTATGGTTCAACAGATCCAGAGGTCCTGATCTGGGAGGCAGACCTTCCACCATGACGAAAGACAGCGCAAGAGCGGATCAAAAAACAACAACACGTAGGATAGGAAAGATATTCTTGTAGAATTTCGGAGGACATGTCGCCATGAAGAAGGAGGTGCTGGTCTCGTTGCCGAAGGAAATCGGCCGCGAATCAGCAGTCAGAAAAAACGGAAAAGGGATACGTCGTCTATGCACCCGACGGGCCTATCAAAGAAGGGACAGACCCCTCCCGAAGCCTGGTATTCTTGGCCTTGGCGAAAATGGACTGAAAAGGAAGGGTAGAGCTACAGGATCGAGAGAAGAGAAGCGAAAAAAAAAGAAAAGCCGCGGCGCCGAGGTACCCTACTTGAAAAAATTGGGCTCTTGAGAAAAAGGAGGGTCCTGCGCAGGTGACAAAAATCAGCGTAGTCCAGTTACTCGTAGGGTTTTCGGTATCGCCTGTTCTACGGCCCACGTGCACTAAATCAAGCGCCAAAGTGCGGCTGAGATCGCGACCTTTACACGATGCCCATATGGGACAAAATTCTTAACAGAGGCTCATTCATGAAAGCATGATGAGTCAGCAGAAAAAAATACTATAAACAGGCAAAGGAGCATCATAGGGGGCGAACAGGCCAAGACCGAATTTTAACAAAATGGCGAAACCAGGAAAATGGCTCCGAAAAGAGGCACCGACGCTTAAAGCGCCGGCGGCGGGACTAGTTCATGAGCTACGAAAGTCGGCCGGGGGGGGGGGGCGGCACAGTCGCCCGGCAACGACACACTAGCGTCATCGTCGCGGAGTATCATGGTGGAATTGTGGAGAACAGAAAACTCTAGGAAAAACATTATGTTCCTAAGTTACGGAGATCAAAGCGGCCTGAACCAAAGGGGGGGTTATCCTACAAGCGGGCACCGGATTGCGGGGAAAACCTGTGACCTGCATCGACTAGAAATTTCAAGACGAGATGAAGAATGCCTATGCACGCACAAAGAAAAAGCGTCACGAATCAAAGATGACAGAACAGACCTATCGACTGCAGATAGAGCAGGCGGCTGACGGGGAAGGCTGCATCATGAAAGGGGTGCAGGTCACTATCTCCGGAGCCGGAAGAGAGCCTACAAGAAGCTATCCCATTCCAAAAAAAATCAAATCAAGCAGGGGACCTGGGATTCGAGCCATAAGCGGAGTCAATTGTCCTCGAGAGGGCAAGTAAATAAGTAACTAAAAATCAATCAGCTTCAGCCGCCGGAGGCTCAGGGAGCAGCATCAGGGGCTGTGCCATGGAAAGTCATACGGCAGTGAAAAGGAAGGACCGCGACGAATATCAGCTGTAGTTCGGCAGACGAGCGGGGAGTTGGCCAGATGCTGGGTGCAGAAAAACTCCTGGAAAAAAGTATAAAAAACGACGACCAGGCTCAAGGCATCAATGGGGACCGATACAAACCAATGGGAGAGCTTCGATACTACCAGCACTGTCGAAAGGTGGGAACACGCTTCTCCTTAAGGGAGTGCGAACTTATGAGAGCGCATGGTTCGACGCGATCCGGCCAAAGCCGGCGTCATGAGTTGATCTGCGGGTAGAGGCAGAAACTTGGTCAGAGCACGGACAACAAAGGGGTTAGCGTGCTAAAACGTTTCGGGGGGGGGGGCACCCGTCACCACGTCGACCATGGGGTATTTTACTGGACGTGAAAAAAAAAAACCATTTCCTTAGTCTGGGACAGAAGAGTTCGGGCCGCCGAGTGAAAGGCCCAACGATCCTGCATGACTGGTAAGAGAAGAATCGAGGGGCCTGGCCCGCCGAGGCTAACCGAGAGCCTTGTTGAGGGCCGCCGAGCCTTGAGGCACGGGGTGCCGAGGTTTGTGGCAAAAAGGGGTCTCTTGTCGTCCAAACGTTGGAAATGACATCATCAGTCATGGAAAAATTTCGAGGGTGCTGGGTAGGGGTAATGCTGCGGGAGGAAGGGATCACGGTGCAAGTAGCTTACAACAATAGGAAAGAACTGTGGCGCATGTCGGGAAGTTCAACCAGCGAGTTCCATTGGATTTTGATTTGCCGCGCACAGCCCGGGCCTGTTACCTTGACGAAAAAAGGGAAACTGGAACTGGCCCGGGCGTTGGGACGCACAGGGGGAAGGAATGCCCCCTACGGAAAAGAAGGAAGCCGACAGGGAGAGCCTATCGAGAGGGTACCCAAGATCAGGTAAGGGAAAACCAAATCTTGTGGAAAGGGCAAGAAAGGCGATGTGGGGTTGCCGAGATCACCAGCAGCGCCCCCTGTCAGCGATCCGACCGACGCCGCGGTTCAAAGTAGGGTGGCTCCGTCGATCTAGCCCCTTGAGGAAGATCGCGTCGGGGAAAAAAAGGTAAGCGATGAGAAAACCAACAAAAAGAAAGAGGAAGAGAGATCAACTGATCAAGAGGCGATCGGGGGGTGGTCAGCCATGGACCTATGGATGACTTAAAGGATCGCCACTCCGCGGCGTAGGGGAGGCCGCAACAGGCACGAGAATGAGGGGGAGAGCCGGAAAAAACCAAGGGCCAATAAGGACGAGACCCCATTAATGGGGAAAGATCCTACCGCAGCCTTACCGACGTTTCCCTCAGGACGAAAGAGACCGTCAGTAATAGATTCGCGTGGGAGGGGGAGCTAGGACCTTCAGCGGCAACGAAAACCCGGAAAGCCAGTTCCGGTCGTTTCAGAGCTAAGGATGCGGGGCCGGAAAAAGTCAAATAGCCCCATGTGAATTAGCTGGGCGAATCCGACATTCGAGGGAAATAGACAACATCCAAAGAAGGAGAAGGTCATACTTGAATGAAAACGCGCGAAAGTCCCACGAAAAAACATCGAACAGTCTGCGAAGATTACTGGATTATATAACCCCTGGAAGGCACGAAGAAGAAAAAAAGCAGAGCGAGCTCAGCACCGAGGGCAATCCGCCGTCACCGGCGGCCCAAACGCGTCTGGTCGACGACTGGGAAAAATTCCAATGCCCGAGATCGCTCCCGCCTTCAAGAAGGGAGATTCGTCGTTCATCGACGGGGGCGCGGGAGAGGCCCATAGATAACATTGGAAAACGGCAAAGACAAATGGTTAAGGGTGTGAGGCGGTGCCTAAACATGAGAAACGCCATAAAAAATGGGGTGTTAACCGTGAAGGCAAGGGATAGCCATACTAAATCATGTCATAAGGAAGACCTGATCGACGGAGCAGGGGGGAACGGGGTCAAAAACATTCGAAAAGAAAAACATACGTATTCCAAAGCCTGTCAGAAGAAGAGAAATAATCGGAATAACTAATTGAAAGGAAGGGCCAACTCGAAACCTGGTCGTGGTAGTCCCCTTGGGATGATGGGTCGGGCAATCGTGGGGGGGATGCGGGGGAGCCGCCTGTTCCAGAAGAAGAAAAGGAAAAAGGAAGATAGTCCTTATGGAAGAAGATAAAAGACGCGATCTCGGGAGCAAGATGCCCTGGACAGGAATTGCCGATCAAAATAACATACTAAGGTGGGGCTCCGGCAAGAAGCGCAGCTGAATCGTATGAGGGGAGAAGAGAGGTCCTGACCCGGATAAAAGCCTGGGGGCCGACTTGGACTACGAATCTCGCAAAATGCTGATGGCTGCTGTCGCCCGGGCCACTGGGGCAGATCTGGATGTGCCGGACGAGACGGCAAGGATCACTTAAAGCTCAGCCCGCGTCATGATGCCATCTCGCGAACCAAAACCTATCAGATCGGAGAGGACACCGCCAATCGGTCGGGCCGGTGCTCGTCAATAGGGAGAGGGATCTTCTGGGGGCCGATCGAAAAACGGACGCGGCTGGGGCCATGGGCGCGGGACGTGACCGGAGAGGGGGGTTCCCCCAGAAAACTCGTGCTCTGAGTCAGGCAAAAACGGCGGGGGTCATCCCACACCGGTCTCGCGGAATTCTACCATCCTTGGTATCTCTTGTTCCAAAAAGAAGGACAAAAAGTGGGGTGGATTCGAAACTATGACGACAAACTTAAATGACGGCGAGGTGCCCACACGGCGCACGGTCTGAGCTGCACTCTCATCGCCGCTGGGTGGGCTAATTAAAGGAGTTAACTTTCTTCGACATTTCGTGGTTGCGGCAGAAAAACTTTCAACCTCGGAATTGACCTGCTGCTGCGGAAGAGGGGCCGCAGAATGCAGGTGGTCTTAGGGGTGCAATCGATGGACCGGGCGGCATGAGTATTCTGGCCTCTGAGAGAACGACATGATGGTTGAAATGGAAATATAGGGGGAAGTGGAAAGCGTGCTGGCCTCTATCGAGCAGGAAAGGCCGAGGGCCGCTGATGTGGAAGCAATGGCCGGAAAAGGAACAAGAAAGAAAAAAAAGACCCAGGAAAAAAAAGAGGCCCTACAGAGAGGTCAGGATCGGCTGACTTGGTCGACCGGAGGGAACAACGCAATTTAGCCTATCAAACCGACGCTAGTGGGTAAACAAAGATTTAGTATCCTGATAATATTAAAGCCTGCAAGCTCAGAAATTCTGAAGGCGCGGGGAAAGGGTACGCCAATTGAATACCGGGCCCAGATGTCGGAACCTCTTTCCCGGGTAAGGCAGTAGGCTTCCTATAAAAACGGCCGCAGAAGGGCGCTTGCCGTTTGATGTTCTTTATGATTGGGAGGGGCGTAGCGAGGAAGAACAATACTATCTGGGTAAGACTCCCTGACGGGCGCCGAAAATTCCCAATCAAAAACTCAACAACAACAACGGGTTATTAAAGAGAGGGGGGATTTTAGCTTCGGAGTAGTCCGGGACCAGAAAAAAAGATGAGGGCGCGTTGCAAACATGGCCGACAGCAAAGCATCACCAAAACCACCAAGCAGAAACTGAAGGGCGCGAAAAGGAGGCGATTTTCTGAACCCACCTTCCTAACATCAAAAAGAGGACTTGCATAAACGTTTCGGCAAGTGCGAAAAAAATCCGGGAAAAGTTCTCGCGGGGGGGGGGGTGGGGGGGGGGGGGGGTGGGGGGGTTAGCTGGCCAGGCTCATCTTCCTTATAACTAGGAAGAAAGAGAAACTGGAGTCCGGGAGAAAGGTACAAACAAGGCTTTTAACGGCCTTACCATTGGGGGGGTCTATCTCAAAAGTAATCATATTCACCCCAAAGGGAACGATTTTAACTCGGGTCTTGTTTTTAGGTAAAGTCCTGTGTGACCATGATGACTAAAGCAGCCTGTCATGCGCGAGATGCGGAGAGAAAGACTTTGCAAAGCTGCCCTAGGGCCCCAGAAGGGGGAAAGACAGCAGACCCAGCAAAAATCAATCAGCATCGAGGAGAGGGTCATGCCGACGAATAACACCTTCAGGAGCTCAAAACGCGGAACAGAAGGCAAAGACCCTCAGAAGAAAAGAAACAAAAGGAAGGGAGACGGGAAAAAGCTGGGGGGAACGCCGGACGTGGAAAAGCGGCCGGCAACGTGTAAAGTCGCCGCAATGTAAGGTACAAGTGATAGGGCACCTCGAACCGGGAAGAAAAAACTTTACGTCTTCTGGGGAGGGGGGGCAGATTCAAAAAAGAGTTGGGGTTGGGGTGGAAAAAAAAGAGCGCTATCAACACATGGTGAGTTCCTTGATACTCCGTATCGACCGCGGGAAGACATCCGCTCACCCAGAAGACTGAGGACCAACCATGAGAAGGGTGGAGGGAAGCTCCGCGATGGGATTAAGGGCAACTTCGCCGGGGACAAACTAATTCTCTCCCACAGACTGAGAAAACCTGCAAAAAATACGCAATCTATCTTATATTAGAGGGGAGGACGGAAGAAATTAAGGGGAGACAACGAGCGCCACCGAATGTGCCTTACTCTCGCTTGACACCTCCACATGCCCCCAATCAGCATCATAAGGGGGGAAGGAAGAAAAAGTAAGTCTTAGGAGAGAGAGGTCGTCACTACTTAGAAAGCGAAACCTTCTTCTAAGCAGGCTATGAGGAGGGCGGAGCCGGGGAGTCATGTTCAGTTATCGAAAAAGGAACGGCAAGGGGGAAAGAAAGCAATTTGAAGAAAAATGTAAGATTCGGGGGAAAAAGAAAAAGAGATTGTGATCTTGGTCAACTCCTGGAGAGAGACCACGCAGGGACCAAAAACGAGACCGACAATAATGCAGGCCTACACTACAATGTCATGAAGCGCGTAGCGAAAGGACGGGCTATCACTTAACTTCAGGGGCCAAGCCGCGTATCTGGGGAGGTGCAGAACGGGGAGTCAGGGATGACGCATTGTACAGCGAACCGGGACTGCCAAATGCTAAGCTATCGTGCATCGGCATGATCACTGGCTGGTACTAACTTGGAGCACACGGAAAAAATGTGTGGTAAGGGCAGGTACTCCGTGGGGGACTGCAACCTGCCTTCACACAGTCGACCAGTTTGGGGGATATGGCCTGGCCAAAAGGCCTTATATGTGGCGAAGAAGTTCTGGCAAAGGAATAATCCGCCAAAGGAGACGGGGCAAATCATGAGAAATTGGCCGAGAGCGGCCAGGGTCCATCGAAAATATATTGTGGAGGACGACGGGGAAAGGGAGGGAGCATCGTGGGGGGGGGGGGGTTAATATCGCTTGGTCTTAGTAAAGGGGGCGAGCCAAAAAAAAAAAACACAATACTCCTTGTCCTCTTGCCAATGGAAGGAGGGGGCGTTTATTAATTGCAGGGGGGGCGCGTCAAAACGGCGATTTACGGACGCTTCATAGGAAATACCGCAAGGTAAGGGACATTCGACCAGCGACGGTAAAAAATTGGGAAGGGGGGGGACGTGGGGGCACAGGAAGAGACGCGGCGGGGGGCTCTTCTAACCTGACCACGGGGGGGGACCGTTTTGGGACACCTGGCCGGATACCTACCCGCGCCGCATCCGTTCAGTCTCGGCGCTTAAGTGCGGGAAAGGAGGAGGTTGGAGGGATCTCAAAAGAGGAATGAGTAAAGAGTCCCACCTGGGTTTTCAAAGATCACACGCCGGCCCTGGGAAATCTCAGACCAAGAAAGAAGTCTAGGAGGGATCGATTTAAGAAAAATCAAGAGGGAAAATCCGGATGATAGAAAAGGGATGAAGGAGGGAGGTCTTG
>Ga0179593_1516986_pt1 | contig 14010 bp, 21 predicted proteins | sample CZODoug2_1_08_16_FD_185931 | JGI IMG/M metagenome (GOLD analysis project Ga0179593, IMG submission 185931) | Vadose zone soil fungal communities from Angelo Coast Range Reserve, California, USA - CZODoug2_1_08_16fungal (PacBio error correction) | ecosystem: Environmental > Terrestrial > Soil >...
ACAGGAGGTGAAAAAATACAAGATAAAGGGGGGAGGGGGAACAGGCGGCATCAACATCGGCATCGGCCAGCGACGCTATTCTATACAATCTATCATGAAAGGAAAAAAAAAAGGGGACGGGAGGGGAGAAAGAGGCGGAAGGATTTCAGCCGCTTCTAACTTGTAATCCTCCTCCTGGCTCGAGGACTGAGGGGGGACATCGGGGAGGGAGAAGAAAAAATCACGACCGGAAGCCAACATCAGATTTTTCAACACCATCTCCTTCGAGCGCATGGCTTAGGGGAGATAAAAAAAAAAGGGGAAAAAAAAAAAAAAAGGGGGGGAGGGGAAAGAGGGGGGTGGGGGACTACGACGCCGTACTGTCTCCTCTCGGTCACAGGTAAACCGGATGTGGAGCGAAAAAAAAAAGAATTTGAGAAAAAGGAAGGAGGGGGGGGAGGAGGGGGGCAATTGGACCACCGGGACTACCAGCTCTACTCCAACTTTATGAATTACCTCAGTGCTGGATGGTTGAAAAAAGGGCGACAAGAAAAGGTGGGGAAAAGGGAGAGAGAGCACTGCGGTTTTCGGGCACTTCTACTTTTTCGATTCCACCACCGGAGCGATCACTTAAATCTATTTGGTTCAAATATATTCAATTTGGGGGCCAAGTAAAGAGGGGGAAAGGGCGGGGAAAAAAAAAAGTAGGGGAAAAAGGAAAGGGAAAAGGGAGAAAAGTTGCGGTTTCTTCCAAGCTCTTCGTCAATTTAATTGACCGGAACGGGGGAAGGGAAAAAAAGGGGCGCAAGAGAAGAAGAAGAAGGAGAGCAATCGCTCACCACCGCCCACAACAATTGTTACCGGAAAAAGCAAAAGAAGAAAAGGGGAGAAATAGGACAATGTTACCGTTCTTCATTCACATCTTTATCGTGCCGCGATGTCAAGTCGATAGCAATCGAGAAAGGAAAAAAAAAAAAGAAAAAGAGTAGCTTGAGGGGGAGAAGGGGAAGAAAAAAGGAAAAACACTCCTCGGGTACGAGGCTGCAACCTCCTTACCACTTGCTCTGCACTCATCCAAGTAGGAGAAAAAAAAAGAAGACGACCAGGGGGGGGGAAAGGGAAGATTGGTCAGCTCAACACCATAACATCATCTTCGGCAAGGGCAATACCGAGAGGGGGAAAGGAGGGGGGGAGGGGTGAAAAAAAAAAGAAAAAAAACTCTTCCAGCTCGAAGCTTTGCATTCAAAGAAAAGGGAAAAAAAGAAAAAAAAAAAACTTTTTAACCCAACGCTCCTTATCTAGATTGAAGACAAAGTCGAGGGAAGGGGAAAAAAAGTAGCCTACGTTGGCTTGACCAGAGAAATGTTTTGTGTTTCGCCATATGGCTTTTATCGAACAAAGGAGGAAGGGGGGGGGGGAAAGGGAGGAAGGTCATCTCAAAAGGAAAAAAAAGGGGGGGGGGAAGAAGGGATCCGTATCAAATCCATCCAAGCCCTTTCGTCCTACTTTCGTCTGTCGAAATTCCAGCAAGTGGCTTTGGAGGAGGGGAAAAATTGAAAGAAGGAGGAAAGGAGAACAACCAAAGGAGGAGGAAGGAAAAAGAGAGAAATTTCCTGCCAATAAACTTTGAGTTTGGTCTTCAGTTAGAGGAAAAGGGAAAGGGAAGGTCCAAAGGGGGGGGGGGAAGGGAGCAAGCTCTGACGAAAAGGGCTTGGGATGTCTTTGATGACGGAGGCAATATCCCCAATGTGTTGAGGCCAGGGGAAAGCTGAGGGGGAAAAGGGAAAGGGAGGAAAACCCCACCTTCTCTGGGTCAATCCATCGTATTCGACTGGGGAACGAGAGTTGATTGGCAGCACAGGGGGGTCTTCAAGAAAGAGGGAGGGAAGCCGTCGAATAGATCTAAATACTGTGTAGAAGGAAAAGGAGGAAGGGAAGATTCTGCCCCCACCCATAAATCCTACCCGTACGGAGTAGTTGTAAAAAGAAGGGGAGTCCGAGGAGGGTAAAGGGGGTTGATCTGACTACCATTCTTTCGTACTCTCAAATGAAATGTTGTCAACAATCTTAATGGGGAAAGGGGGAAAAGGCAGGGGAGCCTATGATGATGTTTGTCCGCGCCATGGTCAGAGGTGAAAAAAAAAAGAAAGGAAAAATGAGGAAGGGGAAAAAGATAATAAAACCCGGTGACACCATTGAAGCTACTCGCCGTGAGAAACGGGGGGGAAGAAAGGGAAAAAGAGAAGGAGGGAAGGGAAGGTGCTGCTTCCTCCGTGGTAACATGGGGGGGGAAAAAAAGGGGTCCGTGAAAAAGAAAGGGGGGGAAGGGGGGGAGCGATTTGTAGACGCGTAACCCATTCCTCTTATCAACGCCGTAGTAGACGCTGCCAGCGCAGAGGACAAAAGAGAAAGAAAAGGTTCCTTGGCCCCCTTTCATTTCATTAAATTGCCCGGAAAGGGAAAAAGTGGAAAGGGAGGGGGGGAAAAAGAGGGTACACTTTCGTTTCTCCCGCCAATATTCCTTGCCAGTTGAAGGGGGGGGAAGGGATTGGAAAAGGGGGACGAAAACCGTCGACGTGCCTAGAACCTCAGTTCCGCCATATCTTAATAGCGAGCTGACACAGTTGAACAAAGGGAAAAAACTTCAACCACAAAAAAAAAGAAGAAAAAGAAAGCAGAGGTTAATTCCTCCAGTTGCTCTATTGTAGTCCCCGGTGGTCCAATTGACAAAAGGGACGGGGTGGAAGGAAAAGAGAAGGAGGAAAAGGAGAGGAGCGTTTTTATATCTCTATTGCGAGGGGCGGGAGGGGAGAGAGGTGACCGAGAGGCGACCGTCTTCGTTCGTCTTCCAATCCCAATTAATGTTCCACGAGAAGGGAGGGAAAAGGGGGTTATTTGGGAAAAAAAAGAGGGGGGTGGTCTTCCGGTCGTGAGGTTGTCGTTCGCGGTCGTCGATGCGCTCCGATGACGATGTGTGAAAAAGGAAAAGAAATTATTGAGGAAAAAAGAAGGGAGGAGAACCGCTGAATGCTCGCGGCAACACCTCCTTCTGGATGGAGAAGGATAAGTGAAAAAAGAAAGCCCCGGAAAAGGGGGGGGGGGCCGAGGGAGCGGAAGCCGATGGCCGATGTGTCGTTGCCGGTCACAGGTTTTCCTGTGATCGGGGGGAAGAAAAGGGAGGAAGGAAAGGAAGAGAGGGAAAAAAAAAGAGGGGGGCGGCTTCCGCTCCCTCGGCACAATGTTACGCGTGCTGCAGCAACATCGCGCATCGAGCGAAGAAAAAAAAAACGTTGGGGGGGAAGGGGGGGGAAGAGAGAGGAAGATTCTCGGATACCAAGCTTTTGTAAGTTATTTCATCCTCTTCTAACTGGATACTCTCCCGCGCTAAAAGGGGAAGAGGGAAGGGGGGCCGCAAGAGGGGGAAAACTCGACCTTCCCAGCGCATGGCTTCGGGTTCGCTCAACATACAAACCTTATCTTCGGGAACGGGTAACACAAAGGAGAAGGGACAAGAGAAAAAAAAAAAGAAGACCACTCGCAATCGGGATATAAACAACTTCTCCTCTCTTAAGCATTTTTGACAATGGCTAAAGGAGGGAGGTAGGAAGGGGGGGGAAAACGGACTCCAGCTACTACTCAACTGTATTAATTCACCTCAGGCTGGTGTTTCGCTATAAAGGGGAAAGGAAAAGGGGGGGAAGCTCGAAGGAGAAGAAGGGGAGGGAAGGGGAAAACCCGATCGCTCAACTTAAATTATTTGGTTTCAAAATATATTCAACTTTGCAAGTAACAGCAAGTTCGGGGTTGGGGGGGGGGGGGGGGGGGGGAGGGGTTGGGGTTTTTTGGCTTACAAAAGGAGGACGCGATTCACCGGCGATTGGGTCCCCCGCCTCCGCCCTGCAACTTCATCGGGAAGTTAGGGGAAAGGCGAGCTCCAATACAGCGGGTCCATCACACGCGCGGAAGGGAGGGGAAGAGGGGGGGGGGCGCCCTTCTCTCAATCGCTCACCACCGCCAACAACAATGTGGACAGTGGGAAAAACGAAAGAAGGGGAAGGGGAAACAACCCGGGCAAAAAAAACAACATCGTTATCTTCATCGATGCAATCGATACAATCAAGAAAAAATTCAGAGAGAAGGGGGGGGTGTCACCGGGTTATCACATCTTCTCTCAGTGCCTGGGAGGGTGGGAGGGACAAAAAAAGAAGAAAAAGAATGACACTGGCCGGCTTACCACATCATCATCTTCTTCAGCCCAAACGACCAGCAAAAAAAAGAAAAGGAAGGAAATATTGGGGGAAAGGAAGAAAAGAGGAGGAACGGCAATACCCTATCTTTCCATCGTGTCGAAACGGGAAATGTGGGATTGAAAAAAAAAAAACGGGTTTGGGGGAGGAAAGAAAAAGGAGAAAAGAAAAACGTAATTCGCTCTATTCGACGTCTTCAACTCACATCTTTACTGTTACCGGAAAAAAAGAGGAAGAAAAAAAGAATTGGCTGCATCAACTCTCTTTCCCCATTCTCTACTCTTTTCTTTACCCAGAGAAAGGTGGGTGTTCGGAAAGGGGGGGAGGGGAAGAAAAAAGAAAACAAAAAAAAAGAGAAAGAAAAAGGGGGGCTCATTGTCCCAGGCATCAAAGCCATCCAAGCCCTTCGTCAGATCTTGCTGTCTGTCGAAATTCCAGCGTGGCTTGGGCCAGAGAGGAAAAAAGAAGAAGGAGAGGAAAAAACAAAGGGAGGGGAGGGAAAAGAGAGAGAGCCGCCATAAAACTTTGAGTTTGTCTTCCGTTTACGCGGTCAAACCGATGCAGGGGGAGGGGGAAAAGAAGGGGAGATAAAGGTTAGGGGGCAGAGGGGAAAAAGGGGGGAGGTTTGATGACGGGTACAATGAGCCATTTCTTTGATTGCCGAGCGTTCCGTCCGGCGTTATTAAGGGGAGGGGAAATTAAAAAGAAAAAAAGAAAGGAGGGGGAAGAAGTTATGGCAGCCAATGACATTTTCTGCTTCTAGTGACTGAATATTGTCTAAGAGGGGGAGGGAAGGAAAAGAGACGGTGGTAGAGGAATTGGGTTTTGACCTATATTGAAATGCAGCGTCGAGCTGGGGAAGGGGGAGCGAGAAAAGACCGTGGGGGGAAAGGGGGGAACGGGCCGAAGATGATGTTCTCTGGTATTTTTTATTCTTCCGCAGAGGCGGGTCCGTAAAGAAAGGGGAAAGGGGGGGAAAAAAGGGTCGAAGGAGGACGACAGAGGATGATGTTTTTCCGCTCCATTGTTCAGGAGTTTGCCAGGCCTCGGACCAGAGGGGGGGGGGGAAACCGAAAAAGGCCCGGTGACACCATTGAAGCTACTCGCCGTGATACCGGGGAGCCCGCATTCTTAAGCCGATGGCAAGGGGGGGGGGAGGGGGATTGGGGAGGGGGGGAAAGAGAAAAGGGAGGAAGCCTTTAACCTTTTTCGATAGAGCTGAAGCACGAAGGAAAAAGGGGGAAGGGGGGGGGCACGGGGGGAAAAAAAAAGAAAAGGGTTGTTTGCGTGTTGTGGATCGATTTGAGAGAAGCGTAACCCAATGAAGGGGAAGGAAAGAAAAAGGGAAGGAAAAAGGGTGTGCTGACCCCCCCTCTATTTGAGCTCGGCGGTTCCGGAAAGGGAAAAAGGAGAGTGGAAGAGGAGGGGACAAAGAGCTTTTGAACTCGCGTAATCACTTATTCGTTTCCGAAAGAAGGAAAAAAAAAAAAAAAAGAGCCTCCCGCCCAAATATGCCGAGTGCCAGGTGTGCCGGTGGTTTGAACTGTAAGGACTTGCGGGGGAAAGGGAAAAAAGGGAGAGGGGAGCAGAAAAAAAGGGGCCACGACCGCAGTGCCTCAGATCTTATATGCGAGCTGCCCCGGGGAACGGGGAACCCCAAAAGGGGAGAAAAAAGGGGAAGACAGGGGAGGTAGTAGCTGGTAGTCCCGGTTTTGTTCCAATTTGTCCAACCCTTGAATCGAAAAGACCTCGACCCGGGGGGGGGGAGGGGAAAAGGGAAAGGGGAGGGCGGCCGGTGGCTTTCGCAACTCCGTACCTGTGGGAAAAAAGGAAAAAAAAATCCAAAAGAAAAAAAAAAGAAGAAGGAGGAGGTTTGGAGGCTGAACCGAAAGCCATTTCGCTCTTTAATGAGATGTTGTTTGCCAATAGGGGGGGAGGGGTAGGGAAACTGAAGAGGAAAAAAAGGGCAGCCTCTTAGCCGAGGAGAGTATTCCAGTTATAATTCGTCTGAATCCTTCCGCACCAGCTTGGGAAAAAAAAGGGAAAGAGGCGCAACACCTCCTTTCTGTTGAAAGCCGATGCGCAACGGTTTTCTTGGCATAAAGAAGGGGGGAACCGAAAAAGGGAGTCCGTTAACATTGTTTCCTATTTATCGGAAGCCTATGACGATGTGGGAGGGGGGGGGGATGGGAAAAAGAGCAAGGAGAAAAAAAAAACAACCAACGTTAGGAGGAGGAAAGCTATATATACCGTATTTTTCACGATCACATGAAAAAAGAGGGGAAAAGGGGGAGGGACTCTCAAAAGGGGGAAAAAGAAGGAAGACATCATCTCCACTAACACCGTTTTCATCGCTTTCAATCCGCCGGAAAAGGGGTTGTTGAAGGGGGAAGGAGGGAAAAAAGAAGATACCAAAGGGGAAAAAAAAGGGGGGGGGGGGAAAGAAGGTCGCGGAAACATCGTAATCGGAGCCCTCATCTACTACCTCTAACTCCAACCTCACCTTAACCAAAACATCAGAGGGGGGGGGGGAAAAAAGATGAAATCTCAAAGGGGGAAGAGAAGAGAGAAATGTACTTCGGGAAATATTTTTATTGTGGACGACGACCGCCGTACGGTCAGGAAAGAGGAAGGGGGGAAAAAGGGAGGCGTCTGAGGGAAAAGGAAGGGTCGTATCGGCACTCCAACCCCTGTCGGTCCTTTCGATTCAAGGGTTGGCAAGGGGGGAAAAAGAGGAGAAAAACCTCAGTAAAAAGGGGAAAGGGGTAGACTGGGCATGAAAAACCAAAGACCCTCCCCGCCTATTCCGCTCGGCGAGGGGGGGGGGGGGAAAAAAAGCTCACCTGGGGAGGGGGAGGAAAGAAAAAAAGAACCTGGCACTCTGCTATTTCGTATTACTAAAGTTATTAACTCTAGTTCAACAGCGAGGGGGAAAAAAAAAAAGCAAAAAAGGAAAAGGGGGAAGGACGGGGGCCAAGAACCGCGAAGCTCAAATAGCGGTTCAAGCAAACAGCAGAGGGGGGGTGAAAAAAAAAAAGGGGGATAACCGGCTTGGGAAAAAAAAAGAAAAAAAGAAAAGGGAAAGTTGTGCACGATCACAGGAAAACCTCTTTACCTTCAACTACAACATTTGCAATCGGGGAGGAAAAGAGAAAAAGAAAAAAGGCAGAAGGGAAGAAAAAAAAAAGGGCACTCGATTTCAGACTGCTGGCGTTATCACTTCTAGTATCTTTAAATGGTGGAAAAAGGGGGGGGGGACTAGAAAAAGAAGAAAGAATCGGTAAGAGCTGGCACTCTTAACGCACTTTCTTCTGACGACTCATCATCGTCGCAGCCCAAAAAAACAAAAGAAGGAAGGGTGAGGAAGGAATCTGGTCCCAGCTCAACATCCAGACATCATCTTCTTCACTTTCAAATACCGCGTCCGGAGAAGAAGGGAAAGAACGAAAGGAAAAAAGAAGAAGAGAACTTGATGCAATATCGTCAACCATTCCTCTACCACCGTATTCGCTCTATTCGACAGGCGGGAAAAGGGAAAAGGGAGGGGGAATGAGAGAGGAAGAAAAAGAGAGGGACCCAAAGGAAGTTCCCTACTATTGCTTGACCCAGAGAAAGGTGGGGGGAGTAAGGGGGAAGGGGAAGACCTAAAAAAAGACAAAGAAAAAAAAAAAAAAGGGGATAATTGCTCCCGTCATCAAAAAAGCAATCCAAGCCCTCGTCGAGCTTGCGTCCTGTCGCAAAATTCTCATCAGTGGCGGGGGGGGAAGGAGGGAAAAAGGGTGACGAAAAGGGGGGGAAGGAAAAGAGAAGAGATGCACTGCCATAAACTTTTGAGTTGGTCTTCAGTTTACGCAGTCAAACACGATGCAGAGGGGAGGGAGGAGGGAAGGGGTTCGCGGAAAAAAGGAAAAAAAGGAAAGGATTGGTGGCTTGAGACGGGAGCCACTGAGCCATTTAGTTGAGGCCGAGCGGTTCCCAGGGGAAGGGAGGGGGAGGGGGGGGTTAGGAGAAAAGAAAAAGGGGGGAGAAACTGGGAAAGAGAGTTTGATGTCAGCCAATGAAGTTTATGCGTCGAGTGAATGAATGAAGGGGGAGGGAAAGGAGATGGGAGAGGGGAGGAATTGTTGACGATATTGAATTTTTCTAAGCTTCCCGAGGCTGGCTAGAGTCAGGGAGCAAAACAAAAGGGAAAAAAGGAGAAGATCGCGGTATTGCCCCGTGCCGAATATGATGTTCTTGATTTTGTAGCTGAACCAAGAAGAGAGAGAGAAAATCTTAAGGGGGAGGGAGGCCGCCGTGATTATTTATTTCGCGCCAGTGGTCAGAGTTGCAAAAGAAGAGGAAAGGGTGGCGGGGGAAAAGGAAAGGAGACCGATGATCCTATAACCCGGTGCACCATGAAGCTAACGCGAAGGGCAAGAGGGGGGGGAGGGAAGCGCTGCCCGATACCGATTTTCTGCCGCGGTAACAAGGGGGGGGGGAGAAAGAAGAGGGTTTTCCTGTGATACTTTGCACCAACGTTTCACATTGTTGTTGGCGGGGGGGGGGAGAGGGGGGGTGAGATTCCAGGAAAGGGCGCGCATGTTTGCTGACCCCTAATTTTTTATCTCGCGTGTTCCTTGGCCCCCGGTAAGGTAAGGAGGGAATAAAGGGTATCAGGGGGAAAGGAGGGGGTGTGACCCTCGCGTAATCCACTTTCTTTTCCTCCTCCTCTAAAGAAGGCCAGGGGACTGTAAGGAAAAGGAGGGGGGAAAAAAGTTGAGCGCATCCTGTTTTTTTAACTCTAACCTTCTACTTCCGAAAAAAAGGAAGGGGGATTAAGGGAGAAACCTCTCTTATGCATACAAACGGCTATAGAGGAAAAAGAAAAAGGGAAGGGGGGTAAGAGAGAAATTGAATCGAAAATACCTACCCGTTTGTTTGATAGTGCCGATAAAGGAGGAAGAGGAGGGGGGAGAAGATTGCGAGTCGGCTGTGTCTTCTCCACATCCGTACCTGTGACCGAGAGGCAACGGAAAAGGGGAGGGAGAAGATAGATAAGAGGGGGGGGGGGAGAAAAAAGCCTTGCGCGCGGAAGGAGATTGTTGTTTGCCCATAATCTTGATGTTTTGGCTCAAGGGGGGAGGGGAGAGCTCCAGGGGGTAAAACGGAAGAGGTAAGCCTAGGGAGTAATTCCAGTTAGAAGCGGCTGAAATCCTATCCTTCCCGCAAATGGGGGGAGAAGGAGAAGTGATACAAAGGAAAGGGCAACGGTGTTCGTTCGGCAGATATATTTTATCTTGCCTCGCGTAGAAGGGGGGAAGGGGGGAAGGGGAAAAAAAAACAGAAGTTGTAGTTGGCCCGGTCACAGAGTTTTAAGGGGGGAGGTATCAAAAAAAAAGGGAGGGAAAAGGAAAACCTCGTGACCGGCAACGACAACATCTGTCATGCGGCTTCGCTCCCTCGGCAACAATGGGGAGGGGGATCAGAGGGAAATGGATGTCAACTCCTCCGAGTGGGTTGCCGCGCGCAATTTACAAGAGGGGGGAGAAAGAGAAAAGGGGAAAAAAGGGGGTGAACCTACAGGAGAGGACACATCGTCATCTAGCCTGCATCGACGACCGAGGAAAGAAAAAAGAAAAGGGGAAAAACAGGAAAAAAAAAAGAGGAAGGGGGTGAAACAGCAATCGTCTCGAATGTGTATCTTCGGGAAATATTGGGGGGGGGGAAAAAAAATCGGGAAAGATATAGCGAATCGCGATTATAACCCCGACAGCTCCGCTCATTAACCATGGGGAGGGAGGGGTATAGGAAAGGAAAGGGGAAAAACAGGGAATAAAAGATAATACTCACTGGAGGAATTAACCCAGTGCTGGATTTTCGCTATCGCGGTGGAGGAGGAATAGGGGGGTTGGTTAAAAAAAAAGAAAAGGAAAAGAGAAGGTTTTAGATTTCCCCCCACCTATCTCTCAACTTAAATCGTATTTGTTCATTAGAAAAGGGGGGGGGGGAAGGACAGAAAACAAAGAAGGAAAAGATGGGGTGAACAAGCACTCAGAACTCAGACTTCATTCTTTATGCTAACGTTGTGCGGTGGCTGAAAGAGGAGAGAGGGATGAGGAAGCGCGGTATTTTTACGAACAAAGGACTCCGGCTTTTATAACTCGGGCATTGGGGGGGAGAAAGGAGAAAGAAAGAAGCGAGGGAAAAATAGTGTAGCCGTAGACCGACAACATTGGCATAGGACTGAGGGGAAGAAAAAACTGAGAGGAAAGGAGAGAAGAACAGGGTCTCTCCGGCGGACTGGCATCGTCACCATTTCCATCGGCTTTCAAGACTGCGAGGGGAAAAGAGGTGGGAAATAGCAGGGCTGGCTTTCTATTCTACCGAGGAAAGAAAAAAAAAAAAACGGTGTCGGGCGGGGAAAGAAAAAAGAGATGGGGGGGGGGGGGTGGCAACATTTCCTTTGCTATATGCGACCGGGAAGAGGGACTGCAAAGGGGGGGGGACCAAAGAGACCGGAAGGCCGGCTTTCTTTTGGGGCGCAGACTAGGAAGAGAAAAGACAAAAAAAAAAAAAAAAAAAAAGAAAAGCTGTCTGGTAACTTAACCAAATCTTGATCAAGATTGAAGACAAATATTCAGTCACTCGACGCATCAAAGAAAAGGGGGAGGCAAGAAGAAAACCGAAGGAAAGGAAACGAATGGTCTTTCCTAAACTGGTCTCCACCACCTCACACAGCACTAACGCCTTAACTGAACGCTCGCATAAAAAGAACAGGGGGGAGATCAGCCTGGAGGAAAGGGGAGAAAAGAAAACGGGGGGGGGAAATGGGAACGTACAAGAACTCTGCATCGGTTTTACCTTCTTACTTAAGACAACTCAAAGTTATTGGCAGGCATCTCTCGCCAAAAAAAGGGGGAAGGGAAAGGAAAAAGAGTTTCATGGACAGTACAATTTCCACGCCGTTGGCGGCCGTGTAACTTTTTCTTCCTTCTGTGGTGAATGGAAGAAGGGAAAGGGGACGAAAAGAAGGGACGGGGGAGGTCCGAGTTAGTGCTGTGCTGCAGTTTTTTTTGCTACCAGTTTTTAGGAAGAAAAAGGGGAAGAGGGTTTAAAAAGAGGGAAAGGAAAGGGCGTACGAGTGACTTAATATTTTGGTCTTCATCTTTGCATCAGAGCAGGGGAAAAAAGGGAACAGTGCAAAAGGATATTGATCAAGCGTCGAGCTGGCCATAGTCTTCTCCCCACACAGAAAGCCGCCGTAAGGAGAGGGGAGTTTCAAAAAAAATTTCCGAAGATGGGTGGGGAGGGGGGGACGGAAAACCAAGGGGGGGGGGAACAAGGGAGGGCAGGGGGGGCTGGCGCCTATTATTATTTTTCCTGCGCCAGTGGTCAGGAGGGGTGGAAGAAGAAGGTTGGGAAAAAAAAAAGACACGTTACACCATTGACTACTCGCCGTGATACAGGGTTTCCTTTTCGAGGAAGATATTGTATAGAGGAGAAAAAAAAAAAAGGAAAAAAGAAGGGGAGAAGGGGGGGGGAACGAGTTTTCCTGTGCTCGTGCACCAACGGTCCACATGTTTTTTTGGCGGTGGTGAAGAGGGGGGGAGATCACAAAAAGGGGGGAGGCACCCTATTTGAGCTCCGTTTCCTTAGGTAAAAAGGGAGAAAAGGGGTGGCAAAAAGTGAAGTTTGCAGTTCTGAGTGCTTGGTACCAAAAAAAAAAAAGCTCGAAAGAGAGGGGGGGGAGAGGGGGGTTTTTTAAGGCACTTGCCTTGTTACTGGACCAAAGTTGGAAGAGAGGGGAAAAAAAGAGGGGAGGGGAAAAGGGAAAGGGAAGCAAGAATGCGTAATAGGCTATCTGGCCCAGTTGACCCGGAAAAGGGGAGGGAAAAAAAGAAAGGGGGGGGTAATTCATAAGGTGAGTAGTAGCTGGTAGGCCTGTTGTCCCAATATGGGCCAACACCTTGAAAAAAGGAAGAAAAGAAGGGAAAGAAAAAGGAGAAGAGCAGATGAGAGGTCTGCGTTGGCGTCTGCAAAAAGAGAGCGAAAGGAAAAAGAAAGGGGGGCGGTGTGACACGTACCGAAGATAATGTTCTGTATGTTTGAGCTGACCAAAGAAGGGAAGATGTTGGAGGTCGTGAGTTGTCTTTCGCGTCGTCCCGAATGCGGCAGAAGGGAAGAGGCAAGGGAAAAAAAACCGAGAAAGAGAAGCAGAAAGCGTGAGCCTTGATCCCCTCTGAAATTTCTCCGGCAACACCGAAGGGGGGTAAGGGAGGGGGGAGGTCCCCGGGAAAAGGGGGAAACACCGAGAAAAAAAGGAAAAAAAGAATAGCTCTCTCAAACACAACAACGTCGTCTTCTTCACCTCTATATATACCCGAGGGAAAGGATTACAGCAAAAGAAAAAAGGGGAGGCGCAGCAACTCGTGCATCTCGCTGTGACTCTATTCGATACCATCTATCTGAAAATGAAAGGGTTTAAGAAAAGAAAGAGGGGAGGATTTCAGCCGCCTTCTATTCTTAATACTCTCCTCTGCTACTATGCTGGCATGGGTGAATAAGAAGAAGGCGATCCTAAGAAGAAGAAGAATTCCCCGCGAGCGCATTGCTTCTGTTCAGCTCAACATACAGAACAATTAAGTAGGGGGGACAGGGGAAAAAACTGGAAAGGGGGAAAAACTACTCGGTCAAATGTACTGAATTTTTCGACCGCAAAAACCCGAAAAGCATTCCTCTCTTAGCATGGGGAGAAATGGAACCCCTGGAGGGAAAAAGAGAAAAGGAAGGAAAAATAAGTGCTGATGTTTCCGCTATCGTCCTTGTTCTGCCTTACTATCTGTTTTTTTTTATTGGCTCGGGAAAAGAAGGGGGGAAGAAAACTCAACGAGGGGATAAGTGGGGTTCTAATTCAACTTTGTTCTAATTAACATCAAGTTCCTACATCTGAAAAAAAAAAGGGGGAAGGGGACAAAGCAAACACAGACTGGCACTTTCATCGTTTTGCTAACGTTGCGGTTGGCTTCCAAGCGCTAGGGGAAAGGGAGGAAAAAGGAGCTCAGGAAAAAGCAGAGTGGCACGTCTTACCTCCGTCTTTGAATAACTCCGGTTGGGGGGGGGGGGAAAAAAACACAGGGGAAAAAAAAGGAAGAAAAGTGAACGGCCTTCCTCTCCCTCTGCACAATTTTACCGGGAGGGGAAAAGAGAAGAAAAAAGATCAAAAAAGGGAAAAAGAAAAGGAGATTCAATTGGGTCACCGTGTATCGCCTCATCTTGCTATCAGAGGGAGTTAAAAAAGAAAAGAGAATAGTCGCAGCACCCACGACTGCCCAACTCCACCTAGCTACCGGCTCCCATAAAAAGGAAAGGGGGGGGGATACGAAAAAAAAAACGAAAACGCTCATATTCGACGGGCAATACCGCTATCTGGATCCAGCGGGATAAAGGGGAACCGAAGAGAATGAAGAGACGACGCTTGCATTCAATATCGTCAACATTTCCTCTAACACCGTCTTCCTATGATTAGAAGGGAGAAAGGAGAGATCTGAGAGAAGGAAAAGAAGAGATTCACCAAGTACGCACTCCTATTGGCTTGACCCAGAGAACGGTGGGGTTCGCCCAGTATGGGAGGGAGAGGGGAAAAAAAAAAACTCAAGAAAAAAAAAGGAGAAAAGTGCTCAAGTCATCAAAGCCATCCAAGCCCTTTCGTCATAGCTTGTTCCTGTCGAATTCCATCAGTTGGGCTTTTTGCAGGAAGGAAAAAGGGGGGGGAGAAAGTGACGTGAAAAAGAGGGAAAGAGAG
>Ga0179593_1431885_pt1 | contig 14009 bp, 18 predicted proteins | sample CZODoug2_1_08_16_FD_185931 | JGI IMG/M metagenome (GOLD analysis project Ga0179593, IMG submission 185931) | Vadose zone soil fungal communities from Angelo Coast Range Reserve, California, USA - CZODoug2_1_08_16fungal (PacBio error correction) | ecosystem: Environmental > Terrestrial > Soil >...
GTCTCACGCGATCGGTGAGTCTTGAAAGAAACAAAGGCTTAAAAGACGGAAGAACATGGAATAGTAGCAGGGGCTTCTAAGTATCAATGGGTGCGAAGGTCTAAAACGAGGGAAAACTAGGAAAAAAGTCAAAGGGAAAGGAGAAAGCGTGTCGGACTTGCGATCCTGGACGTCACAAAAAACAAAGGTGGCGCGTCCAAGGTAACAAGTGGAAAAACAGGAGGTTTTTCGCAGGAATTCCAAGTGAAAAAAAAAAAAGACCAGCAAAAAGACGCCGTCAACAGCGCGTTACAAAAATGCGTAGAGAAATAGTCATGTAGGAAGTCACGTGCCGAGGAGATATAAAACACTCAAAAAGAGACAAAAGGGGGCGGTTTGGGAAGGGAAAAGTTTCCCGGCTGAAGACGGCAACAACGGCGCTATGTATTCGTTTCCGAAACAAGGCGGTGGAATTAAAACCAGTTTTCCATTCCAAGGGGCAAGAAAAGGGGGGGGGAGCGAGGAGCTCGGCCATGCCTGTTCGATCTCAAAAAAAAAGTCACAGTCCGCGAGTCGGAAAAACGTCTAATACGGCCGCTCATGCAAGCCGCCTGACGAGGGGAAAGGACGGGATATTTGTAGGGTGTACCATGCCCCGATTACAATTTAGGTCATTGGAGTGGAGAGGTCTTTTGGTTGGGAATATACGGTCTGGAGAACAGAGTTCGCCGATTTCAAGGGAGGTTTTCTCCATGGCCTAGAAAAGGCATCTGCGCCAAATGTGGAAAAGGGGAACATGGGTTGAAGAAAGGGGCAGGCCGCGGCGGGGAGGGGAAAAACCAGGGGCGAAGGATAAAAAAAAAGCGTGTTATGCAGGCGGGATGGGTAAATTGCTCGAATTGTTTCGTGACTGCATGGACGGGGAGGGTGGAGCGAAAACCAGGACAGGGAAAGGGGAGATTTCGTGAGAAAGGGAGGGTGGGATTTTGAACGCTACTTAGGTTTATACTTGAATGACTGCATCCAAGCTATTTTTGCGCGCCGGGCGCGCGAGGGGGTGACTGAACTTAAGGGGGGGAAGGGGCGGAGAGGGAAATTGGGGGCTGTTCTCGGATTTACTATTGAGCGGCGTCATCCTTTCAGAAGGAATCCTTGAAGAAAACGCGGGTAAGTCCGGCAGAGAAAGCAAGAGAAGATGGTCAGAATCCCAAGATCGAACACGTTTGCTTTAGGGAATTAAGGGGGGAAAAAAAAAGAGGAAGGTGGGGAGAGGGAAGCGGAGGGAAAAGAGGAGGGAGGGGGCGGGGGAGGGAGGGGGTAGGCCGAGTTCGTCGGGGGCTAGTTTCACTATATAGCGACCAGATATAGCCAGATATCCCTTTAATGACCGTTGATCCAGTAAGGGGTCGGGGAAGTCTCCAGGAGGGTGGGGGGGAGCCGATGAGTCACGTCTTCAGAACCAATCCGGTAAACGCGGGAGAGCGGGAGGCGCTGTAGGAATTACAGAAGGGTAGCATCCCATCGTAGAAAAATGGGACTTTATGTTTACTGGTTCAGTATGACGAGAGTATATTGAGGGGACAACCGAACGGCCGGGGGGGGAAAAAAATTTCCTTTGAGATGAAAGAACCGCGCTTGGTCAACTTTCTCAATATCCGTTGTGTATAATGAATGTTGAAACAGATAGGGAGATGGTTGGGGGGAAAAAACAGAAGAGGGATAAGGAGCGATCAGCCAAAAGGGGTCGTTTTTTGATATGTTGACTGAATGATGAAGAGACGACTTTTTGGGTTGTGGCTTGAATCGAAGACGGGGATACAGGAAAGCGCTGCGGAAAAAGGATGTGCTTCGAGGCCTGAAGCCAAATGGCGAAAGATGAATGCGGTGCGGTAGTTGGGGGAGTTTGCCGGGCAATGAGTCGATAAGGAAGGCCCGGGGTACAGGGAGTTATGGAAAAGTCGCAGTACATGGGCGTGACCAAGCAAGAAGGGAACCCGGCGGCGAAATGGGGTCCGCGGCAAACGGACGGGATGACTACGGCATTTGCGCCGTTCAGGAAAATTAGTCAGAAAAAAACATAGCGAAATGACGTGGGATGCAAAAGACGGGGGACAACAGGAGGGCGAGCGATGACAGATCTTCTAGGGACTCTCTTGGATCTAAACTAGAAGGGAGGGATCAGCAAAAATTTTTGAGGGTGTAGGGGTTGGGCACAAGGCGGAAGAGGAGGTCGCATGCAAAGTACCCTCGGGGTTCCGCGCCCGTCATTCAACACGGTAAAGAAAGAAAAAGAGGAGACTTCTCAGGAGCACGGAAAACCGGGCTTGGACCGGTTGACATTCAGGGGGGGGGGGGGGGGGGGGGGGTTTGCGTCTAGCACCTGGTGAACTACACAATGGAAAGAAGTCTGAAATAAGAGATCAGCGAACAACGCGATGATCCCCCTCTCCAGTCCTCAATCGATTCAGTCTCGAAAACATGAAAGAGGGCAGACACAGTACGTGCCGTTTCAGGAGGGATCGCACGAAGGGACCGGGGACAAAGCTTCATTCGAAGATAGGGGACCAATTCCTCTATTTCTTCCTGTACATGGGAACGAAGCCTCAGAAAACCTCCTGAGGGGGGGGTGCCCAAAAAAATTGCCATAACAGAGTAAGAAGGGAAAGAAAGTAAATTGGGGAAAGGTATCGACCACCGAAGGAACACCGCAAACACAGCCGACGCCAGAGAGGCCAAGTGTAAGTTTAAGCAAAATCCGTGGCTCAGCGCTACGAGATTCAGAAAAAATGGGAAGCGAAGGAAAAAACCGAGGGGGGGGGAAGGCACAATCGCATGAAAAAAACCGAACGGTGTCCCTTTTCGAGGCGACCCCTTGAGAATCTTATTATATAGCTTGGATAAATTAAGTCTGACCACAAGCATGTTTGAGGGGGAAAGTGAAAAAAAAACAGCGGCTATTGGTTCCGCGGAGATGAGAAAGGGAAGAAGCCTGATTTTAGACGGCGCCCGAAGCCAAGGCGATTTTGTTCCACTAGACCCAGCGGGCTAACGTAGGGGGGGAAAACTAATCAGAGAGGATTACGACCTCCAATCGCTGAGTCAGAGATCAGTATGGGAGGGAAGAACAGACGCGAAGAGTCAAAGATCCAAAAGAGGAGAGCAAACCTACAAAGGTACGATCTCTAAAAGGAGGGTCAAGAGTATTTCTTTTATCCGGCAGAAGTGAAGCGAAAAAGCTGAAAAGAGAAAGGAGGGGGAACGAGCAAAAAACAGCAAGCAACGGCCTCTGGACCTCTCATAAGTCGGGTCTGCTTTTTCTACTGACTAGCGGGCGAATCTTCGCTTTAATCTGAAAACAGAGGGTAGGAGTAGAGGAGAGGAATAACAAAATGGGGGGAGGTCGAAAATCGCTTGTATCCGGTGGCCGCGCTGAGAAATTCAAGTGTTCCAGGATGAATCTCCGCTTCACCCTGGAGTATTCAGTAGAAAGGTAGCAGCCACAAAGATCAAAGGGGAGGAGGCGCTATGGGGCTCACTTTCTCTGAACCGCGCCGTCGATTTAGTTCACACTCCTTCTTCGCGAACAGGACAATTTACGGATCCTAAAGGAATCGAGCGCGAAAATTAGGGTTGAGCACATGGCAATCACGAGTTTTCCTACTGAGACAACGATGTGAAAAGACTGTGACTACATCCTTGGGGAAATCCCGGCAGCAAGGAGAATTTTGGGAGGGACAAAGGGAGGGAGCATGGACAGGTTAACTTGAAAACACCCTGAGCCTGGAAGGGACAAGACTTCGTTCAAAAGAAAATATACGGCAAATTGGTTGAAAAATATTAACAAAAAACGCAGAAAGCCCGAAAAGAGGATCGGGGTCCGAGGGGGAAAAGGGAACATAACTATCACTAATGAAGATGTCATTGCGGCATGCGGGTCGCAGGCCAAGATCTCCGGGGTGGGAGGTAACTTTGTAGTGAAACTGGGGGCTGCAGAGCAACGTGACCAAGTTGGGCAGCTAAAAGAGAGTCTTCAGAAAAGAAGCTATGTTTGTATAAGTCACATGGGGGGAAAAGAGGGCGAACTAAGGCAAGAGGGTCGACTTATCCCTGCGGTTTGAAAGGGCCGCTAAAACAAGGGGTAGTTATCTCGCACCGCCATCGGCGCAGGGGGGGGATCAGAACTTCCGAAAGACAGGGGGGGCGAACGCAGGGGTGCAGAGGAGGGAGGAATCGAGAGAAAAATTTATTGCTTGAGGAGGGGGGTCAGGGCAAGCGAGGGACTCCATACTCACTTCTGTTGGGGCCAAGGGAGGACGCTCAAAACTGGAGGAAGAGGCTCAGGCAGAGGGGAAAAGTAAGGGAACTGGCAGGTCGAAGGGGCAGCGGATGACTAAAGTTTCACCTTCAAAAAGGATAGAAGAATACTCAGGCTAGAATAAGGGGGACCAAATTTTCTGTGAGGGGCGCCAGAATCAAAGGGGGAGGGGGGGGCGGGCCGAAGGAAAAACTCTATGTTCAAAGTTTGCAACGCGCCGTAACTAAAAAGTGATACTGCCGATGCTGTAGGGAAACACTCTCTCGCGGGGGAGGCCAAGGAGGAAAAGAATGGACCAGTCCGGCGAACTCTAAGTCAGACTCGATCGTGACATTTCAGGACGGTGAGTTCGGGGAATGAAAAAACTGGGGGATATGTGGCCGGACAAGGAGGGGAAGTGGGGAGCCAAAACCGCCCTACTAGAAAATGGCTGCGCGAGGAAAACAGGATGTTATACAGACCCATCCCGAATAGAAAATCAGCCGGGGAGTTAAGGAGGAACTAAGAAAAAGCGAGTCTTAGCAAGGTGAAGAAAATACCAAAAGAAAACCCGTGGGTTTTTTGAATCCGGCGGGAGTGGATACCGGGTTCAGGGACTAAAAGTTCAGCCAGAACGGAACTGCAACAAAACAACGGATGAAAAAAGAGATAAAAAGCGATAGAGGAATTAATGACTTAGGCAGGAAAATGTCCGAAAGGAGGAGGGGAGGGGCGATCCACTTCAAACGATTCAAAAAAGAACTAGAAGTGGTGGTCCTCTTTAGCGCAACGGAAATATCTGGGTCAGGTACAGGCTGGTAACGGGGCCACACGAACGGGGGATTGGACAGGCCCGTCAGCAGCAAGACCAAGCTCGCGAACTTTGGGGAGTTAATTTGGCGGTCGGCGAAAAGAATTCCGAAACGAGGTAGGCCAGCCAAGGGGGCGTTAAGTGGAGCAAGAAAGGGAGGGGAGAGTTCGGCATCAAAGACTGGAATGATGAACGAATGGCCGCTGAAAACAATAGGAGGGGGGGGGTTCCGCAATCCCGCAAGAAGGCCGAAGGTCGGGAGCGCGTTTGCAATTGCAGGGGCGAAGATAATGAGAGTCGATGACAAGGGTATTCTTGCGCAATAAAGAAAAGAAACTGGGGGGAAGGAAAGCTTACTCCCTGGATGAAAGGTCACTTGGGGCTTGTGGAACTCTGGGCAGAAGGTCAGACCGGAAAGAACAAAGAAAAAGGGGGGACCCGAATCTGGCGGAGCATCTCATGGAAGAGCAAGTCGCTGCGGGGGGGGGGGGTTGTCGCTTCCCCGTTTAAAAAAGAAATCTGGGAGGGTTTTATGTACAGCGCTTGCAAACCAAAAGAGGGGGGGAATCGAGAGAGCGCGCTGAAAACGAGCGTCACAGTAAGAAAAAAGATGTCATGACAGGCTCTTGCGGCGAATGGACCTATCTACACACGACGCGCCCGGCGGGGCCGGGGGGGTCTAAGAAAGGGGGTTTCGGGGCTGAAATTCAAAACTCAGGCGCATAAGTAAATCTGAAGAAAGGAGGGCCGAGGGAAGAACTCTTTTTATCAAAACGGTGTTCAAGCCAATAGGGGCCAAAATTTTAGGGGCAGGCGAAAGCCAATGGCGGCAAGGTGAGTAAACATTTTTCAACGCCACAAAAAATTGAAGAAAGTAAGACGGGGGGGGAATCATTCCGCCCGCCTGCCGCAAATCGGTCAAATGAGGTGGTAGTCTGTTAAAAGGGGGCACAGAACACATTATAAACTGGGTGTCTAACGGGGTGTGGTATTCAACTTCGGCGGGGGAAGGACTAGGGGAGAAATGTATTTTTGGGGGAGAAAAGTCGCAGTTGCAGGGAGCTCTAATCATTAAAGAGGGGAACAGGTATAATTGGAGAAGGGTAACCGCAGGGGGGGCGGGACTGTCAAAAAAATTAGTTAGAACGGAAAATAGGGGGGCTGGGACAAGGCGGAAAGAAAGTTGAGGTGGCCGGTGCTAGTGGTCGGCGCCAGAGGAGGGAGAAAGGGGTAAAGAACTACCAAATTTACTTCATAAAGAATCGACTGTTCGGCGAGAAGAACAGGGGGTGCACGACGCGCAGACAATTACGAATGTTGTTTAGGACTGATCGCTAGTGGGGGAAATTCCAGGGTGGGACTTCACAATCTCATTTGTGACTAGAAGAAGGACGGTCTAATCAAAAAGAGTCGGGGTAGGAATCGGACAGATACTCCGAAAGAATCTAAGGGAATTCCCGGAGAAGACTCTGCTTCAGGGTGTGGGATCCCTAAGGATTTCCAGCGGAAGGGGCTTAGGGTGGCAGTTTTGTGGGGGCGCGGACCAAAATGACAAAGGGGGGAAAAAACGGTGGCTAGGGGGCGGGGTAAACGGTCGAAATAATAAGGCCAGCAAAGTGGGGGGGGGGTATCAGAGAAAGGGGACGGTCGGCGGTCGAAAGAGGGATGGGAAGAGGAGAAGGACTTTGCTTCAAAAATCAAATAGATAACCTTCATAATATTGGGAAAGAAGAATCTAGCAAAAGCGGACGACAAAGCCTTTAGGGGAAGCTTTAGCCCAGGACCAAACATATATATTCGCGATTCGGCCGTCTTCGGGGAGGCAAAACGGCAGGAAAGCAGCCGCGGACTTTTTCACTTAAGACAGGGTCGTGGATGAAATGGTTCATAAACACTGGTTTGGATAAGGGTCAAAAAAGGCACCTAGGCAAGTGGAAAAAAATTTTGTCATGGACGAGGGGGGAACGGCCACAGCGGTTGATGGACAGAACCGGGGGTGAATTGGAGAAATCAAGTTGTAAGATGCTGACAACCGGGAATGGAGGAGGCAGTGTAACCTGTCAAGTCCCAAGATGTCGAGCTTGTCGTCTTTATTGCTTGGGGGCACGTAGGTTCTATAGAGACGGAATTTTTGACGGTTGAGGAAGAAGTCGCGAGATGTTACAGGGAGAGTTGTCACCTAAACCAAGTCGGGGCTACCAGTCTTAAGGAAAGAGTGTCCCTGGGGAATGACAAAGAGGGAGGAATTGGCTCTCTTCTAATTGGGTCTTTAGGAAATCACGAAAGCATAAGAATCAAAAGGGGAGTGGGGATGTAAGATGGGAAAAACGGTTAAGTGGTCGGAAAAGGGGAAGACCGAGCTCGAAGCGAGGGAAGGGGACGTATGCGGAATTGCTCCCAGAGCCGGTATCACCTGGGGGGGGGGAAAGTTTAGGTGGTGGTTGTGGCAACCGAGGTAGGACGCGTCGCAAATTCACAACAAGGAAACAGAAGGGGGGGAAGGGACACGCCCGATTGCAAGAAACACACACATAGGAAAACTTCCCAGGGGGGGAATCACTAATTGGAATTTTGCATGCCGAACGCGGAACGAGAAATCGTTTTGGAAAAACAACTAAACCTTCACAAAAAGTAGGGTAGAGCCCCTCGAACGCCGCGAGAGAAAATAAGCCAGAGTCGAGGTCGATAGCTAAGGAGCGCCCCACGGGGAGTGAATCAACACTAAGAACTTTGATATTTTCTCGTCCACATTTCAAATAAACTTCAAGGATAACGATTTCAGGATGTGGCCGCGGAATGATCACAAAGGCCTGAAGTGGGACGTGCAACGCCAAACGAAGTTACGCAAAGAGGACTTAGGGAAACAAATGTGGCCGGGAGAAGAGTAAATAACAAACAACCGAGCAGAGCGTCGCTTGTTAAGGGAGGGAGGGGGGACATCCCAATTTTTCGAAAGCAGAAGAAAGAGACTCGATCAGCGGAATAAACTAACTCGTGTAAAGGGGGGGGAGAACGACGCACAAAATCCCGGCGATGAGAAACTGATCACGAGAGAAAACTTAGAGATCTGTCGAAAAACATTCATTAGCACACTATTTTAAACCTTGAAACGAGAGGGGGATCAAAACTTGAGACAAAGGGAAGTGAACGGGGTCGCTGGTGAGCCCAGAAAGCAGACGGGATTGGGGGGGGGTGGGAAGATGGGGAACCGGAAACATCCGTTTCACCGCTGGGCTAAGAAAAGATTGTAAGGTCCTAAAGCGAGTCAAAGAGAGCTAAAGGTAGGGAGGCCTAAAAGGAAAACAGCATCTCCGTCTTTCAGAGACGAAAGGGGAATTTATGCTATGTAAGAAGACTCTGATCTACCGGCAGGGGGGGCGTGTCCCTCATAAAGTGAGCCCTCGACATAGTTCCGCGAAAAGGGAATAAGCCCAGAAAAGATTAAGCGGAAGGTGAGGGGGGAGGTGGACAGACTTCCTGACGAAATCATACGCGAGGAGTCTTCGGATCGAACTTTCGGAGGAAGGATGAAGAAACTCTCTGGGAGACGGTTCTCTGACAAAAGGGGGAAAAGGGTCTCACGATCCGAAAGCACAGGAGTAAAGCAAGCTAAGAGGAAAAAAGGGGGCATTCACTCGCGGCCGCGCTGCAAAAATACTCAAAGGGGATTCAGAGGCCTCAAGTCTGCGCCGTCGCGGGAAAAAACCTATGCTGTATACGCGGGGAAGTGGCATACGATTACGTCCCTGAAAGCGCAACGAAAAAATTCGGGGGAGAAAACGTGGCCAAAGATGCCGAAACGATTGTTAAGAAAGGGAGATCGCGTGCGCTGGTGAAGCTAACTGGATAAAGCGAAGGGTGGGACCTCATATGACTGAAGAAAACAGCGTGGCGACAAAAAAACGAAACGTGCAAAACGAGGAAACCTAGGGGGGAAAGGGCAAGCGTCGGGGAATAGGAAAAAATACGCCCAAGACATTTGTCCGAGGGGAAAAAAAGGGGGTCACAGCACCGGGGGGGGGACATGTCATTGAGCAGTGCGATGGAACACTGATTCGCCGTGGCTGCGAACTTGGTCGCGGAAGGGAAATGTACTGGAGGAAAGAAAGTAAACAATTTGCCTACAGTCTGCCAAAGGGGGGTGGCGGTTTTTGGAGAAAAAAATGCAAGCCGGGGTTGAGGGGAAACGGCGAAAAAGACAGGCAAATGGTGCAGACTGATTAGAGAGTTGTGGTCAAAAAAAAACAAGTTTCGGAGAAGACCTGGACATCGGGCTCATCTTTGATTGGAAAAAAATGTTGTGGTGTAGGGGGGAGAACGGAAATTCTCGCCGAGACACTAGATGCGAGTCGTTTCAGTATCTATTGAAAAACGTTTGGATTGTAAGTTCAGCGAGGGAAATCAGGAAAAAAAATCAGCGGCTGTGGTGCCGGGTCAAGAGGACGAGTAAAAAAAAAGCGAAGTGTTAATATTCACAAAGAAGGAAACTTTCGAAAGCGTCGTCAAGCCGGAAAAAAAAAACGAAGAGTTTCAAAAAACGCAAAAGGCTACTTTCGAAGATAACTCGCAGGTATATCTTCAACCGACATCAAAATCAGGTTAGAAGGGGGCGGCGAAACTTCAAGCGTGAGAAGCTGGGGAAAAAGAAAGTGGTTGCAAGGAGACTAAGTAGGATAATGAGAAGAAATTTGAAGTAACGCGGAAAAAGGCATCTCCGCCTATTGCGGGGAAGCGGGCCACATGGACGGGATCCAATTCGAAAGAAAGAAGGCAACGCCTCTAGGGACAAAATTTGGATAACACTTTGGATGTGAGTGGGAATGACAACCGAGACTGTGTCACTGCCACGGAGGTGACAGTTTGAAGACTCCCACGAGAAAATTTTCGCGAGGGATGGAGAATACACCGTCCCTCCAAAAGTTCGTGGGGGGGCTTGTGATTCTTGTCAAGGGGGCAGACCGGCGCCTAAGAAAAAAAAAAGTTACCGCACCGTTGTATTTGGAATCCGGATGTATCGCAAAAAGAAAAAGAAAGGCTGATGGATATTCAGCGCCAAAAGGTCTACTAACCAAACAAAGGGGAGGGAACAGGAGGGATAAAAGCGATGGCGCAGGGAAGGAATCCTGGAGGGGGGGAGGGTTCGGGAAGATTAATTAGTAAGACACTAAACACGCCCGGAATTACTTGAAAAAGGGACGAGGACCCTTTCACGAAGGGCGAAAGGGGACCTTTAAAGGAAAAAAAGGGATTTTGACATAGAAAGATATGGTAGTCCTTCTAGAATCCGAACTTTGCGGAGGTGAGGGCGGGTGGGGAGAAAAAAGCAATCCGGAAAAAAGTTGGTCCCTTCTAAAGTCAAAGGTGTTGCGATGCAAAAGGTGAGCAGGTTTATCACGAGAGAAGAAATATGGGGAGGTAAAACGACTGGGGATTCAGGACAGTCTTCCCCGCCATATTCGAGAGATTTGGTTTAAAAGAAATAAGAGCGAGAAGAAAATCTAGAAGTCGTGATCGCGTGGGTCAATGGGCGGGGAACAAGGAAGTATTACGCAGTGAAGGGAGAGAGAAGACATAACGAAGGCAAAGGAGAAGGACCGGTCCTGAGTCTCGTCGAATAAAGATTCACCTTTTTGCGGGAGAAAAATTGACACCGGCACTTCGACCAAACCCTAGGTCTCTAAAGTCATGACAGCGAAAGGACCAAGGAGCCGTGTGGGAGGCAAAGGACCGGCCCTTGAGGTTGGGAGGAGGGATCTAAATCAGAAGCAATCAAAGAACAAAAAGAAGAGTCTCGGGGAAGAAGAGGTCTTAAAAAGGGAGAAGAGGGAGAACGGAAAAAAGGCGCTAAGGTGAAGTAAAATTCCAAATCTCCGAAAAAGGGTTTCCCGTATAAACGAAAGTGTGGGTCGCGGGGATGATTAAACGCAGGAAGGCGAAGGAGGGAAGTGGTTCGGGAAAAATCTGCAGGGAAAAAAAACGGGGGTGAACTTCCAATGAGGGGCCTAAAACTTGAAAGCAAGTAAAAAGGGATAAAGGCTGGAAGACACAGTTCACGTAAAAAAAACGAGCCGAAGGCAATGACTAAGGGGGACGCATCAGACCCATCCTGCTCATGTACAGAGGGCAATTCGTAGATCGTGTGAAAAGGAAAAGAGGAATGCCCATTGAGGGGAAGCTTGGGCGGGGACCTACTATGTTCCAAAGAAGTGACGATTTTTACCCTCAGGTTCATAACATGGAATCGCAGAAAGACAATGAAAGAAAGTCGACGGGGGATTGGAGTGCCGCGCGGGAGTGAAAAAAGTAAGAAGGAATCGTGGAAAGACGCCGTTGAGGGGGTCAAATGTGCTCAAGAAGTTGTTCAGGACCCGAGGGTAAGGGGAATAGGGGAATAAGGAGGGAAAGCGCCGCGTCTTCGGGACGAAAGTGACTTGTTGAATTTTTTATGGCAAGAGAATTAGAGAACGTGCAAGCAAAAAACATGGGAATCGAGTAGCTTCACAGGGTGGGACCATTGACTGACAGCACTGCTTCTGCGGAAAGATTTACTGAAATGCAGCCAAGGGGCGAAGAGAAATCCTACCCTTAGTGTAATACTCGACACGATAACTAGGGGGTTCAGATAAAAATCGAAAGATCGAAACGCGCGTCTTGATGTGAGTTAGGAGTACGGAAGCGAAATGTGAAGGAAAAGGGTGGAAAGTTTGGGGAGTGGGGTCATGGCCCGTCATCTGGTCAAAGGAAGGAGGTCCTAAAATAGCGGACAAGATAGCCGGTTAGAAGTGGAGGGAAGAGACCATAAGGTCGGTCTAACTCAAAAGGAGGGGGGAAAGGTCCGGATTAGACGGGGTGCGAAAAATCATATCATCGAGGCTAAATCGTGAGGAAGCGTCGGCCTTCAAATGGAAGAATGAACCACGCGAACAGTGATGCTTGAGAAAAATATCCCAAAAAATCGATGGGGGAAGTCTGGCGAAAAGCATAAAGGCCTGGGAAAGGGCAAGGAGAGGAAGCGGAAAGAACAAAACAGTTAAAAAGGTCGAAGAAAACATGCTGTGTGGAATGACTGTGCACAGCGGGCTATAATTGGTTGTCACGCTGTAAATAGTAAAAGAACCCGGGCAAGTGGAATTTGGGGAAGGCCGAGTGGGTGGGGTTACTGGGGGGGACTTGAACGAAGATGCTTCCTGAGGCCTGAGTACGAAACGGGGTACGGGGATTAGGGAGTAAACTGCAGCAAATGGGACTGGAAAGGGAAGGGTGGGGTTCTTCAGGACTGGACGCCCCTGGGACGGGAGGGGAAGAGAGGGGCATGGAGGTCGGAACAGCACCCCAGCTCGGGGTCATGCCGCGGCAAAAGGAAGGACTCGGGGGGGGATGTTGCGCGGTTCGAAAGGAATAAGAAAAGATGGGCAAGAGCAAAAAAGACGCCTTACTTGGGTGTGACCCTCTTTCCACCCGTGGAAACGCCGCTCTAGATTGGGGGAAGAGCGGCATCGGGGTGCGAGGTGGCTACAGGGGTGGGGGGGAAGTTGTGGTGTGAAAACACGGGTTACTGCCAGGGACTCCGGGGAAAGCCGGACGGCCCATTCAAAGAGGCATCTCTCAAACAAGAAGTAGGGAAAAAGAGAGATGGGCAACGCGGTCAGAGGCTCGGGGAAGGTGTTGAATGCTACTAGGCTAAAAAGCACCACGGTTGGGCAAACAAATAAAACGCCAAAGGGCAAGGGGAGGGTAAGAAGAGCACGCCCGGCAGAGGATCTAAAGAAAAAAAAATTCGCGTAGGGATGTGCGCCGAGGTCTTCAACGTGTTGAACGGTAGGAACAGGCCAGTCCCTTGAGGGGGAGAGGGGGGCAGACTAGTGTCGCAATCTCTCAAAACTCAGTATCTAGCATGTGACCGTGGACTGGTCTGTCCGTAAGGAAAAAGCAGAGGTCCGCCGGAGGGGGGGGGCTGTTAAAAGAAAGCTGTCCCAGCAGATCGGCAATCAAAAACATCAACCTGGGCCAAATCTAACTCACAGGCCGGGACCACCGCAAACACTACTCGGGGGGAACACGCAAAAAAGGGCAGCAGGTTGCTGAAGGGCGAAAGTCCAGCAAGGGGAGGATCGATACAAAGGAAAAAAAAACCGGGGAGGAGCAATAAAGGGGGGGGTTTCCTTCCCCAGAGGCATACAACGCAACTGAACGGGCGAGCGTCATTAGAAGAAAAACGTAAGGAAGTAGGTAACGAATCATACCAAAAAGCAAAGGGAAACTCAGATGCGCTTTCCTCTTCTCGAAGACAGGAAAGAACGGCCGCTGGCGGATGGGAGAACCAAAGAAATCATGGGGGGACGATACTGGCATCGGCTGCCGCGTGGTTGCTATACCGAGGGATGGAAGGACGAACTGGAAAAGAAAGGGAACGTCGGAAATGGGTTCTAAAAAAAAAAAGAAAACTCTAAAGAGGCTACGAACCAAGGAATCAGGAAAGACGGGGTCTTATATTAAAAAGTGCTCTAAGATATTGGAAGCTAGCTTGGCGTCAGGAAATAAGAAGGGGGGATCACAGCGGACAAAGGATCAAGGAGGGGGGAATTCAGCAATCCTAAAAAAAAAAAAGACCGGAGGAAGGCGTTCATAGGAATGTAGCGGTCCCTACTTCGGGGTAAAGACCGACGTTCTCATGCTTTGATGCCATAGGACTTATGATACACTCAAGGGTGTGGAGGGTCATTCGAAGGAGGTAAACTGTGCACGCGCTCAATCGTAAATCATAGATTGCTGAAACTCAGAACGAGGAACCCTGGAGTCATACATCGCTCAAAAAAAATCGCCAGGGAGGAGCTTACGGGAATCTACCGGACCGTCCTGCGGTAAAAAAGGCAAAAACCGAAGACCAAGACGCCGGCCTTGGGGGTTTGAGCAGAAAGAGAAAAG
>Ga0179593_1481282_pt1 | contig 14008 bp, 12 predicted proteins | sample CZODoug2_1_08_16_FD_185931 | JGI IMG/M metagenome (GOLD analysis project Ga0179593, IMG submission 185931) | Vadose zone soil fungal communities from Angelo Coast Range Reserve, California, USA - CZODoug2_1_08_16fungal (PacBio error correction) | ecosystem: Environmental > Terrestrial > Soil >...
TTCATGGGGAGTCAAAATGGATTCAGACATGTTCGGAAAAGGAGGAGTGGAAGTCACAACAACAAAGGGAGAAAAGATATCTTCTGGTGAAGAGAATGGGGGGAAGCGTTCCACCTAAAAGGGAGCATTAGTAGACAATAATTGGCCAATCGGATAGAGAAAAGCCTACGTTCCATGAGAGGGTAAAGTCCAGTGGAGGGCTCAGCCAAAAAGTAGTCAACCTAAGGTGCTTTCGCAGTAAGTGGAGCGGAGTATACTTCTTTATGGGGGGGGGGGAGATCCTACAGTCTGCTGTGGGATCTTTAGGAAGTCTAATCATTAACTAGCGCAGGGTTCTACACTTACTTTGTTTGAGGGTTAGGTGTGTTTTCGTCAACAGGTGGGAGGGGTGAATGGAACAAATGAATCTTCTAGTGGGCTTGCCCGTTTAACTGTCCTCCAATGAAGAGACTCCTTGTGGGGGGCGCATTGGTGATCTGGATGGTTCGTTCTATGTCTTTAGAAATCCAGAGCAACCCATCACAGTATCAGTCCTATAGTTCCCTTGGGCTAATAGAATGTTTGGTACATTTTTTCAGTTTCAGATTTCCAGGTATTCCGTCGGGCTACTTGTTTGGTCGCCATTTGAGTTCGGGGGATCTTCATGAAGCTGCGGAGAGTTCGTTTAATTCCCAATTTGGTTTTGGACTTAAGCCATCGAGGCGCCACGTCACCAGATCTCCGTGTATTTTTGGTCGTGTTGGCTTTAGCTGCTTGTTGAATCGTACTTCTTAGGGGGTATCCTCTCGTGAAATAGCTAGCGTATTAGGGAGGGGCTATCTGATTACGGGGAGTACTAGTACGTGGTATTTGCGAAGCTTCTAAATCTGGGAAGATTGGGGGGTAAATTAGGTGTCTTTCTGCCCTGATGGGGACTCAAGGCGCTAAGGTCTTCTAGTTCATCAAATGTCGTGGCGGCCTATACAAGATTAGCGTTGAAGGGAACCGTGGGGGGTTGTGTGAAGGGGGGGGGGGGGGGAGGGGGGAAAGACGGGAGGATTCAGACTCTCTGGGGGAGGGGGTTGGTGTCGAAGAGTTTGTGGGGGGGGGTGGGGGTGGGAGGTAACCTAAAAGCGCGGGTATTCTGGGGGTGGGTGGGTCGTGCGAGTAAAAGGGTAGTCTGGCGGGGTAAAAATTCGGGTGGAGAGATGGGGGTGGGGCGGACGGATTTGGCGGGAAATTGAGAGTGGGGCGGTATGTGGGGGGCGGGGGGGGTGGGTGAGTTGGGGGGGGGGCTCGTGGGGGGAGGGGGCCTTTCGTGGCGATAGCTTATATTGAGGACGGGCGGTTGTGGGTAGGGTGAAGAAGGACGAGGGTTTCTCTCCGCAGGTGTGGGAGGGGGGTGGTAGATAGGTGTAGGGCGGTATGGATGGGGGGGTGGGGAAAAATCGGCGGAGAGAGCGTGTGAAAGTCGGCGTAGCGGGTCGATTACTCTCTAACGGAGTTGACGTCTAGGTGGCGGAGAGGGCAGGAGTTCTCAAAATTGAATATATGGAATACGGGACTAGGAAGACGGGAGGCGGGGCGGGGGTCAAGATTAGGGGCGCTATAGGAGGACGGCGCGGGAAAGAAAGATTGAAGGGGTGATAGGGGGCAAGAAAAAGTGGTGTTGGTCATTGGATCAAGGAGGGGGCGGGAAGAAGTATTTAGAGAGGGGGGATGATCGGCGGCGTGTTCGGGGGGAGGGGAGAAGGGGGAAAAAAGCCAGGGGTGGGAGCGGGTACCGCTAGACGCAGGGGGAGACAGAGCTGGAGGAACGGCAAAACAGATCTTTTTTCTACTACGAGCGGCTATGGCTTCGCAGCGGCTACGGGGGACTGAAAAGGTGGTGGGGGGGTTGTCGGGTTAAATGTTTTCCGGTGGACCGCAGTGAGCAAAAAAGACAAGGGGGGGGGGAGTGCAGGGCCAAGTGGGTTGGAACCGACGACTACTCGGCGTCCATCGGTGTTCGATGAGAGGGGAAGTTTTCGGATGCGAAAGGAAGAAGGAAAAGCAGGGGTGCAAAGGAAGGGGTAGTGGAGGGGGGAAAGGGCGTAGTCGAAAAAACAAAGTCCTCGCAAAAAAGGGTCAATATTTTCTTTCCCTAATCGCAACCGTCGGATGTCCCAAGGGGCAACTGTGGACGGAGAGCCGCCGAAGGAGAGAAGAACCTAGAGGAGGAGGGATCTAGTCCGGGGAAAAAAAAGATGCTTTGTTTCTTCCCTATTTGAGAGGAGCCAGTTCCAGGGACGCGGAGTGGGAAAAGTAGCAGGTGGTGGGACGTCTTAGAATAAGAGGGACTTATTAAAGGAAGCGTAGTGAGTTTACCGTCTTTTAAAAGGGCAAAAATTCTGGCGGTTTCAAAGAGCGGTGCGCGAGAACGAGGCAGGTCGAAACCGCTGGTGATGAGTGGATACGTATGGGGGGAGCGCTCAAGAGGGAAAGTTTCATAGCCAACGACGGGGCGGAGGAAAAAATGCCGTCGGAAGGTCACGAGGGAAAGAAAGGCAAAAAAACGGGAACTATTCTTAGGACGAGGGTGGGCGTTTATGAACTTTAAAGGAGTTAACTGAGGATTACGAAAAAGAACCCCTTTTAGTCAAGCACGTTAGGTTCAAAGCGGTCTTCGGGTGTCTGGGGGTTCTAACTTTCTTTGTAGGGGTCCTGAACGTTGGAGAATGATTGTGAGACGGGGGTAGAAGCAAAAGAGAAGTAAGATGAGAAGGCGTAGTTGAGCCAGGTTCGGGGATGGCTTCATAAACGTCTTAGGGCGTCTACTTCCATGGCGTTTTGAAGGCTTCGGGGCTGTCGAAGTAATATGGATTGATTTAAAAGGAGGAAGGGCAGACGGAGAAGAAGAAATCTCAAAAAAACAACGAGGGGAAGCGAGGTTTGGGGAGGTTGCAAGAGTATTGGCAAATTACTCCAGTCAAGGGGGAAAAGCATGCTTGGATAGGAACACATTGTTTCTACGGACTACATTTGAGTGTATTCTAGTAAGCCCAAAAACAAAAAAAACTCGTAGAGGGTAGCGTGGGGAGAGAAGGTGTCCTGACCCTTTGCCAGGTCAAAATCATCGGGGTACAATTAGACCAGACGTCGAGAAAGGCTCAGGAAGGGCTAATGAAAGGTCAGAGCAAAATGGGGTGGGGAAGGGATTAAAAGTCAAAAAGAATAACCGCAAAGAATCTTTGATGGAGAGATTTGGTTAGGGGTCCGGTGTATCCAAACGCACCCCAGACCTTGCTCGTGGACGCTCTCTTCAAACCCTGAGGGATTGGGGGGCCGCAATTACCAAGGGATCAAACCTACAGCCAACCTTTTACAAAAAACGCCAGGGAAAAGGAGATTGGGCACGTAAAATTGAGAGCCTGAACATCTTCCAAAAGGGAGGTAAACTCACCCCAATTTCCGCAAAGAACTTGAGCGGAGAGACAAGGAATCAGATGGGTGGAAAACTGCAGCACATGAAAGAAGAGGGTGCCACGAAGGCTAGGGGGAAGGGGTAACAAGAATGAAATTTTCTTTCACCCTGCCTTCTCGGCAGAAGAGAAAAAGAACATAGTCACGGCCTAGAGTATTGGTACTGAAGAAAGAGGAGGTTACCTTAAAAGGAAACATATGGGTTATCGTGTCTTAAGTTCAAATGCCTAGCAATGCAATTGGGAGAGTCAAAAGGCATGAAAGGGTCTCGAATATTGCGGGAACGGCTACCGAACTTGCTATGCCTTTCAGAGCTGGAAAAAAAATAGAAATTCGCTACAGATAGTAGAAGAGGGGGTATATGCGAGAGATTTTCCCCTAATTTCTACTAGGTATAAAGGGAAGGTAGATGAACTAAGGGGGGGAATGGGATCGAACGAGGGGAAAAAACTAGTACGCTCTCACGCGGGGGAGCGACGTGTCAGGGGGGGTCAGTGTGGTTAAGGGAGAAAAAAAAAAGTCAACGCGAGCATGACCACTATTTACAAAAAAATATCCTTTGTTCTAGCTTCACGATAGGGACTCTATAGTGCCAATATTCGGAGATTCTTTTGGGGCCACAAAATCCGATTGCTAGCTATTTCAAAAGGAAAAAACAAGAGAGCACTGAAAAATTCATCGCTCTACGATTTCGAATCGGCACATCGTGGGTCACTGATGCAACAGAGGAGAAACACGTGAACAAAAGGGTAGAGCAAAAAAAAGGCAGTCGGACGCGAAAATGCCTGGCAGTGGGGGAAGGATTGTTCACTTTAGTCCAAGTTTTCACTCTGAGTACGGAGAAAAGATGTTCCGATTGGGAGAATTATTAGAAAAAGGGAATGTTGAGAAAAAAAAAAAAGGTAGGGCTTATGATATCTAAGGTTACTTGTCTAGGGAGCCGAGTACTATTAAAAAAAATTGAAGTCGATTACAAATAGAGGGTTAGTCACTTATCTCTTACTCTTGTGATTGAGAAAAAATTAGATCGGAATATGTCCAGAACAGGAGGGGCTAACCAAAGGGGCAGCTAAGAATCATCGCTTCAAGGGGGATCCGACAGACAGAGGAAAGGAACAATCAAAAAACGAAAATTGCGGTATGAGAAGAGTTCTATTCACTATATCATTGGTTCAAATGGGCAGTAGGATGGTCCGCTACTCTAATTGAAGGTCAGACAAACGGTGAGCGGGAATGCATACCTTTATATAAAAATAATGAAAATCAATTCGCGTGCTGCGTGGGCATTAGTATGCCAGGTAGCCCGAGTTGACATGCAATCTCTTTGCGCTAGAATAGGCAGCGTTTCTTAAGCTACCTCTCAAGAGACTGACGGGGGAAAATGGGAAAGTATACTAGGGGAGGGTACGAAGTGCCTCCGAGGTCTATAGAGAGAAAGGGGAAAAGCATCTCAAGTCGCTATATCTCAGGTAACTTACAGTAAAAGACCCATGCGGAGAGAGAGCTCACAAGGAGAGAGAGGGACTTCCTAATACAGACGAAATACGCCAGATAGTGCGAGGAAAAACAAAGATATAGCTAGTCACACGCTCCTTCTTGAGGGAAGGACAGCCGGAAAAAAAGGAACTGAAAGGAGGGGGACGGAGTCACTATATAAAAAAATAGAGATCACTAGGAAACGATAGAGTGATTATCAGTGTCTACCAATAGCTCAGTATCCTCTAATATAACTAAGTAAAAGGGTAAATGCCTGAATCACGTTAGAGGGGGGGGAAAAAAGTTCTAAGAGAGTAAATCCTGCCGCATGCGACATTAGAATAGCAAGAGGAAAGCTCATATTTGGAAGCCCAGTCCACTCTTGCACGACTTCACGAAAACAATACATCGAAATATAAGTTAATTTATACCTGGAAGAATTCAAAGGACGAGTTGAGCTCCATGGAAGGGATTTCTCAGCATAGGTAATCATATACAGTGGAAACATGACCAATCAAAATTGAGCCTCGAAGTAAAATACCTACTCAGGAAACTATTTTACGATGCAGGAATAAGATGCGCGCAAGAACTGCTGGGAAGGGGTCTGGGGATCGGTATTTCTGTAGAAAACCGATCTGACAAGTGGGCAAAGGGAATAGAGCTTCAGAATGGTATCGGGGAGAAACATTCGGCCGGAATGACACATTCAAAATCATCAGGGCCGGACGCCCGTTTACGGCAATGCATACTAGATCGAAATGGAACCGACAAAAAAAAAAACACCAAAGTTCTCCTGTCTAAGAAGGTTATCTACTGCTTAAAGCCTCTTCGCAGAAACAAACCCATTCGCTTGCAGAGACAGGTCGCGGAATCGACCCATGGAATAAACGCCCGCGGAATTAAAAACGGGAGCAGGAGTTACATCGAAGCCTGACTTTCTCATCGCTTTAGGAAAATAAGAGCATAGGCATTCGCACGAAGGTAAAAGGCACCAATACAAAAGTCCCTCATCTCTGCTCGGGCGCGGAGCGCTCTAGGCGGGATCGCCGATGACCCAGGGGTAACCCAGGCACAACTCAGGGACGTAACAAAACACAATCACTTTTCGCATTCCTATCACTCTTGGGACCTCGATCTGTCCTCGCCCCTTACGTCTCCGGTCATGGGGGGGGGGGGGGAGCGCATCGAACCTGATCGCAAAACCCCCGGTGGGGATAATAGAGGTTTCCCCCGCTCTTGTCCTGCCCAGACATCTTCCGGGAGTCCCTCCCCATTCTTCCCAAATCGTGAGAACTCAAATTGCCTCTCGCTCATTTAAAAAAGTTGAAAGTGAATCATGAGGTCATTGTTCTTGGGAGGATGAAGAATAAAAAGTTATGAAAAAGGTAATCGTCCGAAAAATAAACGACACAGGAAAGGTGGCGTCCTAAAATTGATCTTCCTGAAAAACCCAAAGATCCTAGCCCATACTCTCCGTAACCGTCTTTATTACTGGGGGGCTGGCGGGCCCTTGAACCGGGACTCCTCGGAAATCACATCCGAATGGTAGACAGAACCAATTAGGATCTTGGGGGTTCAGAAGCGCCTTCCAGCGCAACATGAGACAGAATAAGGGGGAGGCGAAAAAAATAAAAGAAAGAAAAGTATAGACTTACTCCTCCTTCTGTGCCATACTGAAACAGGCAAACCACCGGAAGAGGGTGGGAAGGGTGTGCGCACATCACAGGTTGGTCCCCGCCATACATAGGGAAAAAGTACTGCGGGGGCAAGCAAGGAGGGAAAAACGTACCAGTTAACTGATGAACAATCTAAGAGACGATGAAGGGCAATAGAAGTTATCTATGATTGAGGGGTGCCCCATAGATCAGTCATCGGCCACTCTATCTAAGGGGGCAGTTCTCAACCAACAAAAAAGGGGGGGGGCGGAACTGGAGCTGAACGTAGTCCCTCGACAGTTAGCAGAAAAGGCAATTTAAAAATTTCATCTGTTGAAACTAACTCCTCAGTTAAGAAACGGAAGTACCTCATTAAGGGAACGGCAAAGTTCCGTGTCGCAGTCTTTTCAAGGAAATATTACCTCTTCTACAGGTCCACATTTTAGTTCGCACGTAACGTGCGTTAGGGCCCGCAAACTCTTTTCTTCTCCACGCAACCAATTCTGAGAACCCAGGGATTCCAATGGCTGGAATGGGGGGCAAGTGGCTTCTGTGATCTGGTAGGACTGAAGGGATTCTGGAGACTAAAGGAGGCTTCATTCTGGGATGCGGATGGATTCGAAAAGGACGACGGGCAGGTTGCCCACGGAAATGTGGAAGAGGATTACCGGGAATTTTGTGTGGGCGCGGCCGAAGATCGTCGAGTCTTAGGTTATAAGGGGCTGCCAGTTCTTCGCTAGCCCCGACGTAAGCCGGAGAAGGTGTATTAGATATCGGTTGGACCTGTACTTATCGGGTTTTTTCATCTCACTCACAGGACACCGTATTCAAGCGGGAATGATAAAGTTTCCAGGGGGGGGGGCGAGGCGGGGGGGGGGGGAATAATGGGGTGACCTTTTCATAGTGGTGGTGGGGGGGGGTGGGCCGGGGGTGTGTGGGTAGGGGGGTGTGTGCAGGGGGGGGGGGGGTGGGGTGGGGGGGGGTGGGGGGTGGGGGTTTGGGGAGTCTTACCTAAAGGACTCGGTTGGGGGGGGGGGTGGGGGGGGGGGGGCCTGGGGGGGGTTTCGGGGGGGGGGGGGGGGGGGCGGGTGGAAAATTCCTTCGGGGGGGGGGCGGGGGGACGGGGGGGGGGTGCTGCGGGCGGGGGGTGTGCGTGAACTGTCAAGGGAGTAGGCGGTAGAGACGTTGAGTATGAGGGTGGCTCTATTTTTTTCGTGGTATCTTAGGAAGCCAGTAGGAAGGATAACGATAAGGGGTTCGTGAAGGAGGGCGGGTGCGTGGTACGGGGGGGGGGGGGGGGTGGGGGTTGGGGGGGGTTTGTGAGTGTATTCGAGAATGTTTCAAGAGAGGTTGGGGGGCTGCAGACGGCGGGGGGGTGGGGGGGGGGGGGATGTGTAGGGTTGGTTGCGGGGGGGAGGTGTGCGGACGGGGTCGGGCACTGATGGAGAGTGCGAGGGGAGGCGGGGTGAGGGGGGGGGGGGGTGGGTTTGTAAGGCAGTCGACTGGTGACGGGGTTCTTTGGTGGCAGCTTCCTGGGGGCACGGTGTGGGATCGGGGGGGGGGGATAGGAGGTCGTGGTTGTGTTCAGCTCCTGCGGGGGTTTGGGGTGGTAACTGGGGAAAGCAGGTGGGGGCGGGGTGGTCGACGAGGGTGTCTGAGCCCTTTGGATGCCTTAGGAGGGGTCAAAAGGCGCAACGGTTGGGTTCTTCCGGGGGGAGAGGGGAGGCGGGGGGGAAGACTAGTGGAGGGGTGTCGGGGGGGGAAGGGGTGGGGGGGGGTTTCGTTCGTGTGGGACGGGCCAGGGTAAAAAAGTTTTGGGACGGATCCTTCCAAAAGGCACGTAGCAGGGGGTGGGGGCGGCCGAGTAGGTCTGAACTTTGGAGGGGGGGGCCTTGGGCTTTATGTGGGGGTGTTTCTTTCTACTCCATACCCTCTTTATATGTGCTCGCTTCAGAAAAATTTTCAGATGGGAGGAAACTAGTTTTCTATTACGTTGGGTTGCTGGAGGTCCTAAGTTTTAATCATGGGAGGGGGGATATACTGATGAAATGTAAGGCTTCTATCTAAGGGGGGGGGGGGAGGAGTACTCCAAGAAGAGGGGAAGGGTTCATTGATGATAGGAAGAAGATTCGTTCCTATGTCTGGGAGGGATATAGTAGATAAGTTAGTACGATTCGTGGTCGGGTGAAAAGACTGGGGAAGTACTGTTCGACCGAGATCCAGTTCATGAATCTCCACTAAGATATCGAAATGACGTATCAGGGGGAAATGGGGAACTACAAGGGGGCGGAGGGGATGGTACCAGTCGCGTAGATTTCGGGAGGCAAGAGAGGGGAAGATCTACGCAGAATATGTTTAGGCTGGGCCGAAGGTCGTAACCGTGGTCTATATCCTTCTTTCTTTCGGGTTACTTGGTCAACGAAAAGAGAGGTGAGGCCGCAGAAAAATAACCAATGGGAGGGGAAGGGGGTCCTTCGGGGTCAGTCCCAGTGTATGGCACATGTTAAGCCGCTGGGAGAAAGTAGAGGAGTGTCACTTCTGTGTGGCGGGCATGTATGGACATAGAGTTTGGATATCGTCTGGGTCGGTGGGGAACGGCCGGGGGACGAGGGGTAGGAAGGGCATTAGACGGACTTATCTGGCTTGTATACGCAAGTGCTTCTAGGAACAATTAGCGGAAAGCTCTAGAGTCAGCCCCTGACAGACTAAGAGCCCTAGCCCACAGAACCCACATACTGAAAAGGACAAAGATTTGATTTTCATCCTTCCCTGACTATTTTGTTCGTATAAGGAGCGAAGGATATCTTAAAAGGAGAAAGCGGGTTGTTCATGGGGGGGCTGGTTCCGACGGTGTGTTTCTTAACCTTATAGGTGTAACTGGGATACAGAAGGGGCTTTTTCTCTACTCCGCGTTTGCGCTGGCATGTTGGGGGTGAAAAAGGGGGGACTCGTGGGGTGGGGGGAAAGCGAAAAATACCTATCCCTGAGGTTCGAGGTGAGAGGGTGTTTATTTAGGAAGGGGAAGTGGGGAACGCTGCTATTATCCTTCAAGGAGGAATGTTAGGCATTGTATGAAGGGATCAAATCCCAGGTGGCGGCATTCAAGTGATCTCCGTAGGAGTGGTAAAGTGAGTCGGGGTCGCTGGGGGATGGGGTGCGCCACGATAAACCTCTCCGTTCCTACATGCTCGGTTCTACAAGGATAGTGGAAAAGACCCCCGAGGAAGGGAAGACGGTTGCACATAACTGGCATGCTTTGATAAATGGGAGACTTAGAATTCCCTCGGGGAGCAGAATGATTCCAAGATACCCGTAATGCTCTGCCATAAGAGTTAGCCCGCGTATGGAGCAAGAGAAAAAGAAATCTGGGGCGTGGTTGTCGCTCCTCTTTGGGGGAAAGGAGGAGAAGCGTGTGTCATCCAGTTAGCCATGTCCCGGCTGCGTGCGGGTTCGGATTCTCCCATGGATAGAAGCCGTGGAAAGTCCTTGTCGCTGGGGAAGGGCTTTCAGAAGATCAATATGACGTCTTTCATCTGCTTCCAGTTCTTGTGTTCTTGAGAGTGTCAAGGGTTCGCGAAGCTTCTTGTTCGAGCAGGCGGTGAGAATCCTTCAAAAACACCCCCCACAACAAACCAAAAAAAAAAAAAAAAATAACCAAGGAAACAAAAAAAGAAAAAAGAAACCCTCATCCACCAGTTCTAAAACACGGTGGAGGAGTTATGCGATGAATCAGCAGGAGGGTGGTATCGTTCGGAACGGGGTTCGAGGGGTTAACTATGGAGATACTGAGGAGAGGGGAGGGAGCTTATTTAAAAGGAGGGGGCGACTGGAAACATGTCACAGTTGGGAAGGGGGATCTATGGGGGAGGCTGTTGCAACCGGACTTTTTAGAACGGGAGGGAAGGTCTTCTTAAACATCCATTAACTGCTCAGGAGCGCTATCGTGACGAGCTAAGAGTGAGGAGGGGGTAGAATTTCCATCTCGGGGGGGAAAAACCGCTTTTCAAAATACGGACCTGAGCGATATCCAGAATAGTATGAGTACACGTATCAATACAAAAATGGGGGGGTGGTGCCTACTTTCTTTATCGACTGTGATCTGGATACGGGTACGCTTGTTGAGCAGATTGAGGACCTGGGAGCGAGGGAGGAGGAAACCAAAACAGGGGACAAGGGGACAGGCTCTCTACTTTCCTAAAGAGGAGGGAAAAGGCGGTGGGGATGCGATGTCCTGGACTAGCACATAACTGATATAGAAGTAAGACCATGCTTCTAGGTTGGGAAGCTGTCAAGAGAGCCGTAGGCAGGAGATGAAAGGTTGCGAGGAGGTGACAATTTAAAAGGAAAAAGAGAGCCATCGTCAGGGAAAAGAAAAGTAATTCTTAGCAGGATGAAAAAACTGGAAAGCGAAATAGTCCGAGGGTGCTGCTGTCATCCTCGAATAGGTTATAAAAGTAAAGCCGAAGTTAAGTCACCTCGCTCAGCAACGCTCAGGGCCGGAGACTCTCGTAAAGAGATCAACCTAAGGGTTGAAGGGGAGCTCCTGAAGGGGGGCCTAGGACAAAAGGGCCTTGACGACTACACAGGAGGGAGTTATGAAGGGCAATATGCGACTTGAGTTCAGGATTCAGACGCAAAAGGGGAACAAAACCTAAACTCCACAGTCGCTACAGACACGGCAGTTCCATAGCGCCGAAATGCTGTAAAATAGGAGAGGGCAACCATCGGTTTGGAAGCGGCAGGAACAACTAGTTTCGATAGTAATAAAGGAGGCGGGGAAGAATTCATAAGGGTCAGATCCCGGGGACACGATTACAGTTGGGATGGGCTTAATCGATCAGGACACTACTTACGACGTGCAAAGATACGCGAGAGGAAAAATAATCAAAAATCTAAGGTGGTATGGGAGGGAACATGCTATTAACAGCAGGGAAACTAACAGAAAGAAGCCAATGCCGTGTGTATAAGTAAAAATCCGCGACGCTCACCTTTCGCAATCAGGGCACCCAAGAATGGAACACAGCGTTAAAAAGCAAGGGGGAGGCAGAGTTCCAAAACCTAAAGGGGGAAAAACGAATCCAGGTCGCAGCTACATAAATAGTTACTCGCTCTACTAAAACTTGTCAGGGGTGCGCTCCGCGGGCGACAGAGCAAGAAGCAAGGGGTTAATCTCAACTACCGCCCTTCAACATCAATGAAAAGCGTATTAGTCGGCCCGATCAAGAAGGGAAAGACATCTTGGGTGGGGGCCGAGACTCGTTGGGGGGGGTCGGAGAAGTACGTTGCGTACGACGTACTCATGAAACTTTCTAGTTAAAGAGAGGCAATATCAAAAGACAACCAGCGGACAAGGAACTAAAAAGGAAATATAAACCTCGACAGGAATCGTCAGCAAGGAGAATGGGTCTCGTGAAAGGGGAGGAGCAAGGTCAAGGCAGGAAAAGAGACGGTCCAACAGCCCCCGGGGGAAAACGGCGACGGGGGGCCCCGAAAGCTGACGAATGCGAAAGAAGAACATAGGAAAAAACTTACAGAAGTAAAAGGGGAATGGGAGGAAAAAGGTCTCTCTTCAAGTGTTAGAAACGAGCGCAAACTTCCCGAAAAACACCTCTCCATCGAAAGTGAAAGAGGGAAGGAAAAAAAATCAACCAAAATGCCCGCAGCTCGAATCGCTAGCAAAGAACGGCGAGTAAAAACAGTAAAAAAATAAAAATGAAAGCCAAACGAAGGCGGAAGAACTCCTTATTCACCGCGGAGCCATAGCGCCAACGTCGGAGCCACCAAAGGGGGTCAAAGGATACTGGGCACTTCCTTGCAAGCTGAGAACGAATAATTACGAAACGCCTGCACCCGACCAGCCGATCATCCCACCTCATGTAAAACCTGGTAGGGGCCGCCAAGACGTGATGGCCAATCCAAGAAAACAAATGGCTACCACCGACAAAAAAAGGAACAATCAGAACTGGGTCTCCACCCGAGGCACCTCCGCGCCACGGCAAGGGGAAGAAACCGCGCTACCAAGTAAAAGAGACTTCCCTTACCACTGATGACCGCCGAAAATCACGGAAATCCCCCGCCCAAACGATCAACGACTTCTTACCACAGAAGAAAAAAATCAAGGCAGAAAAGATGACAGATCCCAGAATATTCAACTCCAGATGCAAAAAAACAAATCGAAGTCATAAAAGAAACCTGCGCCAAAAAAATCTCTTGGGAAAAAAAGCCGCATCTCCATGCGCATGGAGAAGGAGAAAAATCGAAGGCGGAATAACAGCCTCGAGGAAAGCGCCACTCTAAACTGAGACCGAAACGAAAATCAGAATCCATCCTAGAAGTGAAAGCCGCCTCGTAAATTGGTGGGGGAAAGAATGACGCCGTAACCCTCCCCCAAAATCAATAGAAGGAGAAATAAACAGCGTAATCGGCGCGACCCGTTTCTTTGTCCAAATTTCCGTTGGGGACTGACCGGGCAGAAAAGTCATCAAAAACTTTGTGAACGGGGGAAAAAAGCTAACGGTCTCAAGGAAGGAAGCAGCGCGGCTCAAAGACGGAGACTTTTGACCATCAGGCCAAGGGCCTCCAAGACACAAACGCGGGGTCGGAAGTCTACAAGGATCCAAAAAGCCCCGGTAGGACGGCAGGAAGTCGAGAGCCACGCGAAAACCCAATAATGAGACGTATCCATCGCTCCGCCGCCCAAAAACTCGAAAAAAGGGGAAAGAAAAAAGGGGAAACAACAAAAAAGGCCATATCTTCCGCGTTCGATCGACGGCAGAATGATCCCCACACATGGGAAGACAAAAAGACAAAAATGGGTCGCGAAAATGCTCTAGCCATCCCCGAAAGCACAGCGCGGCCGTTACTTAAAAGGGTTAGCAGCGCGGCCCGTCCCCGCAGATGCAAACCTGCCCCGTACGAAAAACCGGAAGAAAGGGGGAAGATTAACATACATGCTAACTGGCGGTGGGAGGTCTTGTTAAAAAAATACAAAAATTTACAACACCGATATCAAAGCTCAAGAAAAAAAAAAAAAAAAAAAAAAAAAAGAGGGAAGGACGGGAGGAACCCCGAAACTAACAAAAGCGAGGAGAAGGTCCTTGTAGGGAGGCAAAACCGATTACAATCCCTCACGTTCTTGCCAAGGCGTAGTCAGGGGAAATAAACAAGAAATCCCTCTCAAGCGGGCACAACGCAGGAGAAGACTTAAATTCTGAAGCATCAATCTAAGAGAGATTGAATCCGAACCAATACTACCAAGAGAAGGAGACAGGGTTTTTTGTTGGAGCATCACAGGTTAAATCCTCCCTGGAAGTTACCCCTTCACCTGGTCCAGGGTAGGGCTGTCACAAAAGACCTACGAAGGAATGGAAAGTGAAGTGTCATAGGAAAAATGCGGAGTAGTAGGTGGCACAAGAGTAGGGGAGAAGAAAACAAGT
>Ga0179593_1586630_pt1 | contig 14008 bp, 16 predicted proteins | sample CZODoug2_1_08_16_FD_185931 | JGI IMG/M metagenome (GOLD analysis project Ga0179593, IMG submission 185931) | Vadose zone soil fungal communities from Angelo Coast Range Reserve, California, USA - CZODoug2_1_08_16fungal (PacBio error correction) | ecosystem: Environmental > Terrestrial > Soil >...
GGGGAGCGTACTCTGGGGTTTAGTATGGGGGGGGGGGGGGGGGGGTGATCTTGGGGTCGCTTCCATAAGTCCGAGCGGGGGAAAAGACTGTATTGTGACTATGGAGGAAAGACTGCTTATAAATTTCTAATTAGCGAATCTAAAGAAACTGAGACATGGAAGAAATTGGAAGGGGAAAGGAGAGGGTTTATAACTACTAAGAAACGCCGGGCAACGCACCCGAAATGGGGGGCCGGCTCAAAACCCCGAAGTTTTCCTCCCCAGGGGGAAGAAGAAGAGGACGAAACTGTTAAAAACGAACCTTAATCACACTCGGTAAACCGTCAGGTGGGATGCTGCCAAAAAATTCTGCAAGGGGGGAGGGGAAAGGGGACTGGGGCTCGGGGAGTCAGTGGACAGATGCCCAAGAAAGGGCAGCGGAAAAACGATCTTTTTGAAAGGGGGTTCGCTGATTGGAAAGAGAAAAAAATCAGAAGGCAACGGGGAATCGGAAGATGCGGACGAAAACTATCTGGGTCTAAATAGTTAGGTCCACAGGACGCCATCGGGGAAGGCGGGAGGGTATGGCGAGTGCATGGCAGGGGAAATTTCTCTTGGGGGAAGAATTAAAGGGAGGTTCGAGGGGAACTATATGGCCTGAAAAAAGTCTTTGTTAGGAAAAGAAGTTCAAGGGTGGACGTCTTCAGTAAGGGGGGGGAGGAAAACGTGGTGCGCAGGGGCTGGGCAATTGGCCAGTGTGGAGTGGAGGGTCGGGAAAAACACGAAGGCTTCTGCCCTTGTGGGGGGGGAAAAGGCGACGAAATTGTAGAAGAGGAAAGGGGGATCAAGTGTAAAGAAACAGGGAACGTCTAGAAAAGGGTCCCAAACGGGGGGAGAACACGTTAAAAAAAGGCCAAAGTAAGTTATTTCAAGGGGGGGCTCCGAGAGACAATAAGGGATCATACCAACGACCGTAACCCAAGAGAGAATCCAGAAAGAAAAACAAATTTGGAAAATGGACGTGTGGGGAAAACGTGAATCATGCTCCTGGTGAGCTAGTTCACAAAAAAAGAAGGGAATAGAAATACATCGGGAAAAAAGAAGCTGGTTCAAAGTTTGGGGGGCCGGAAGGAGGGTCAGATAATGGGGGTTCTCTTTACGAAAGAAAAAGTCGGAAATGCCTCGGATCAGAGAGGGGGGAAACTCCCAAATCACCAAAAAACTACTCCGGTAAAGCGATAAGGTCATGAGAAAACGTCTTTCCCTTATTGGGGGGGTTTCGTGGAAAGTTGACACGTCTGATGGGAGAGGGAGTATAGTATCCAAGTAATCACGGGAATTAGAGGGAGAAAAAAGGAACAAGTTGGGGTCTGGTTAGGGGTGGCGAGAAAAGGGGGGGGGGGTTTTAAGAAATTTTGGGAGCGAACTAATTTCTGAACTTTGGCAAGGAAATTCACACTTCGTAAGGGGGGGATGTATGCGTCCGGGGGAAGCTTAGGAGACACCGCAGAAGCGGGAAGGATCTTTCAAAAAGAGAAAAGGCAAACCGCAAGGATCAGGTCTGAGGGCTCTGGACGGGATCCACAACGCTAGGCGGCTTCCGAGATGGACATAAAAGAGTAAAATACATGGAAGGATCACTCTCCGGGGGGAGCTCTAGGACACTTTGAAAAAAACACAAAAAAAGGGGTAAAATATAAAGATGGTGAGTCTAAATTCGAAAGAACATAAAACTCTCGGACCTCAACGCTCACCAGAGGCCTATCTTAAAAAGAATTGTTAAAAAAAGGGTGGGGGGAGGGGAAGGCTCAGAAAAGGCCAAGGAAAGTCGAACGTCAATCAACGTTTGAGCCTGAAGTGGGTTGCTCCAGAAAAGCGGGCGAAGGGGTCGGGGAAACATACTCTAAGCGCCTCTAAAAAAGAAGAAGGGGGGGATTCTACTAAGAGAAAGAACTCGGGGTCGGACGATAGGCCTAAAGGGGTGCAGGGAGTCATGGAGAGTGAAAAGCATGCCTTCGAAAGAGAGTCAGAGAACCCTAGAAGAAAAAAGGAAGTGAAGTGTGTAAAAAAAGCATCTAAATGGGGGTGGGATCAAACTGCAAAAACTGTTGAAAAGACGGCCTCTTCTCAGGGGGAAAGGAAGTTACGATAACTCTTCCAAGGGAAACTTTCACAGAATACGAACCGCCTCTATGCATCGATATCTTAAAAATAGGGGGGAAGGGGGGGGGGGGAAATACGGGTCCAGTTAATCTAACCACCGTACAGGGGCAACTTACGGGCCATCAAGGAGACACTATCAAATAATATTAGGGGTGAATGATTTTTGACAGGGGGTCTGACATCAAAAGGTTCCCTGAAAATCCTTACGGGGGGAGGGGAAGGGATTTTTCTCGGGGGGCGAGGGGTGGGGATGGTGAAGAGGTTGTCGAACTGCAAGGTTTCGATTTAAGGAAAACGGGGCCGGAGAAACTAATGAAGGGGGATTCGTCGCCTTAAACCCTGACTCATAAATAGAGGTTAGGAAAGATGCGACATGACTATTCCGTCGAGAGGGGGGGGCTGATATCGTAGTAGAGAGGGAAAAATAATTCTACTATCCACAGGTGCAAAAAAACGATTGACAAAACGAAAAAGCTAGTTCAGAGGAAAGGGAAGGGTGATTCAGGAGAAAAGAGAAAGAGGCAACGGAGTTGAGATGCCGTGCGGTAAAAGAAGGGGGGAAGAGGGTGGGGGGGGCGCTGCGTGTGTAAGAAAAGGAAAGTGGGATGACAAGCGATGGGTCTCGCATAAGGACTCAATAAGGGGGGGGGGGCGGGGGAAAACAAGAAGAGGGGGTTTAACAAGCCGACTAACCTTCTTTTTCTTGGGAAAGGGGGCAATAAAAAGAAAACTGGCAAAGATTGGGAGATGAAATAATGGGAAGCACAATGAGGATCAGTCTTCAACTCCTTCCTTTCTGAAGCTGGCACAGAACAATCTCAGTCTATCTAAATGAAAGATAGGAGCCGCTCAAAGAGAGGGGGGGGGGTCCATCTGAACACTACATCAAAGGACGAGCATGGAAAAAATTCAGGACACAGGGGAAGAAAAGCAGCAGGGGAAACATACAACAGGAGGGGGGGAAAGAGGAAAAGAAACACACGTCACGACAAGTCCAAAAAGGATCATGGGTAGACTGAAAAGGAATATTGAGAAAAACAGACCTGAAGAGGGAAGGGGGGGCAATCTCTTTCATCTTGACCAAAAGCAAGAATCTCGAGATATCCATCTATCAGTCTCAAGGCACGATCGGAAGAAGCATGAAAAAGGGAAGGGCAGAAGCTCTCCTGCAAGGGGGGGAGGGGGATGCTCTTTTACAGGGACCTGAATCTCCTAGTAAGGTAGAGCAAGGGAAGAAAAAAAAGGGCAGAGGAATCGCAGGAAACCTCGAGACTTGACGTCAGAGAATGAGAGATTCCGGGGGGGAAGAGAGGATCAGAAGGAGTTATTCGTCCAGGGAGGCGCACTTTTTGAGACGATCCAATGGGGTTTTCGTAAACTTTCTTTCTTCAAGAGGATACAACACGTATTAGAACAACCAAGACATAATTAACAAAAAACCCTGGCTCAATGAGGAGAGTGAGAGAGTAAAAAAACAGGTTTTCTCCGGTAAAAGGGGAGAACGTAATCAAGTAGGTTCGATCGAGAGATTCTCAAGGCCCGACTACGGGAAGGGAAATACTCTCTCAGAAAAAAAGAGGAAGGGAGCTAGATCTGGATCCTACGAGAGGGAAGGTGAAGGAATGTGGGAGGAGAAGAGAATGGGACGGAACCCTGATGGGGAACGGGGGGAAGGCGGTAAGAGGCTTCTAAAACCTGAACTTTATCGGACTACTAATGGGAAGAAAGAATGTTTGTGGATTGGACGGTTTTATTTGACTGGAACTCTGCAAAAAAAACCGAATTAAAAGCCAACCGAGGAAAAAAAACATGCCCGCGAGGGAAGGAGGCCACCTTGAAGGGGGAGAGATCCGCTAAATGAGAAAGGGAGAAGGGTCATGCCGAGGAAGAAAGAGCCGTTTCTGTTCAAAGGGGGGGGGGGGGGGGGGGGCGTCTTCCGGCACTGAAAGGAGACGGGAAGAAGGAACCCGCGCGTCCGCGAGAAGATCTTTTTGGGTCTGTGTTAAGAGGGGGGGAAAGAGAAAAGCGCAGAGCGAGTGAAAGGGAAGGATAAAAACCCGGGGCTCTTTTTCAGGTAGGGTGGGGGGAAAAAGGCGACCATGCGACAGATGGAAAAAGGGGAACCGGGCTCTGGTGGGAAGGGTTCTTGCAAAAATGAACGCATAGGGGGGAAGGTGAGAATAGGAGGCCTGAGAGGGTAACGTGAAGTGAATTACATTCAAGATCGGGGATGTCGCGGGAGGTGCAAATCAATCCTTTCCGAGGGGGGGGGAGGGGAGGGTGCTTCGAACGAAACTAAGAAAGAAGGAAAAAATCGGGGGGGATAAGTACAAAGGGGGAGTTGGTGTCTGAGGAAAACAGGGACAAAAGGTACGGGCTATCTAAAATGTCCCAAACACAGAGGGGAGTCGGTGAAAAATCGCGGTATGCATTGGTTGAGAGCATATACAAGAAGAAAGGGGGACGTTAGAACGAGAACAGATAGGGTAGCCCACAATTTTCCGGTTGGGGGTGGAGGTGCAGGGGCGCTTTAGAGAAGGGAACGTCAGGAAAGAGGATTTAGAGAAGGGGACGTAGGCGTTGTGGCTTGGGGGGCGTCGGGAAATTCGATGAGAGGGGGGAGCAAAAGAGCTAATTTATCTTAAGCTTGCTCTTGAAGAAGGAAAGAAATAACGAAGCCGTTATAATTGTCAAAAAAGTAGATATCAAAATTCTAAAAGCTCTGGAAGGGGGGGTTCGAAAGAGGCCAAATCACTTGAGCGGATCGGGTAGTGGGGAAGGAGAACACCAGGAATAAAAAAGGGCAGGGGAGCTAGCTCTAAAGGAAAACGAACAAGCAGGAGATTGGGGGTGAAATCTAAGTGGGCCAGAAACACTGCTGGAATAGGGGGGTGGGGGAAAAAGGAAAGGGCCTATTAGGAGGGGCCTTTATCGAGGGGGAAAGGGGGTTTATGGAAAGAAGCTAAAGTTGTCACGGGGCTCGATATAGGGTATTGTCAAACCCAACACAAACCAAACAAAAAAACAAAAAACCAAACAATAAACAGGGGAGACACAAAAAAGAGCTGACTGGGAAAAAATTGCGAGGTGCAGGATCCTCAGAAGGGAAGAGGGGATGCCCGTAGAGGAAAGCTCACAAAGAGGGGGAACAGGCTTACAGCTGCACGTCGAAATGGACTGGGGGACCTAAAGTAAAAGCTCAGAACCAACAAGAGGATTAGGAGTGTGTATTACGGGAACATCCGGAGAGAAAGGGGGGAAGGGAGGCAGCCGGTTTTAGAGACCATAAGAAAAAGGAAGGACCATGATTAAGACGGGGGGGAAACCGTTCCTCAGGGGATGGAAGGGAAAGAAAGGGGGGGATCGAGAGATTTCAAATCATCTATCCTCTCATCTCAGGAGAGTGGGGGAGATAAGAAAAGTCAGAGTGAGTGGACACAAAAGCTGAAATACCTTAGAAAAATAACGGTAGGAACCTTGATCCTGTAGGTCCGACTTAAGGAGGGGGGACGGTGTCAAGAGGTGCGGTCAAGGAAAGATGGGCGAGGAAAAGTCTCGTGGAAGATAAGTCAGGGAAAGACGGGGCAAAAAAAAAAAAAAAACCGGGGGGAAAGAGGATCGGAAGATGGTCAAGCTGTGGCAGAGGGAACATAGCATCAGTAACTGAAAGAGTTCCGGAATCCGAGATGGTACATAAGTATGGGGGTCAGGATCCTTAGCGCGGGGAAGAGGGACACAAAGTCTGACGAAACTGTGCGGAAAGAGTGAACTTACATGAAAAAAAGGAAGAGGTCAGGAAGAAAATACCGCGGAGGGAAGACGTCTCTATCATTGAGGAAGAAGAAAGCTTACGCCGGAAGAGATGTCGGCTCTCCAGGGAAAGGGGGAGATACGTACTGCATGCAGGAGTCAAAAGCAGCTTCGTCAGTCAGAGAGGAAGGCCGGAGAGTCGAGAACGCGGAGCTGGAAAAAAAGACGTAGATCATCGTTTAAAACAAGGAAGGAAAGGGTTGCGTGAAGCAAAGGGGTTCGGTTCGGATGAAGAAAGGATGACCGGAGAGGGAGCGGCGAAAACAAAGTGGAAAAAACACGAGGGGGCATCGAATCGGCCCTGTTTGCATAACAGAGGGGGGAGATGCGTCTGGCACACCTTAAGGGGTGGGAGAGGGTAGATGCATCAGTGAAGGAGGAAGGGATCGTGACCAGGCGAAAAGACTCGTGGGGGAAAAATGCGAATACAAAAGCACCATCAAGGTGAAGGAGGGGGGAGGTTTTAGGAAAGAAAGGGAAACAAAATAAAATCAAAAAAAGAAGGAGGGAAGCAAAAACCTTGGGGAAGGGGGATGCGTGAAAGGAAAGGGAAAAAAGGGGTCAAAGATGCTGAAAAAGTTCACAGTGAAAAAATCCCTGGAGGAAGAGAAAAAAAACTATGGAAAGAGCCGTCCGGACGAAGGATCCACTACTCCTGAGGGACAGGAGACCGAAAAAAAGAAGGGACGCGGTAGCCAGACCTGCCGATGCTGCACGACTAACGTTACAAGCGAAAAAAGAGAGTTATCGGGGCCAAGGGAAAAGAGAAAAGTCAAAAAATATCTGAAAGGGGATATCAGGCGCCGGGGGCGTCTTGGGGGGGGTTCGATAAAGGAAAGCGAGGAAGGGAGACAAAGGAAGAAAAGCTGAAAATAAACCCTCCAGGACCTCCTGTTGCGGGGTGGTGGTGGAGTTTAAAATGGGTTTTGAAACTCTCCGGGAGTGGCGCTAATGAAGACGGACCTTGGGAAGAAAAGGAAGTCAAAAGAGTTCCTTTGTCTAGTCAAAAGGAAGGAGGTTCGAGGATCTTTTGGTCTAAAAACAAGGCTGCTCAATCTGGGGATCAAGAAGACAAAAAGAGGGGGCACTCAGAAGAAAAACGGCAAAAAGGGTGCTAGTCTGATGAATTTAAGATAGAAAGACTGAGGAGGACAGGAGAATGTACTACTGGAGAGAATCATCCAAAGGGGTCCAGAGAATAGCGAAAAAAGCCCAGAGCCACAATCTCGGTCGCTGGGGGGGGGACGGAAAAGACCTAAAAAGCAGTACGCGAAACTGGGGGGGAGGGAAAGTCACAATCAACAACAACAAAGGGTTATAGAAAAGAGGGGGGTCGGGGAAAGACTTTAGGGCGGGGGGCGATCCTTCAAGGGATAAGAAAACCAGGGGTCAACTCTCTTCTAGATATTTCAGGGGTTAAAGGAAGGGGAAAAAACTTTGGGGCTGAAAGGAGGAGTGCCTTCTGTCAAATTTTAATCTCCTTTAGCCAGTGGGGCCGGTTGCATTGAAAAGGGTAGGGTTTGATAGAGACGTTGATAAATTGCAAGGAAGATCAAAAAAATCCCAGTTGGCCAAAAAAGGGATAGAAAGATCCCGACTAAGGGCTTCCCTCGGCCGCGGAGGAAGAGAAAGTAATAGCGAGTTTCGCGCGAGGACGACTGCTGCAAGGGGCTGGAGCGGACCGCGTCTCGCGCTGAAACGTGACCCGAAGAAAAAAACCAGCGGAAAGCTGGAAGGAGAAGGTTTTGGGGGCCGTCCGCTGCGGATCAAGCGGGCGAGATGAGGTAAGGGACTTGGGGGGGCAGGTATGTCTTGCGGACCGAGGAAGGGGGGGGGCGTGGTAGGGGCACGCAGATGGTGGAAGGGAGTGGACGAGCGAAGTTGCGCTTTCAATGGCAGGGGGGGAGGCGGTGGCGTTTACAGAGAGGTGATTCGGGCTAAAAAAGGAGGTTGAAACGAGGAAATAGCGAGTTGGGTGTCGCTTGCAGGGAGGGGGAAATTGTTGCGGGATGGGGGCGGTAGAAATCAGGGAGGAGGAGAGGGGGGGTGAGTTGAAAAAGGTTCTAGAACTTTTTCACACGCAGGGAAGAGGGGAAGGGACACCAGTGAACTGCTAAAGAACTGGAACAACACCATGTCAAAAGGGAACTCCTTTCCCCAAGTGCAGGGGGGGAAGGAAGGGGCGACAGGAGAAGAATGTCGTTCACATCAAAAAGAAACGAAGACAATGAACCCCACCATAGGGAAAAAAAAAGATCGTTTGGAAAAGAAATTGGGGGGGGAGAGAAGTGAAAAAAGAAGGGGAGATAAAAGAGAGGGGAGGGGGGGGTCCTTCTCATCATTTACGTAGGGGGAAAATCGTGGCCGTGACTATTAAGATTAAAAAGGGGACGCATCACGCAGCTTAATCGAAGGGGGAGAGTGAATCGAACGAAAGAGGAAACCACGCGTAGGTAGTGTATCGCAAGAACCATCACGTCTGCCTTCCCTGTTGGAAAAAAAAAGTAGATCCGTCTTGTCGCGTTCCCGCGGGGGGTCGAAACGTAACCACTGAGGAGTTCGCAAGAGAAGGGAGGGGGTGAAAAGTGTCCAAAAAAGAGGAAGAGTCGCAGACCGACGAAAACGAAGCAGTTCATGTTTAAAAAGGACGGTCCGCAAATGATTTTAGACTTTGGCAAAAAGGGGAAGTGAAAGGGTCTGGAATGACTATCTGGATGGGAGTAATGGTGTTTTTCAGAAGAAAGAAAGTGGTATGAATGGGAAACGGCTTCACGGGAAGAGTCAAAATTGCTTCCAGTTCACCGTGGAAGACAAAGGGATTCATCGTCCTCTGAAGTCGTCATTGCCATTCGAGAAGTGAAGAAAACAAAAAAAAAGTGGAGGAGTAAGGAGTATTTTTTATTGACTTCGAGGAAGTTCATAAAGCAGAAGACAGGATGAATAATTTGTGGTTTAGGAAAAAGGGGGAACTGGGCAGATCGCTATCTGAAAGTGCCGCCGGGGGGACAGGTGAAGGAAGGAGGGGGGCGGTTATTGGCATGGCTGACACCAACTCCAGCATAACCTCAGCTCAAGGAAAGAGAAAGGAAAAAAAAAGCCAAGGGGAAAAAAAAGTCTTTCTTCAAAAGACTGGGAAAAACTCAGTATGCCGTCTTCGAGTGGAAGGGGTTCGGTCCCGTCTTGCTTTATTCGGGCAAGATTGGAAAGTACCTAAGAGGAAATTAGACGGTGGCTTCGGTTGAAGCTGAAGCGCTCCGTCAAAACTGTGGGAAAAAAACTCTTGAAAACCTACGAGAGGGGGGAGGGGCCTTTGATTATGACGGTGGGGGGTCACACAACAATGCGGATCTGTCTATCGATGGGTATGGGGGTCGTCAAAAGAGTCCGTCAGAAGATAAAATGGACGTCTACCGATATAACATTACTCTTTCCTTCAAAACAAAATTGTGGGAGCAAAAAAGATCATGGGAAAGGACGGACTTAAGGAGGAATTCAAAAGGCTGATCAAAGGGAACACCGGCAAGGGTTCCAACATAGAAGGAAAAGATGGGTGGTATGGAGGATGAGAGGGTTTTTAGTGGGGGCCCCAAGCGCGAGGGGGGATATCTTCGCAAAAGACGAATAACGCACGGGAAAGGGAAGTGGGGAAGAAGAGGGGGGGGGGGGACCTAAGGGGAGTGTGACTACTTCTTTGGAGTGGGACACTTGGACCTTAAGGAATCTCAAAAGTGAAACTGGGAATCTTAATCAACTGGAAGAGAGCGAAGAGATCGCAAGGAAAACTGACTCCCATATGTCACAATCCGAAGCGAAAATATCTTGTTAACGGAGGGGGGAAACTCTAGAGAAGAGTTAAAGAGGTACATAGGGAAACAAGTCAAAAAGAAAGAGCCATTTACATTCAAAACGGACAAGGGTAAGCCCTCACCGGTAGCGAAGGCAAAATAAGGGGAAGGGAATAATGGTCTCGAAAAGAAGGGGGAAAAAGCGAAAAAAAAAACGCTGTCCGCAAAGAAACCCCGGCCTATTTCTCTAAAGAGGAGCCGATGAGGGGGTCACGAAAAATACAACAAAAATATAGAAAAAAAAGCGAGAAGGGGGTCCTTTTGTCAAGAAGGGGGAAAGTGTCGTCATAAGCAGAGAAGAAAAAGGGGGGAAAAGCCCGGGAACCCAAGCCTAAAAGGGGCGGTACCGGGGAAGGAATCCCTTAGAAAAACTCAGTGAAAGCCACTTCGTCTGACTTCTCGGGAGGTGCGCCTATCCTCCTTTCCCGGTCGAAACTCTCTATCCGACGTTGTGAGGAAAACCAGTTTCACGAGCCAAGAGAAGGGGGGGGTTTGCTAGGTGACAATTTAGTCAGTGTGTTTGGCGAGGCATGTCTGTTTCTAGAACCTGGAAGGGATTTTGTTATAAAAACCAGAGCGGGGGATCAAAATCTAACGCTGTGCAAGTAAACAACTGGGGCTAAGAAAAGGCCGTTCGGAGCGTACTGAAAGCTAATTTTTCGCCTGAGGAAGGGGGAAGAGTAGAAAAGGTCCAGGGTGGGGGGGCTAGGGAGATCTGGTAAACCTTCATAAGAGATAAGCAAATATCAAGATCAACAAAAAGCAAACTTTGAGGGGAAAAAAGCGAAAGGGATCTGCGCCAATCTGGGGAGTCCTCGGGGAGTTTTGAGGAGGGCCAACGGGTATAAACGACGGCGGGAAGTGGCAGTTGGAGAGTCCCAATGCTGTAGGTGGGGGGGGGGGGCCGAAACTAAGGAAACCTGAGATCGGGGGAAAGTCATTGATTGGGTTGCATTGTTTTTATTTCGGGAGAGTGGTATCTATCCTGTCCTCTTTAGAAGTCAAGAAAGGCAAAAAAGTGGAAAAAAAAACCATAGGGAAAGCCACTGCGCAGGAATAAAACGACTGCCAGAGGAGAAGTCAGGGTAGTCCGGGAAAACGTGTCCCGGGAGTCGTCTAGTTCTTAGGTGAAAAGAGCGACGTAAAGACATTCTGCAACTTTTCGGAGGAAATCACCCTGCTTCTGAAAAAGACACCTTAACCGAAAGAAAAAACCAGGGAAGCGAAGCAAGGATTCCGATCTTTTGGGAATGGGTGGTGTGCGCGCAGATGGGGAATTGGCGCTTGATAGGTCAGGGGAAGGAACAAAAAATGTTTCGAAAGGGTGGGTCGGCTTCACTCTCTCGTACGGAGAGAGGAAGGAGCTGCCGTGAGGCGCGGGGGTAATTTTATGAGACGGGAAAGAAAGGGGGGACTCCATGGCGAGGGTGTCTGAGAAAAATGTCATTCCCGAAAACATGGCTGGGGGTGGCGCGGTCTTGAAACTTTCACTGAACGAGGGTGCGAAAGTTTGGAGGGGGGAATTTGGGCATAACTCTGTCCAACTCCTGCTTATCCCGTTATTGTTCTCAAGCGGATGAAGTAGACCCCTCTAAGTTAGGAACTGGTTCCTATGAAATGGAAACGCAGACCGTAAATCGAGGCGGACTAGAATTCACTGCGAGTGGGTAAAGGGATCTCCCCTGTGCCTGAAACCCAGCATCGGTAGGAGTACCCGGGGAACTCCTTTACCATTAACCCGAACCGTGTAAGGTTCTTCCGGTAGATCACAAAAACTCTCCGAAACAGCTAAATCTTCGCGGGCATTCAAAGGTCCCTTCCCCAGCCATTGCGCTATTTCACCAAAAAAATAGGAACCGATATGGTTAACTGAGGTGGCAAAGGTGCGAGAAAATGATAAATGCGAAGAGTGAACATTAAAAGCCTTATCGCTAAGAGAAGCGAAGTTGTTAAAAAGGAAGGGTGTCGTACGAGGATCCCTTCAAGGTGGCAGGCGCTCTCGAAAAGGCGCGTGATAGGGCTGCCGGGCGGGTGGGGAAGAACGCACGAATAACGGACGTAATACGGAAAGTGCAAACCGAGACTAAGCAAAAAAAAACTAGGTTCCCGGGGGGGGGGGTTTATCAATAAGGACCACATTCGTAAGGGAACTTCATTTGTAGGAGATGTGACCAGAAGAAGCAGAATCGCCTGATCCCAGAAGAAAGAACGAAATATCTTTTGGTTTGTTTAGGAAGGTCCTACCTACTGTTAGATCAGGGCGGGTTGAAGTGGTACGATTCAAATAGGGGCCTTATATAGAGAAGGGGGTTTGTGGGGAATTCAAAGACGACTTCCGGGGAGATGTGAAAAATCGCCCCTGGAAAAACACGTCGGTCTGAACGGCCAGGGCGAAATCACGAAAAAAGGGAGTCACTCCTTTAAAGCTGGGAAAGAAAGCAAAAGAGGAAACACATAAGCCAAAAAAAAAAAAACGTCTCTAAGAACAAAAAAAAAAAAAAAAAAATCAAAAAAACAAGAGCCAACCTACCAAACCGGAGCTAACGACGGTTTATCGTTACGTCGGCTATGGACTGAAATCGGGAAACATGCCCGAATTCCTTCCTTATGTAATTTGGTTGGGGGTTCCCACTTTCCTCTCAATCAAGTTCATCAGTTACGCTAAAGAGGGTTTTGTATTAGGGATCCCTTCCTTAGGGAAAAGGGGGGGGGGGTAAGACGGGTCACTATTACTAACGGGAGTGTATTTGGAGGGAAAAACCAAGTGCTATCCGCCGCAGCTAAAGGAAGAGGAAGGAATCGGAAGCAAGTCGAAAGTCTCTAACCAGGGAGATCCAGAAGGAAAAGGGGAAAAAAGGCAGGGAATTCGCGGTCCGGGTCCGTCTTATACAGGTTCGGAGCGGTTATGAGAACGCTCTCTGTTGCAAAGATAACCTTGGATCATGGGACCTACCTCAGCTCCTCTCTGAATTCAGGACCTACCTTTGGGTTAGACTTTTCTAAACCGAACCGGCTTCTTATGAGTAAAGGGACTTTTTTTGCAGGGGAAAACTGGAACGGCTTTATGTCTGAACAAAAGAGGGCGCACGAAGCAGGGGTCGAATAGATGGGGAAATGGGAAGAAGTGACATTCAAAAAAAAACACTTTTAGGGTCAATACTTAATGAACGTCCTGCCTATAAAAAGGACTTCTGCTTCAAGAGGTACACAGTAGGGGAGACCCAGTCCAATCGTTGCACAAAAATGAATGCGGGAGAACATGGCTACTTTTGTTCCGGGTTGGGGGACGTTGGGAAGACGGGGTGCGATTCGATAATCTCGTCGCAAACATACGCCCGCCCAAGTTGGTCCGGGGAACTTAAACTGGGAGAACGAGGGGTGGGGGGGGGGGGGGGTGGGCAATAGCCGTGTAGAATTGAGTCAGTCAAGTGGTGATTGTTAACCGTTCTTCCGGTATCAAGCAAGGATCTACGAAGAGGAGACTGGAGAAAAGAGTGATCGACCGCATTCGCCCCTCATGTCTCAGTGAGACAGAAAAGGGTAAACATTTCTCTCGTAGAGTCTCCTTAACGTTTCTCCAAGAAGATCGAATGGTCCGCGTCGCGGGATCGATTCTTGCTACGTGTGTGCGGAGGAGGGGGGGGGCAGAATTCTGGTTAAGTCGTATCTAAGGGGATAAAATTCCCTCCTGACAAAAGCTGGGGAAAAAGGGGAATTCTTAATTAGAGGGAGATTTCAAAAAAAAGGAGGGGTCTATGAAAAACGGAAAGATATTCTTAATGGATTTAATCAGGAAAGGGGGGGGTACCATTCCCAGGACGAGATATGGCTGAAAAGAAGAAAACTACTTTCGGAAAAACGGGGGAAAGAAGAAGACCGCCGGGAACGCGACAAGCTAGAGCACCGGAAAATGTGAGCAGGAAATGCTAAAGAGGGACATGACGGCTGGCACTCAGGACGGGAAAAGGGGGAGCGAGGTACGCGCTCGAGAGGAGAGTCACTTGGTTTGAGGGTAACGATCGAGCTCCCCGAGGAAGAAAAAAAGTCCTCGAGTAAAGAACTGGCGGTGCGAATGATCGCGGCCGAAAGAAGACGTTCACAGCGGGAGGGGGAAAGGGCGGGGCCTCTTGGTGGTGGAGAGGAAGGTCCAAAATGTTTGTTGCGGCAGAAAAAGCTTATCCAGAATTAGTTAAAAGCTCACTTCAAAAAAG
>Ga0179593_1403103_pt1 | contig 14007 bp, 6 predicted proteins | sample CZODoug2_1_08_16_FD_185931 | JGI IMG/M metagenome (GOLD analysis project Ga0179593, IMG submission 185931) | Vadose zone soil fungal communities from Angelo Coast Range Reserve, California, USA - CZODoug2_1_08_16fungal (PacBio error correction) | ecosystem: Environmental > Terrestrial > Soil >...
CAACGAAACCGCCAAACCAGGAGAGGGACGCAAAACCCTGATGAACAAGCTGTCGCCGGCGGCCAGAACACCATAAAAACCAGATCCAGACTAATGGGACGCCGAGCAGCAAGGATTCGACTCATCGACGACTTTGAACAAATGTAATATCTATCCGCGCTCTTGCATTAACCCCCGCCAGCAGGATCCGAGAAAGAAAGACTCAAAAAGACAGAATAATTTCTGAAAAAGAACAGGACACAGATCAGAAAGGGGGGGAAAGGAAACGGCCCCTGGGTAAAAAAAAACATACGCCCAAGTGGACGCAAACGCGATTTACTTCAAATCAACAAAAGACGAAGTAGGGTCAGAAGCGTTGACCGAGAAAAAAAGGTTCAAAAGGGATGGCTGTCTAATTCGGCGGAAAAAAAAGACCGGGGGGCCAGGGAAGCAAACAATACACGAGTTCGGACCCACCAGAGGGAAGCATAAATTCTTGGTAGAATTGGGGACCAACGAACTGTAGCAACCGGGGGGAAAGAATTGTGTCGATAGGGCCAAATTTTTGGCGAAGGTACCGTGCAACAAAGGGACGGAACCACAAGGAAAAGAGTGACATCAGAAAGGTACAGGCAAGCAGAGCCGAAATAATGAGTAAGCCAACTCGGTGTCAAAAAAAATAAGAGGAAAGCGAAGCCCAATACAATTGTAAAGCGCGCGCAGAACTAGACGACCTATACATTAACATAACGCTTGTATCTCCATGTTAGGAACTCGGGACCAATAATGGTGCCGTCATGTCAGGGCTCCAGCTTCGAATTTGGGAAGGAGTGAACAAGGCTGGTCAAAACGAAGTTCCTGATAAAGCACGACGAGGGACTGGGGGAAGGGGGAAAAGAGTCTTTGTATTTTGGAAGAAATAGGCAGGGCATTAACCCACCACCTATGGCAATTAAGATCCCACTTTTACATAAAGAGAGGAGAAAAATGAAGGTCGAGCGGGCTCACCCGGGAAAAGGTATGAGGACGACTGAGGAACCGAAGCCGTTGAAAGCGTTTCAAGCTCAGAGTTCGGTCAGCGCGCTTTTGCCCCCGAAAAGAACGGTGGAGGAAGTGGTTAGGATTGGCACGAGTGCACAAAAAGAAATGGGGGGGGGGGGGGGGGGAAATCCGTGGACTTCGAGCTGGCTACGCACTAGGGCTCGCCATCGAACCGGGGAGAGCTTCTGATAATAGGGAAAATTCACTCATGAGGGAAAGTCACTCGCCCCGGTTCGTGGGCACAAACCGGTTCAAGTGACTCGTAAGGGAAAGCAACTTGGGGGTCCTCGAAACTCGACCTGACAACAGCGACATAAGCAGGGAAATTCCCGGACGCCAAAGTAAAGAAGTCTCGAAGAGCGCAATGCAGTGATGCACCTCGCAGGAGAGGTTGTGTAAAAGGGGAAAGAAAAAGGCGGTTTTCGGAAAAATGGGTGGATTGAAAGGGGTGCCAGCCGGACCTTAACTCGACCTGAGAAGGGTGCGGCGATTGAAACCGCAAACCCCCAAAAAAATACAAAAAACGCACCAAACACTGTGCCTGTTTCAGCTGGGGCGCGGATGGGAGTCATAAAGGGACGAGTTAGGTACGAAGTACCTCGAGCCAAACTTGTGGCCAAGGAACGAAATTTACGGCATTCCAGAACAAATATAGGGGGGGACCTGTCCATGCTAAAAAAATCACGAACTCAACAAAAAAACGAGAGGAAAAGAGGGGGAAGGAGAAAGAGGTTCATAAAGAAAAAAATTAGATATGGATCGCGCAGATCGAAGCAGATTTGTGATTTCTTGGCCACAAGTTCTTGGCCCGGGTGTACTGGGGGAAAGAGACGTCGGAAGGTAACGAACTCGCAAAAAAAAAACAAAGAAAAAAGAAAGGAAAAGAAACTGATCAGTTCACTTAAAAAAAAGGCAGAATCCGAAAATCAGTCCCACGCCTGAAAGGGGGGGAAGTTGAGGGGGAACCCATCAAACCTCCACTCAGTATTGGACAATGCATTGAGCTATGAACGGAGGCAGGGGGGGACGGGTAAGTACCACCGAAGGGGCAGTTCGTGGTGCGAGATTCATGCAGGACTTAAAACCAACCCTTGAAAAAGGTCAGAAGGAGGACTAAAAAAATAAAAAAAGGGGGAAGGGGGTAGGGCTTGGGCTGAGACGGAGTTATCGAAGCTAACGGTATGTTGGAAGAAATAATGTTCCACTGGCTCCCATCCAATAAAAACAAAGAGCGGGATAAACTGGGGGAGATGGCAGGACTCTTGAACACTCCAAACTAGAACACCCCGAACGTGATGTGAGGCGGCAAACTGAGAACGCTGGAGCAAAGGAACCGAGAGTAAACGGCCTTCGGGCGCCAGAGTCGATCACTGAGACGTATGGGATCGGGGGATTCCGATAGTAATATTATGGGGCAAACGCTCTCGTGTAAGGGTCCATAATTTAACAAGTGGGTTGGGGGGTTCATATCATATTTATTGAAAAGCACAATAAAAGCCGAATCCGCATGGGGAAAAGATAAGGGCAAGTCCGTGACCGGCTTAATGCTTAGGGGGGGGGAGGACTTGGCCAGAAAACGCGCAAAGTCGAAGTGATGGCGGAACATTACCGATCCGTCGCCATCCAGAGATCGACAGCGTTTAGGGAAGGACTCCTGTATTAGCCGACAATAAGCTCGGAGGGAGATCTATGGGTAATCGCGGGGACTCCTGATTGTTGGACCGAGCGCGAAGAGCATTATGTAGGGGGCGATGGAAGAGGGCGGAAAAGGACAGGGGGGGGAACACTCTCTGAAGGGGAACCAGTTGTGGGCGGTCTTCGAAAAAGGGCGCTTTGCACAACGGGGGTAAGTCTCGGGGGGCAAGTTCATGTCTAGAAAAAGGGATGAGTAGAATGCACGGCCAGGACCGGCCCAAAAGGTAGAGGTCTGATTCCATGGGCCCCGTAACGTGGTGGAGAAGGGAATGGGAAAGGAAACATGGTCAGATTAAAGAAAAAAAAAAAGGGGAGAAAATCACGTTTTTCGGCACAAGTTGGGATTTCCAACACAGGGTTGACGTAGGGGCCGTTTCCGTCCACCCCTGAGCGGCATCGAAGAATGCGTCGGCGACTCGGGAGGAAATGGGAGAAGGGATTAAGCTGGGGATGTGGCGCAAGGTGTGGGGAAAAGAAACAGATTTGTTCACGTCGAGAGGATGAAGGGAGAAAACGAATTGACTAGCGCTCGGAGGGGTGGGATCTGGAGTCCTTGCGAACGTAACCAAAGGAATCTGGCGTCGGCGGCGGTTTTGTGTGGCCTGCTGTGGGACGATTAACCTCAAAGAGGGGAAGGGGGCAAAGAAAGAGGTTTAGTTGAGGGGGAGGGGATTCAAAGGGTAAGATGGTTCTGCCGTCGATGAATTTGGGGAGACCATTAGACGACACAGGCATGGGAAAACGGGGAGAAAGGAAATGAAGGTTGTGGTCAAAGTGCTCTTCTGCTCGCAGAGGAGATCAAGCGAAAAAAAAGAGGCATGGGCGAATGGGGTAGAGTAATCAAACAACGTAGGAGCAGAAGTGTCGGAGGCGTGTACTTCGGGTGAAGGAGCAGGAAGCCTGGACCATTGCGCAGGTCGCGAGCAAACTGGGGGAAAGAGGGGGGGGAAACATTACTTGTGCTAGTGAACGCTCCTGAGAGAGTGCTCTCCCGTTGAGTCCGTAAAACAAGGGGGGGCTCGACCATTGGCGGCAACCCTTTGTGGAGTTGATAGCACAGAAAAATGATCGAAGGGCGAGTTCAGCTTTGGGGTCCAGAGAAGGCGAACATTTCGGCCGATATGGGACTACTACCAAACTTAAAGGCGTGCCCACAACTTCGCTGACCCAGCACAAGCGGAGACCAAAAGAGGGAGAACCCAAACTACCGTTTTGGCGCAATTGGCGCGGCACCGCTTCAGAGAGTCAAAAACGAACAGAGCATAGCGGGGGGGGCCACATACAGTACCACGCGAGGACAGGGGGGTGATAAGGGAAACGTCTGAGAAGGGATAGAACACGAGCCTGCACAGACGGCCAAGGAGAAGGAAAGGGTGGAGTGTTTGTAGCTCGCGGGAGGCGCAGCACCCAAGCGGCCACAGGTGAGGGGAGGAGCGCTGAGAGCCGGGGAGGAAAAGGGAGGAAAATCAAGCTCACCCCGTAGCGTTGCAGCAAACGGCATCAGCCGAGGAATGTGCCGAGATCGCTCAGCGTCGCGCCGAAATTGTGGGGAGGAAAAAAAAAGCGGTGGAAGATTTCAAGCTCTCCGGGGCGGGCGCCCTTCCGCTGGGATTGACGAGAGACCTTAGTTGTGATCAATCAGGGGTAGACCGGGAGGGGTATGCGGGAACCTGGCCATATCTGCTTAACGATCTAGACCCGTCGGGATCTCAAAGTAAAGGCGTACAGTAGGCACCGAGTATCGTGGTATCGAGAACGTACGTAAGGCGTCTACTACCAAAAAGGCTAAAAGAGGATGGGGGAGCCGGGAACTTTAGAAAGAGGGCGCTTTCACGCCGAAGTACTCTTTAGGGTCCTGACTGGCATCGCCGACCGTCCCGGAAAAGAAAGGGGAGCTGGACCTTGGGGAGACATCGGGGGACAATGGCGCGAAAAGCAAAACACAAACGAGGAGAAAAAGATCCTGTGCCAATTTTGTCGCTGAAATGCTCAAGCGAAAATTTGTCCATTCGAGAAGGCAGCGCCTGCCCGTAGCAGCCCCCAGGGAAAAAACCAAAAAATGTGCCCGTAAGCCCCGATGCTTCTAAGGTACCTGAACATATAAAGTGGGCAGTAAAGAGGGGCTCCACAAAGAAGCTTAGAAAGTAAAAAGTACAGGGGCCACACATCTATGTCGACGGATTAATGGCTGAAACCCTAGTGTAAACACAATATTGGCCAGCATCCACGCATTGGGAAAAATGAAACCCACCCCCCCAAAACACCAACCAGTAAAAAAAAAAAAAGAAAGGAAAATCGAAAAGCAGGAAAAAACAATAGGAGCAGCCACCGACACGCGGCAAACCAGCAGCCAAAAACATTGGCTGCGGAAAAGCGCCGCTGTAGCGGGGGAGCCACTAAAACCATCCAAAGGAAGGGGGTATCATTGAAGGCAAGCGCGTAAGTGGACAGGGAGCCCATCATGGGCTGGCCGAACGCGAGAGAAGTGGCTTGGTAAAGACGCAACGCGAGAACGAAAAGTCCAAAGGTCGCAGAGGATCCTGGAGGCGCAGACGTGAAGGGGGCGTCGGTCAGGGCCCCTCGAGACCCCAGGGAAGGATCAAACCTGACGTCTTGAAGTCGAGAGCAAAATGAACTTCGCCTGCACGGGGACTCGTGTCGAAGCCGTCGAACGAGAAAAAACTCTAGCAAAACTTGAGGGGGGGGTGACAGATGACTGGAGGGGGCAAGCGGTCAAAAGAAAAGGTGGAGAGCAATCAGGCACCATCGGCACGTCAAATCCGGCGGGGGAGAAATGGGACGATTGGGTACTGGCAAAAGAGGTAACCTGGCGCCCCAACCCCCCCAAAAAAAAAAAAAAGTTTTTTGTTTCGAAAAAAGGCCAATGGGAAAGAGAGAGACGGTAATAAAGGGACCCAAAAAAATTGCCGTAACGGTCGAATAAAATAACGCTGGGGCGCGCATGATCTCGGTATCTCGGGTCCCGGGGGGGGCCAAACAAATGTTTCAGACCGGGCCGTTTGATCGGACGACCTTGGGGCATGGACTGACAACGTTTCCGGCAAGGGGGAGGTACCGAAGACCTGCGATAAGAGCTCACTCAAGGAAAAAAAAAATTGACGATCCTTGTGAAGCTGATCTAGAAGGGAGAAAAACAGAGCACGGCCGGGACCAAGTCAAGGAGGGGGAAGGGAATGCGAAATCTCCCTGCCGCCTGGTGTCGTCTCCATATCGCCTAACGCCGAAAAAAGAATCGTCGCCAGAAGGAATCCGAACGGGGGAGTGACAAGGAAGCCGAGTAATCAGCGGTGCAAAAGCACGTCAGTATGGAAAAACGAACAAAAAAAAAACAGATCTCGCTATGAACAGGGCAAACAAAGCAAGGGGAGGGGGACGGGACGACCATGAAACAACCACTCGAGAAAGTCCAGACATACGAAAAAATATAAGAATAGGAAAAGGACGACTAAAACAAGAGCATGTGAAAAATCTTCCTATCTAATACCATCTGCAGCACATAATGGGGTCGACAGGCACACTCAGGGACCAGACGAAGTCGCCGGGGAAGAATCAAAAGGCTGAAAATAACCGAATGCAGATAGGGGGGGGAGGAACGGCCAAAGGGGGAGACGAGAACGAAGACAAGGGCCCAAACGCGGATTCCTAAGGCGGGAAAAAGGAAAAGTCATCTGGGGCAAGGAATCCGTACCACATAAAACGCAGGTGAAGGAGGCGGGAAAAGACGAAAGGAAGAAACTAAGGTGTCACTGACAGACATTCTCCTCGAGGAACTGGTAGCAAACGACAATTGCGTGCATTCATATGCTTGATTGACGATTTTCGGGGACGCAAAAACCCCCCCCCAACCAAAAAAAAAACCCAATTGGCGGACGGAACTTCCGTGTAAAACAGACAAAAAGGGGGTCAGAACATTCGGGGGGGAACAAAACAAGGCCTGGGGGGTCCCGATCTAGTTGGCCCTTTCGTGTGCAATATCCATCAACGGAAGAAGAGACGACCCTGGGAAACCCATCAAACAAACGCAAGGCCAAAAGATAAGGAGGGGGGGGGGAAGGATCCTCTGATCTTCTGATCGGACTTCAGAAGGAGAAAAGGCCAAACCGGGATCGGCTCCATTCGGGGGAAAAATGACGATTGGGGGCGAGCAATTAAAAACGGGGGCGACATTTTGCTTTCGGGAAAAAGACAGTAAAAGGGAATCCGATTGACCAAACCGGGCTTGCACAGATCAGTAATGCGCGCGTCTTTTTGGTGCTGGGGAATTAAAAGAAACAACCTCTATTGGCAATTAAACCTTTAGAAAACCAAAGCGCTAGGAGCATGCATAGTACGGAGACGATCATCAAATCCGGGCGGAGAACGACTTCTGAACCGGGGAAGGGCCGTTGAAACTAGGCGGCGGAAAAAACAGAAGGGGAAATTCACGAAAGGAGGACTTTGGCCGAAAGACGTCGGTTTGAGGGAGGATGTTCACGAGCACATCAAACAGGGTTTTGGGAAACGCGGGGGGGCAAAAGAGGAAAAGGGGAAGGGAAAGCGAACGGGGGATTAGGGCGAAAAAAATAAACGTCCGTTTGGCGCCGCCGATAATCGGACCAAAAAATCGCATTCCCCAGCCCTAACCGACGCGGTTGGGGGTGGAACCCTCGAAAGAAGTGCAAGGAGGGAGACGCAGAAAAATGGAACCTGGAGCGCACCTCGACGACACGCTTCGTTGAAAAGCAATACCGCCGACGTCAAGGGGATAAAAACCATAACCTCCAGCAGCTTGGGAACAAAAGGGGGCTAGGATGGTGGAGATTGAGGGGGAGGGGGGGACAGGAACATCGTCAGAGCGAACTGGTCCAGTGGGCTGGTCGGGACGTCTGTCTGATTTCGTTCTTTATTCGTCACTGTGCCGAAGAAAACGAGCCCAGCGAAAAACGCTCTTGAAAATCGGCGCGATCCATAAGCGAAGGTCACTTTCAATAAAAAACGATGATCTGCTCAAAAAAAAAAAGGGAAAGGAGAGAGAGGATGCAAGATGGTAAAAGGGAAAATTTATATTGAGCAAAAATGGCGAACATCAAATGTCATTGGAACACAAAAGGGAGGGGGGCTGTTAAGGAGAAAACCGTCGGGGCAAGCCATGGAGGAGAAAAGTCATCGGAGGGGGATGAGAGGGGGGGGAAGGAAACTTTATGAGGGCAAGCGAGGGGGAGGTGGATTGTTGAGGGATTGGGGATGGGAAGGGAGGGAGGGTGTTAAAGAAAAAGTATTGGGAAATGGGGGGGAAAGGGAAGAGGAAGATCCACCGCTCTCAACCGTACAAATAAAACTGAAACTCGGGAACGACCATCAACTATCGAGTCGATCGAAGATTCAGCAAGGGGCCCGTCCCAATCAAGCTGTCCAAAAATGACTAAAACACGGTGGACTGGGGGAAACCAAACCGCCAGCAGTCTGGAGGGTGTATCTTGATCAATAAATGATTCTATGAAACGCGCGGCTAAAGGGTTCGAGGGAAATTTCAACGAACCGGGAATGTGATTTACAGTTCGCAAAAAGGTGTCAGTCCTTGCGTCGGGCCTACGTCCCTGGGGAGGTGTGCTTTCGCGAACCCAGGGCGGTGCGGGCTTGAGTTCGATCTCATGTTCAGGAAAGCGACGGAAGTTGGTGGGAGAGCATAGTTTTTACGTGGTAAAACTTCAACTGAACGTATCCAAACAAAAAGCGTAGGATTCTTGCACATACGTGCAGCATCCTAAAGAAAGGGCAACGGATTAGGGGCAGGAGACGTCACCTTAGGCGCTAAAAACGGGGGAAAAGAGCGATTGGCACGGATGCCTGGAGGTCTGCAGAAGGATAAAATACGGTATGTTTAACGCACGGACAGACTCCAAGGGGGGATTCACAACGGGTGTGTCACTTAATGGAAAATAAGAAGGTGGGTTGTAAGAAGAAGAGGAAGGGTCAAAGCACCAATCAAAAGAGCCGCAGTACCAAGAACAGCTTGCCGTGTCACGCATAGTACGTGGAAAAGCGTGGGGGGAAAAAACAGACGCAAAACTGAGGGATGTAAGGCGAACACAGCGGAAAAATAGTCCAGGTTCGATGTCCACGAAGAAATGAGACAGAAACCAAAGGAATGTAAGTGCCTTAGTAATTTAACTTAAGGAATGCTTCGCAAGATAGCTACAAGGAAAATGGAATAGTAGCCAATGTTTGGACAACAACATTCGGACGTCGGGGACTCGCATGAAAGTTGAGTAATGTCTTGTGAGTTTACCACGCCCGTTTAATCGAACTGTTTGGGAAAAATCCGGTTGCAAAAGAGTCCAAAATTGGCTAAATGTCCAACACATGAACGGGAATCGGAAACACAGGGATAGATGACGAGTCATCAACCTCAATACTTGTTAACTGAAGTCAACCTGCGGATGCCCCAAAGGTCCTAAGAATTGTCCAAAGAAGGCCAGGGGGGGGCACCTGCACGTGTTCGACGCCGTGATAAAAACCTCATTGTAGGTGCTGTGACCCTGGAAAAAGGCAGGGATGCGCCGAAACTGAAGGTCATGTTTCGCGAGTATCCAGGTGTTGTTCAAATGGTTTGGTGGTCGGGGGGGAAAGGGTCTGGAACATTGTAAATTCAACCACTGGGCTGAGCTTTCGGGTTTGGGCAGAATGGGTGGATTATTCGGGCGAGGCTGGGATTAAGTAGAGTTGACGGAATGACACTTACGTGGATGTGCTGCAGCTAATTTGCTATCGAAAGGGGGAGAAGTCAGAATGATCGTTCTACGAGAAGGGGGGTCTTAGGTGACGGGGGAAGAGGTGGGGGAAGGGCGAGGGGTGACCTGCGTACAGCACGGGGTCAAAGTAAGGATGATAGCATGGGGCGTGCGCTGTGAAACGTAGGGGCATTTGGAAAAAAAAAACACCCGAGGGTGCTTTCACGAAGCGGTTCGGGAGGGACGGGACGTACCAAAGACGCGGTAGGATTCAACTCGAGACGATTAGGGAGTGTGTGCATCGGGAGAAAGGGGAAGAAACAACAGCAGGGACGTCGTCGCCATTACGAGATTGGTGGGGGGTGGGGTGGTGGGGGGGGGGGGGGCGGGGAAGGGGAGAGGATCGAAAATGAGAGATATCACTCAGGGAACCACAGAGCATGGCGATGAAAGGAGAAAATTTCATCAAAAGCGCGAAAGCGTGTAAGCGCGGCTTAGTGCAACTTCGGCGATCATCTGGGGCAGGTCGAAAAAGGGGGAAAACGGCGTGGTTAACCATAGTTTTGCCGTGACAGAACTTGTGGAGAGTGATCTCGCTAAATTTCCTGGAAGGTGTGCCGGACTGGGGTGCGGAGGAGGGAAGTCGAGCACATAAATGTCCGCGAAGGTGATAGTCAAATTGGCCATGGCACAATGAAAGTCGCAGCGTGAATAAACCACTGTTTGACGCCGTTCGTCCTAAAGGAGATCCACAGTCTGCTTACCCGCCGAGGTGACGGACCATCGAGCAATCTGTTACCCAAATCCTGACAGGTGTTGGCAAGAAGAGTGGCTCGGACGATCAACGAATGAGCAGGAAGGCCATGATGGGTCGCGAAACATTCCTCAATCAGTTAATGGGGAACCTTCACTCAGAGGTCTTCGAACGGCAAAGCAAGCAACGAGCGCGCCTGCACAGAACAGGAAGTCCTTAAGCGTGGGGGAAGGGGTTGACTGGGGAGACGCCGGCGGCGGAAGACCAGCAAAGCGCATTGGGTAAGGAGAGCGTGAGGCGCGATGGAGGCCGCTCCCCGTAGCAAGCAACGCATCAACTGCTGGAAAGTGTCGAGAATTGCGCCCGCTCAATGGTGGGCGGGTGACGCGTGGCAAGATGGTAGAGGGGCTCAGAAGTGGGTCGCTTCTGACGCGAGGAAGAGAGCCGGGTATATGGGTTGTGGAACACTCAAGGTCGCCGTGTAGGAACTGAAGATGGGTATGCGGGACATCGGAATTCTTAAAAGTCGGAAAGAAGAGGAACAGTTGGGTCCTACAAAGGCAAGGAGTAAGTCCCTTGTTCGAGCGGGTAGAAGGCGAAGAGACCGGCTACCAAAAACGATTGCGGTGATAGATGGTCCGACCAGGTGAAAAGAAGAGAGGGCAGAGAGAAAAAAAATTCCGGACCGGAGGGGGAAGGGAGACGGGCACGAAAAGAAGAAGAACTTGCCTCTAAGTGAAGGATTCGCCAAACGTGGATTTGGGGCGACCGTCGCGATCAACAAAAAAAGGGGAAGTATTAAAAATAGAGAGAGGACAGGGGAGGGGGGACATATTTGAAATGGACTCATGCTCAAGCCGGGTAAGAATGGAGGCGAGACGCGGATCGAAAATGACCAAACCCCCCCCGCATCTTTGCCCTGAACAAGCCTAGACTTACTAGTCGCATTATCCGGGGAGAGGACCGGAGCGCAGCAAACCTTACTTAAGCTCCAGAAACGATAATTAAAGGGGGAATAAACCAGGCTATGTGCGGACAAACCGCTCCTGTACTGGAGTGATCCATACACGGGGAAAGAGGAGGGAAAGAAATATATCTCAGCCACCACCATTTATACTACAGACGGGGAAAAACCAGATCCAGGCTCATTCAATCTAGCAGGTCTCAAAACGTAGAGCGGACGAAAAGGAACAAAGCGTTCCAGAATGGCAAAAGCTCCAGCCAATCCAAAAGAAAGAGATCCGCTTAAAGAAAAATCTCAAAAAACCAGCGTTATCCTGCAAACAGAACGTGTGAGCTTACTTGAAAAGGAAACGCCATAGGGAGGAGCAGAACGAGATATGCCTTAACCATGGGGAAGTGCTGGGGGAGGGGGGAACTAACGCCGCGCAAAATGCCAAAAAGCCAGCATGACGTGGACCCAATGTGAAGCAGCGACGTGGAGTGCTGGCCGTTGAGGCCTTAGAAAAAGGACAATGAGGATGACGAAAAGGCTTTGCGCGGCCAAACAAATACATGTGTTTGGAGACTTGCGTAAGCGGTCGCCGTCAGCTAAAAGCAAAACGGGATTGGCTACATTCTCGAATTGGAAAGAGGCAAAAAGGGAGGGCACCCGAGAGGATTCCGTCAAAAAGACGCCCAATCGTCCGTTAAAAAATGACCTTATGCGAAGTGGACGGGGGGACATTTCCCAACGAGAAAAGACAACTTCGAGGAGGAAAGAAATCCGAACGCACATGCAGGAAGGAACGGCCCGAATAAAACTCACTGGAAGCAATCTCGCTCAAAGCGTGTTAATGCCACCTGGGGGAAACCGAGCGGTCCAGTCTCGGACTGAAAGTGCTGCACTGGAACAGCGTGGAGGAAGAGCGAAGGCCTCGGTTTACGGCACTACGTTGACTCAAATCTAAACGAACTAAAAAATATAGGGTAATATGATACATTCAATCGAATTCCTATCTGTTGCGGGAGCTCTAAAAGTACAGAAGAAGAGAAGTGAGGGAAACACAAAAAGGGACATTCTAGATCGGCCGAACTTATTACATGCCGCCTGTTCAAAAGGTCACTCGGTATCTGCCATGAACACGCCTAAAAGAAAAAAAAACGCCTCATCTAGCGGGTAAAACTCGAAAACGGGAACAGCCAAGCACCAAGGGGTATGGAATGATGGACAAGGCAAGTAAACGAAAAGCGAAAACAGCACAGCGCCAGAATAACTTACTCGGGAACAAAGCCGCATGTCCCTCCTGGACTCCAGCAACCACTGCTAGCCCACCTACCTACAAAACCCCCCCCGCATTCAATAGGAGATTCAAGAAAGAAGAGAAGAAGGACGTGAAAAAGAGGGGTCTATGATATTAAACGGGGATAGAGCAAAGAGCCGCAGTGTCAATCCAGCGCCACTAAAGAAAGTCACGACGAAAAAAAACAAGGATAAAAAGTCACATCAAAGCCGGACGCAATTGAAGGACCCGAACAGAGACCACAACAAATTTGGGGGCAGCCAAAAAAACGAAGGAAGTTAAATCGTCGCCCCCCGGGGAATTACTCATGTAATACCGCAGGAACAAAAAAGGCAGCTTCCAAGAAAAATGGGGCCAAGTCAAACCCGACGAGCAAAGGACCGCCAGGAGGAATTCAATAAAGCTGGAGAAAGTGCGGGGGGGGAGACCAACGACACGGCGCAAAACGGGTAGAGTTGGGACGACTTTTGTAAATGGACCGGTCAAAAAATCAAACAAGAAATTGACCCTTTGGAAAGCCACTAAAATCGCCGACAGAAGAGAGACGTCCGCCTCGTTAAAAAGAAAGGCACGCGAAAAGATTAGCCAATCTAAAAGACCACCTAGCGGCAGCTGTCGTAAAGAAAAATAACGGAGGTCGCTCCATGTGCGGCAAAGAACGAAGATTGGCCGCCGGAGGCATTTTCGCCAGGAAAAGAACTTTTCGAAAGGGGTGATCTGGCGACTGCAAACCGACCTATGAACGACACGAACGATTGCACGTAATGAACTGGGTACTGATCGGGGATTTTTTGGCAATGAAATGGGCGGCAGAGGACCCAACCACAGAGTATGGGGAACTTAATGGAAACGTTGGCAGAAAAGAGCGAAATATTACAACGGAACCATGATCGGGAGAGAGGAGCAAAAAGACCGAAGGAGAAGTTTGAACACATAAGGGCCAAACGGACGGGGACGGGAAGCGGCGAACCTTGATTGGGGGAAACTCACAGCCGAACTCCGAGTGCGGTGGCCTGTGAGTTTAGGGGACGAAATAGATCAAAACGCGTTTCGTAAAGAAAGGGAAGAAGGTGGCGCAACACGTGGTAACATGAGGAGAGCCCACAAGAGGACCGTTAAAATGGAGAAGAGAAATGCAGATCTACAGCCCAAGCCCGCTCCGTTAATAACTCCACGAGGGGTAAAGGGCCGTCCAAAAGTGAAGCACTGGACTGAAGCAAGCGACCGGACAAGAAAAAACTCAGGGTCGTTGACAATTCCCGCAAGAACGTCTCGGGATTCATGCATGAAGGATCAGCCAGGAAGCCAAGAGCGGGGGGGGGAGGGGGGAAAAGCCAAAAGGCGTTTGAAAAGGTTTTAAAGATGTTTGGGTTTGAGGGGGAGGGGGCGGAATCTTCAAGACGAACCGGGATCCAGTTTTGCTAGGGGAGAGGGGAATTTGTACTGTAGGCCAGAATAGTGTGTCCGCAAGGAAACGGTGCGCAAGAACCAGAGAGCCAAAAAGGTGTAGGAGTCCCGCAGCGGGGAAAAGGCTTCACGATCATGAGGAACGCCGTAAGGCCCT
>Ga0179593_1619288_pt1 | contig 14007 bp, 22 predicted proteins | sample CZODoug2_1_08_16_FD_185931 | JGI IMG/M metagenome (GOLD analysis project Ga0179593, IMG submission 185931) | Vadose zone soil fungal communities from Angelo Coast Range Reserve, California, USA - CZODoug2_1_08_16fungal (PacBio error correction) | ecosystem: Environmental > Terrestrial > Soil >...
TCGGACGAAATGCCGTGACTCCGTGGGGTCTGAAGGGAGGGTCCCCTCGGACCTAGGTCACCAGTTGTGCCCCCGTCGTCACAGGGTTGGGCATTTCCCTCAACCCCTCGGGATGTCCCGGACGAGGCCGATGGTCCCGTGCCACCCGCGCCGTTTAGACGGGCAACCTCAGATGCGCACCCGAACCGAACACAATCAGAAAAAAAAAAAAAAAAAAAAAAAAAAAAAAAAAGATGGCTCAGGGGGTGTCGGACCCCGAGTGTTTTTCCGGCCCGAAAGGGGGCCGCCTTGACCTCCGCAAGCACCAACCCAAACGCCATCCTGAGACATGAAGAAGATCCTGCCGCATTGTGATACGGCCCCGGGCGGGAGGGCAAGACTCAGATGCCTGGGGGCACCGACGCAAGAATCTCGGAAAAGACGAAATGGTGGCCGCTCCGAAGGGAGCTCGAATGAAGCCCGTCTTGTTTGACATAAAGTAAAGGGGGGGCCAGCTCCCAAAGAAAGCGATCCGAAGATCCTTGAGAGTCCGTCCAAAGATTCGTGAATTCCAGACACGAGCGGTAGAAAAGTAAGGGGTTGACAACATCATCCTGGGGGGCAGATCATGTCAGGCTGTTCACGCTGTTCGTATAAATTCTCGGTAAAAACGGAAAACTGTTTTTTCGGCGTTGGAAAGCAGACCATAAACTAAGGAAAGGGCAAGGGTGCCGTTGTCCCCGCGACGGAAAAAAAAGGAAGGAAAGCATACACAAAGGATGGGGGCGTCGAATCCCGGCAATCCGCAAAAACCCCCCAACTAACATGTTGTCGCCACAGCCTAAAGGTGCACAGTGGGCCTGGGATTATCAGAGGGGTATCCATGGGCCATAAGACGCCACCATGAACATGATCCGGGGCTCCAAAAAAAAGGGGTTCAAGTAACAACAGGCCTGAGGTACGGGAAGCGGTAATGGAATCCTGACCCCTAAGGGACCGTCCGTTGGGACGGGGGGTTCTCGTGCGGGCCCGGGAAAAAAAAAAGGGTCCGGGACGTCCGGGTCCCGCCGGGTATACTCGGGGTAAAACTCGTCCTCCGTACCAACGAACTGATCTGACAACGCTCCGGTCGCGCCGCAAGCAACACAGGCCGCGTTTGAAAACCAGCATTTTCACGAAAATGGAGGGCTTGTGCCGAGTGGAAGAACTCGCGCAACTTTTCAAATGTAAAACCGGTCAAAAAGAAACGGATTCGAACGAGAAGGCAGAAAGCGCCGGCCGCACGGCGCGCCACGTCCTCATACCTCCGCCCGCCGGGCAGAAGGGCGTCTTAACCTTGAGGAAAGGATGAGTGGGGGGTTACCTTTTGGGACAGGTACCGCACCAATCCCAGCTAGTCAGTCCGGACGTGATGCCAAAGGGAGGGGCTGGATGTGGGGGTCGACGCGACTTAACATCCCCCGCGGGAAATGGCTGTTTCGGTTGTCTTGGAAAGACGGGGGAAGATGGAGGGGAGACTGGGTCACACGGAATGACAGAAAGAAGGGCCGATTTTGGTGGACGAAGGAGACTGAGATGGAAAACAGCCTGGATAACTGTTGATTTAGTCCTACACCACCGAGGCGCTTGTTGAACAATCAAGGGGAGCGCGTCAATGGTGATGGCGGGGCCTGCTGATGCGGGGCTCCAGCTGGGCGACAAAATGACACCTGACGGTTGCCTTATTTGTTGACATCTTCCTCTCCGGCTAAAGGGATGTAAAAAAGAAGAGTCTTCTTCTGGAAAAAAAACTGAAGACCTAAAACCCGCAAAATGCTTGGCCCTCAAAAAAAAAGGCCCACGTCTGTCTCAGTCGGAAGCCGGGGGTACACAAACGGTCCTTTGGGACGTCCCGCCTAACACAAGGGCACCTCTGGGTTTCAAAACGGGGAATTATTACGAAATCGCAAGGTACCTCAGGCAAAAGGGCCAGAGGATATTGTCATCTGAGGTGTCTCTGGGGTCTCAAAGAATGCTCAAAACGAACAGGGGTGGGACCCCTTGAAGATTTTGCTCTTTGGTGTCCTACTCATAAAAGTGAAAGAAAAAAATTTCGACCGACCGGGGGGAGGGTCGTCCGAGCGCAGGGGGAAAAGTTTTGAGGAGACCATAGGATAAGACAACAACAAAACAACGAGGAGGAATTGGGGAAAAGAGTGGTAAAGGAAAGCCTGCGCACTACGAAAAGATCCAGAACATCCATGAATCTAGCTTAAAGGTGAATTTCATAGAACCAGAAGGCAAGGGAACACGCGACCAAATACAGCCTGCCGAAAAAGGGGCAGAAGCACGAAAGGGAAGAGAGAACCGGGCCGCAGGCGAACACGAAGGAAAAATGAAAAAACAATGTAATAAGAGAACCAGGGTGGAAAAAGGCTTCGTCGGACGAAAACAACGGGGTTTTGTCAAAACCGGAAAGAAAGCAAAAAGGCCGTTTTTAAGGCGGCGGGCAAGAAAGGGTCGACAGCCACAGAAAAAAGGAGGAGAAGAAGGGGGTAGGGGCCAGAAATAGAAAGCCATAGGGGACGAAACCAACGAAAGGAAACCGGGCGGGAGACAGGTGAAGAATCAGCCAGAGAGCAAATCGGGGCAAAAACAACTCAAAAGTTAAAATATGCCGACGCGGGGTCGGAGAAAAAAACGAAAAAAGACATGCGCCACAGAAAATAGCGTTTGAGGAAAGCGGGCAGCGTCGAAAACCAAAAAAAAAATGGGAGACCGACTCTCAAGCCGTTGGGGCCCGTCTACAAAAAATCAACGCAGGAAAGAACCCCGAAGGGAAAGCCTCAGGTATAGGCATCGGGCAAGAAAAAAGGCGACACTCCCGGTAAAAAAAACTGCAGAACTACTAACCTGAGAAAGGATTCAGGGGTGGAGAAAAGTCTCGAAAACCGTAAGCCCTAAATAACAAAAAGGGACTGGCAAATAACGACACTCAGTCAGGAGGTATTAGGAGAAAAGGCAGACGAAACTCTGGGGAGCCCATTCACTGCAGAGGGCAACAAGACGTTAAAAGGCCGTCTTTTTGAACGGCACAAGGAAGAAGGACGGTGAAGAGAGCATGAACAAACCAAGAAAAGGGTACTAAAGGAGAAAAAGAGGCAAGGAATCCCACGCCGCCTCAAGCAGTTTGTTTCTTATCAAAGCGAAAACAGGAAAAAAATTTTACAAGGTACGAAAAAAAGTCAGGGGGAAAGAAAGGAAGGAGAGGGTTGAAAACTCCATATGGATACGCAGGGCGTCCGGACGCAGTCCAGTAACCAGAACTCAACTGAAGAGGGCAGGGAAGGAACAGAAACTGAAATAGGTCCCTAAAATAAGGAGAAAACGGAAAAAAAGCAAGTCACGTGCAGGGAAAAACACAGGTATGAGCAACGGGAGTATCGAGGCTATCAAGGTGTTCCTTATGCAAAAAAAAAGGGAGGAATAAGGCCATTAAATTCAAGAGTAAAGGGGGAGAAAAACCCAGGGTTTTCTGGGGGCAAAAACGGACCGAGTTTCAAAGATAAAAGAAAAAAAGGCTGGCGCAAAGACCATATTTGGAGGGCGTTAAGAAATTGGGCTACGCTCTCAAACTTGAACTGGAACCAGCAAAGGTTAATCTTGTCCTTCCGGAAAAAGGAAAAGCTAGAGAAGAGGGGGGGGGGACCAAGAAAGGGAGAGAGACGAACAACGTGAAAACTGCGGGCCACCAACCTGATTGGTTTCAGGAGGGGGTCACGCAAGGGTGGGAGGAATCACGAAGGAAAAAAGGTAAAAAGGAAATCGAACGATCCGAGGCAGGAGTCGGATCGCAGAGAAAAGAAAAAAATAACGAAGAGGAAAAAAAAAAGGAACGAAAACGATAGAAGACTCCTCGGGAGGGGGGCACACAAGCAGGACGAGGGGGGGGGAATCTATTCTCGGGGAAAAGAAGAGACATAAAGACGGAGGGGGGGCCGGCCAAGAAAGAAAAACCGGGGCAAAAAAGAGAACAGGGATATCATGATCTCCAAACCCATGAGGTGCATCCTTTTCCGCTCAAAGCCCCGAGGGGAAGAAAGGACCACGAGATAACGCAAAATAAAGGAAGCAGCTGGAGGATCAGGGGGCGGCAGGCCCCTCAAAAACTGCCAAAGGGGGGGGGAAATGGGTGGGAACAGGGAAGGAACCTTCGAGGGTAGGACAGAGGACTGGAGAAAGAAACCCAGAAATCTGGCGTGGAATGAGAGAACGGTTCAGGGTTCTTTCACACTGGAACCAATACGGTGGAAAAAAAACGCGTAAAAACTGGCTACGGTGCCGAAGGTATCAACAAGGGTAGGAAAAAAAAGAAAGGAGAACGACGTGCGATCGCGTGGACCTCCTTTTTGGGGGGGCTTGACGCCAGAAAAATATGTGAAAAGTGGGAAAGAAGTAAAGGGGAGAAAAATAGGTTAAGAACCCCAACGCTCGGTGTAAAGAAAAAGAACCTACGCACGATTCAGAAAGGAAGAACGACCAGGGGCCACCCCTGGTTCCCCGGAAAAAGATGAAGCCATCAACAACCTCCACTAACACACGAGCAACACAGAAAGGAGAAAAATTTTGGGGAGGGGGGGTTTAAGGGGGGGTCCCGGTTTCGTTATCGGGAAACAAAAAAGGAGCTCCTACGATTGCCAAACAAAGATTGACCTCCATCGGGAAAAGGGGGGACGATTAATCGACACGCCTTTCAAAAAGAGCTTTGGAAAAACCTAAAAAATTCTTTGCCGAAGAGCAGGAAGGGGGGGAAAAGCCAGAAAAAAAAGGAAATCCCTAAAAAAGTGAAAAATACCCGCCTCAAAGGAAAAAAATGAGGGGACTGTAGAAGCCACGATAGGGAATAGGGGGACACCCCCTTTTTGTTGAGAAATTGGGGTGAGTAAAGGGGCCCGAGAAGAAGGGGATCAAAGCCGTTAGAGAAGAATTAAAAGGTGGTCCAAAAACAAAAAGATTGATGAATTTCGAAAAATAAGGGGGAAAAAAAAGAGGAAACGGGGAACGAAGGGTGGTGTCCCCGGAAGGGGCCAAGAAAAAAACGCCTGGGGAGGGAGACCGAGAATCGGAGGGGTTTACTGTGAGGGGGGAGAGAACGGGGGAAATCGACACACAGAAAAAAAAAGAAAAAAAAAAAGATTGGGCTGTGGGAACATTGTATTCAACGAGCAAGTTCTGAAGGAAAGAAGAACAGCCACAAAAATGAAGGAGATTTTGAGGTCAAAGGAGCAAGAAAAAAAAACAAATGCCAAAATCAACATGAGAAAAAAAGCTCCATTGAACAAAAAAAAAGGAAAAAGGGACTGAGACTTGAATATCTGGGGGGAAAAGAAAAGCCAACAAAGGAAAAAAAAAAAAGACCTCAAATGAGACGGAAGGTCGAAAAAAAAAAAAAGGGCTTCACCAAGGCTGAAAAAAACTGTAGACTCTTTCGAGACAAGCAAAAACAGTCAGACTGGGGGTACGGACAGGGGGCTGGGACTGAGTGCAGGTTTCAAGGGAAAAAAGAAAAAGGAGCCGCCGGCTTCAACCGCAAGGGAGAACTCAGCGGGTCCCATCTGAAAAAAAATTCAAACAGCAAAAAAACGCGAAAAAAGGAAAAACGACGTGAAAAATGTCGGAGGGGGAAAGGATCGGTGGAAAAGAGACGAAAAAAAAAAGGGATAGACATCTGACGGGTCAACGATCCATTCATCAGAGAGTCGAAGGTAAAACAGTGTAGGGGGGGACATTGTGGGCCCGAAAAAAAAACGTCAGGGAAAGCTGTTGGGAAAAAGAGAGTCATATCAGGAACGGAAACAAAGGGGGAAAAAGCATAACGAAAAAGGAGGGTCAACCAAAATCTGCCGCTGGGGGGAGGGGGAGGGACTGATCAGCAGGGGAAGGTTGGAGCCGAAGGGACTACAGTATGACATGGGGACCCGGGTGGGAAATTAAAAAAACTGTTTCGCCTGCAAGGGGGGGCTGTCACCGCCGCAAAAGAGGCAAAAGTCTCCGGGGGGAGTGGTTGATGACCCTAGGGAACTTTTGCTGGGGGGGGACACCCTGCCGCTCAAAAAAAAGAAAAGGGGGGAAATGGTTCGGGGGTGCTGAAAGGAGGACTTAGTCGAGACATTTCCACCACGGGAGGATATCCGAGTGTGGTGAAAACTAGAGTGGGCTTTGGGGCAGCGAAAACCAGTCTGAGCAGGCCTAAGGGAAGTTTCACGGGGATGGGTCAAAAAGGGGCAAGGGGGAGCCACCTTCTTGCAAAAAAAGTTTCAGGAGAAGGAAAAAGGGGTGGCAAAAAAGAAAAAAGGGGGGTCACTTTGTGGTCCGGGAGATAACGGGGGCGGGAAAAAAGTGCTGAAAAGGAAGACCCCCCTACCAAAAGGTGAAAAAACTCGGGGAGAGGGGGGTGTCCTTGCAAAAAAAAAAAGCTGTCAGGCGGGGGAATCGGGGGGACCACATCCGGAGAAGAAGGGGGGTTAAAGGGCCGTCGAAGTTGATGGAAAACAAAAAGGGAAACTGGGAGGCAAAAACGGAAAAACGGCATGGGGTATCGAACAGAAAAAAAAACACATTTTTGGACAAAGACCCCAGGACCTGGGTGGGGGGGAGCTTGAAAGACGGGGAAAGGAGCCCTCTTGAAGGGGCACAGAGCAAAACAGGAATGGAGCTGGAGGAAGACGCAAATGGGACTCAAAAAGGGGTAAAAAACAAAGAGAACAAAAAAAACACGTTCACCGCTGCGGGGGGAGTCAAAATTGGGATTCACAGAATAGGCCCCAATCATGAACGGGTACGTGGGGAAGAGGGTGGGAGTTGGAATGGGGGGTCCACGCTCTCGAATAAAGAATGGGTGGGGGGTGTGATGGATCGTCTCAATAACGAGGGGTCCAGAGGCCTACATAAGAACGACTCAACAACCAACAAAGGAGGAGAGGGGAACGGAAGTCAACTAGAAAATAACCAGAGGCTGCGGAGGGTCGGAACATGAAAAAAAAAATGATCTATCTACTAGAGAAACAAAAGGGCAGGAACAAGGGTCTATTGGCCCACCTCGAGGAGGGAGAGTAACCACTTCAAAAACTGAAAAAAAAAGCGGGGAGGCGTTCCAACTTATCCGGAAAAAAACGTGGAAAAAAACATTGGGGCACCTACGTCTTTGGATGAATGAAGAAGAGACACCAAATACCCAAAGGGCCGTCTCTACGCCAAAATAAAAAATTTTGTCAAAAAGGAGGGCCAGATTAGAAAAGGAACCCCCATAAGTTAACCTTTGGTTTAGGAAAAAAAAAAAAAATAAGAAGAGATGGTAAGCAGAAGAGACAGGGAGGTACTAAAGGGTCTAGGAAAGGGCGAAGAAAGGGCAGCAAGAATTAATACAAGAATACTGGGTAGTTCCTAAGAATCAAAAAAGAAATAAGCACAGGATATCAAATAGAAAAAAAAATGAACTAGAACTGAAACCAAACAAATAGAAAACAATGAGCCCACCGAAGAAAGAACAAACAGCAAAACGATTTAAAAAAACTTTTTATCTGAAGCACTGGGGCTGAGGGGGAGTAAAAAGACAAAAAGAATCTAGAGGGTCAAATTTTTTAACCATGGTGTATTAGAACGCCGTCAATAAGGGAAGTCCGAAAAAAAAGCTAATACGATTAGCGGAAAAGAAAAGGCTACAAATCCAACAAAACAATAAGACAAAGGAAGCACATGAAGGGGAGAAGGTGCAAAAATGCGGCGAAAAAGGGAGAAAAGCATCCCACCAAGGTCAACAGCCCAGGGAGAAATACAGGAACAGGCAGGCGGAGAGGAGGGAGGCAAAGGGAAGAGCGAAGGCGGGGGGACAAGAAACAGGGAAAAAAAAGGTAAAAAACTTACTCACAGAAAAGAAGTAAAGGAGGAACAAGCGGACTGGGGGGGTTAAGGAAGGCTCAGGGTGACGCCCAATAGATCGGGAAAAGAAAAACATGGAAAGTTTGTATACTAATATGAAATTAATGCTAGAAAGAGCTCGAAAAAAGAGGGAAGGTGGTTTGACAGAAAAATGGGACAAAGGAAAGATTTAAAAAAGGGGAGGACGTCAAGGAAAGTACCGGGGGGTGGAGACGGAGGGCTGTGGAAACTGAAAGAATCTTGCTTCAAAAAAAAGAATAGAAAAAAATAGAAAAAAGGCCGACTCTCCGAACAAGAACACAAGAAAAACGAAACTAGGAACCGAAAAGAACCAAAAAAAATCCAGGGGGTCAAGGGACTCTAATAAAAAAAAAGTCATCCAAGGGCAAGGGGCCCTCAAAGGGGAATAAACTAGGACGGGGGAAGACTAAAGGAGGGGATGAAAGGGGTGGCAGGTTTTCTTCCCAAAGAAAAAAAGCGAGAGAAATTCCAGAAAGGAAAAGAGGTTTGTCACCAAAAAAAGGTCAGTGGTAAGGTCAATGGAAACCCGAGAAAAGAGAAACAAAGAACTGGGGGGGGGGGTTCGAAAAAAAGGGGGGACGGCGAAGGAGCGGTAAACAGGGGGGGAAAAAGGTGACCAAGAAAAAAAGGTTCGAGAAAAAAACTGGTCTGTAAAAAACTGAAAAGAAAAAAAATCAAAAATCCATAACTCGTAAAGCGGAGACGCAAACAAGGGAGAGATGGAAGAGGGTGCCACCAAAGATGGGGGGGAACTGGGGGGAAAAAGGGTCCAAAGGGCGTTGTGTCGAATCAAAGAATCGAAAGGAGGGGAAAATCTAGCGAGGGATGTCATGGGATTCAGAAGAAACAGGAGAAAGGAAGGAGGAAGGAAGAGATACGAAAGACAAAAAGGAGCGACATCTTCTGAAGGGGAAACAATCAGGGAGGGATGTGGGTCGAGGGGGATACTAAGCCGAGCGGCTTCGAAAAGGCCAAAAAAAAGCCGAGAAAAAAGAGGCCAGCGATGGAAGCATGGAAAAATATCTCATGTGACAATGGCGAGCCTGGGGGGAATAGGGTCTAAGGAAACCCATTGGAAAAAAAGAGAAACCGAGAAAGGGGGACCAGAACCCCTGAGCATCAGGACAAGGATCTTTGGGGTACAAGGGCGGCTCTGCCGTTCCGTCGTGACACAGGGCCGGAGAGCCTTGAATAGGGAGACGGAGGAAATCTACCCTAAAAAAAAAAAAGACCAGGGAAAGGGGTCTACTGTCAGGAACCGGGGTGAAGGGAAAAGAAAAACAGAGGAGACGGGAAAAAACCAAGTCAAAAAGGAACGTGCGACGAAGAGACCAAAAAAAAAAATTGGAAAAGAGAGAGATCGTGAAAAAAAAGACCCGTTACTGCCGGGTTTGAAGGGGGAGGAGTCGAATTACTTGTTCAAAGGGAAACCCTACCCGAATCAGGAGGGGTGAGGGTTTTTTTTTTTTTGGGGGGGGGAAAACGCCAAGACGGGGGGATAAGAAAGGGGAAAAATGGAACCTCACAGGTCGGAAGGGGGGAAAAGGGTGAAAGGGCCAAGAAGATGCCAAAAAAACGAAGACCAACACTAAAAATGTCTACGGGGGGGCGAAAAAAATACTGAGGGGCTTTGGAAGGGGAATAAGGGGTCAGCCGTTGTGGCCAAAAAAGCAAAAAAAACCGAAGGGGGAAGGTCTGAGAAGGCGATGACCAAAGGGAGCTCATCAAAAAAACAAGGAAGGTGTGAAGATGGGGGGGGAAAAAAAGGTCAAAGGGGATTCTTGGGTTGAAAAAAGCCGATGAGGGGGGGAGAAGACGGAGGAACGAAAAAGCGAAAGCGAAAAGACAAACGGACCAAAACGCAAGGGGGGTGTGCCGGCGCCCGAAAGAAAGAAGCCCGGAAAAAAGAAAGCCAAAGGGAAGAAAAGGGGATATTTGAGGAACGGAAAAAAAAGAGATCAGAGCACGCAAAAAAAGGAAAAAAAACAGTCAAAATCTTGATCGGAAAAGACCATAGGGGGGGGGGTCAAACAAAAAGGGATGAGAGAGGGGAACCTCTGGGAAGGGTCAACTAAAAGAGCTCGGTGAGAAGGGAAAAAAAGGGGGGAAAAATTAAGTACCGAGGGGGGGGAAGAAGGGTCAACATTTCCACGGTTTGAAAAGCGAGAACCAAGAAAAAACGCATAAGGAAGAAAAGCAAGCCCGATTTTCTAAAAGGAGAGAAGAAAAAGGGAAACATGGGGTCAGAACACAAAAAAGATCAGGGGAAAGTGCAGGTACTAAAAAAAAAAAAAAAAAACCTGAAATAAGAAAAAAAAAGGACCTCAGCAGGCCGTAAGGAACAGGAAAGTCAAGGCGGGTAACCCCAAAAGAATGGAAAAGGGGGAAATCGGAGAAAAAAATAGAACTTCTCTGTGCGAAAAAAAGTGGCCAGGAGTTGAAAAGATAGTGGAACGCTTTAAAGAAAAAACGGACTCCCAGGAAGGGAACGTGGAGGTTGTAAGCCTGGGAAGTTGGGGGAAAAAAAATAAGTAGAAAACGAAGACGGGGGGAGCGTTAGGGGGAAAGAAATAAATCATAAGAAATTGGTCCTTAGGATAACTCAGAAAAAAACCAGACGAGCCAACCGGTGGGGGGAAGAAAAAAGGGCCGAAAGAAGTTCTAGAATCGGGAAATAAAATGGGGCTGGGGCTGGGGGGGGGACAGCAGGCCGGAGCAAAGATAAAAAAAAAAAAAAAGGTGCCGGGCCAAGCGGGGACATCAGAAAAGGGGGGGAAGAGAAGAATACGGGGGGGGCCCCTCCTTCTGCCGAGGGGAAACCAAAGGGGGGACCTAAGGCGCAACTCCGCGGAGAAGAAACGGTCCGGGCACGAGAAAACTGAAGTTGTCCCGTTGGGGGGAGGAAAGTTAAAAAATGGTGGACTACCGGACCAAAAAAAAGGAATCCCGCAGGGCTGAGGGACGGAACGTAACCGCCGTCGTCCGTGTTGGGTGAAGCAAGCTGTACGGGAACGGCGGGGCCGGGAAGGGGGGGAGCGGGGGGAAGTTAAAAAAAAAGGCGTATGAGGATTGAGATAAGGAAACCACCTGACCTTCGAAAAAAAGGCATCCGCTTTTGGGGTTTTGGGGAAAGAGAAGCGGGGGGAAAGCAGGGGAGGATAAGGGAGCATTAAAGAAGGGCTGGGTGGGAAACAACCGCGGCTTGAAACCTAGGGAGTAACTAAGGTTGAAAGGGTTCAGGACTTGGAGGGAAAAGGCATCTCATTTGCCTTATTCTGGAAGAGGGCTACCCGAACCCGAAGAGGAGAGGGGACGAGGAAAAGGAGACAGAAAAAAGTCCTTTAGAAATTCAGTCCTGAGCAGAAAAAGCCGTCTACTAACCTCAAGGTTCTTGGAGGAGAAAAGGGGCAAAAAAAAAACCGAAAAGAACAGCCAGGTAACTGACACTCAAAAAAGGCAGGGGGAAGGGAACTTCCCAAGTTGGAAAAAACTGACCAGAAACTCAAAAGGGGACGTAAAGCGAAACGCCCCACTCGGGTCCCAAAAAAATATACAGCAACAACCCCCCCCCTGGGGAATGGTGCACAAGGGCAAAGAAAAAAATCCAAGGGACAGGTCAAAAAAAGTTCGGGAGGTGGAAAAGGAAAGAAGCGAATCCCCCAAAAAAAAAAAAAAAAAAAAAAAAAAAAACAAAACAAAGGGCAACGCAAGGTGCTGATGAAAAACCGCAAGAGGGAATAAACAAGAAAAAAAAGAGGGGGGGTACGCCAACGCAGGAGGGGGTTCAAAAAGTCGAAAGGGGGCAAAAAAGAAAAAAAATCAAAACTTACCATCAGTCGAACAGTTCGATAAAACAAAGAAGGAGTATGAAAAAGAGAAGAGAGTGTAAAAAAAAAAATGGGGAAACCATCCTTCGTAGGAGAAGGACCGAAAGAGGAAAAAAAAGTCGAAGACGAAGGCTTGTCAGACCAAGCTGCAGGGGGAAAGGGTGAAAGGGCCGCCAAAGTCGACCAAAAGGGGGGAAGACTGAAAAAAAAAAACCGCAAAGAAAAAAAAGAACGAGGGACCCTTCCGCGGGGACAAGAAGGGGCCAGGGGAGCAGCCTCCCATCCGAGTGGAAAAAAAAATCGAGGACAGGGAACAAAACAGGGGGGAAAAAAAAAGCGATAGATCAAAAAAAAGAAAGGTCGGGGGGGGGGAAAGGGGGGAGAGGGCAAGAAAGAGAGGGTTGGGGAAAGCTAAGGGGAAGTAACCTGTAGGGACGTTGGAAAAGGATGTATGGAACATCAGAAAAGGAATACCAAACGATGGGAAAGAAACCTAAAAAGGAAGCCCAGACTGGGAAATCATCAAAAAGGCCTATCGTCCCCGGACAGAACAGGAGTAAATCAACAAAATAGGGGACCGCTTCGGCCAAGTTGAAAAGCCGCTGAGCAGAAAAGGGTCCTAACTACAGGAAAAAGGGAAAAAAAAAGGCAACCACCCACACGAATGAAAAGCAGGGGGGAGGACCTAATTGTTCCAAAGCTCAGGAATTGCAAAGACCACAATTACAAAAAAAAAAACAGTAAAAAAAGAGAAAAAAAGGGAAGGGAATGAGCGTCATAGTGGTGAGGGGACTAGCCGGTCGTCAGAAAGAAGGAGGACGGAGATTTAAGAAAGTCAAAATGAAGAGTAAGGGGGGAAAGGCCAATCATCCAACAATGGGGACAGATCCATTATAAAAAGAAAATCAAAAGACAATAAAAACGCGGGGGGAGGGGAAGTCAAGGAGCCATAGGGTCAATGAACCACAGGCAGTAAAAAATGGAAGCCGGAAAAGGTCCTTCTTTGAAAAGGGAAGTTCTCTAAACTTGAGGGAAAGAGGAAGAGGGCAAACAAAAAAAAAACACCAGTTAAAGGGAGAGAAAAGGATCCCACTCTGTGGGCGATTCTCAGGGGTGTTGTGGGCAGGGGGAGGGGACGAATCCAGGGGGGTTGGGAAATCAAAGTTAGAGAGGAAAAAGGGAGATGGAAAACGAACAAAAATTATCCTCTTGGGGACAAAGAAACAGGAGAAAAACGGAGATGCAAAAGCGAGGCGAAGCGCAAGTACTCCTTACTTGAGAAAACTATCAATATGAACATGGAAGTTCCCTCCTAAAGAAACAGGTGAAAAAAAAAAGACAAAAAGTAAGGTTATTCATGGAGTCCTGGCCAGGATATCGCATAGAAAAAGAAGGGAAGGGGGGGATCTTTTTCAAAACAGGTTCAGGGAGGGTCGCAAGAAGAAAAAAATCCTCAAGGGCCCCACCAGGGGGTTTAGGAAAGGTGGGTCGATTGTCTGCCAACTCAGGCGGAGAAGGGGGGGGGGGGGAAAAAGGTGGCCCATCTACAAACCTGGTGAGGGAAAAGGAAAGGGTTAAACGAAAACCTGATCACGAAACGAAAAAAAGAAGAACAAGGTAAAAAAAAAGACAAAAGAGTGAGGCCGAAAAAAAAAAGTGGAAACCAGGGGGAAGGACACAAAAGGAAAATCAATCAACCCCTGACGCTTTCGTGTCGAAACGAGAGGAGTGAAAAAGTCGGGAAGAACGGATGCCTGGAGAGGGAGGAAAGGTCGTCAGGGGAAGAAATCGTAAAAGAGCAAAGGGCACGAGGCACGAGATCAGGGGAAAAAAAAAAAACAAAGGCCCTTGCTTCTGTTGGGAAAGTCAGGAGTGCAGACCTTTAGAAGCCGAGGAAAGGGAGGGCTAAAGCGGACGAACCTGGAAACACCAAGAGGAAGAATTGAGGAAAAGAGCACTGGTCAGATGGCGGGGGAAGCGCTGAAGGATGAAGGAAAAAAAGAAAAAGGAGGGAAAGAAAGGAGAACGCAAACTGAACATCTGGGGGGATGGGGGGAGGAGAAAGGGGCCTTAAGACTGGGAGGGGGAAGTAGGAAAAATGTCAGGGACCGCCGGGGAGAGGGACCCAAAAAGAATCGTAACTATCTACCAAGAAAAAGAAAATGAACAAAAAGAGGGAGAAGGAAAAAAAACGGGTCTGCCACGACCAAGTCGGAGAAAAGGGGAAGGGCAGAAAGCACTTCGAGTAGGGGGGCAGACACAG
>Ga0179593_1715222_pt1 | contig 14007 bp, 15 predicted proteins | sample CZODoug2_1_08_16_FD_185931 | JGI IMG/M metagenome (GOLD analysis project Ga0179593, IMG submission 185931) | Vadose zone soil fungal communities from Angelo Coast Range Reserve, California, USA - CZODoug2_1_08_16fungal (PacBio error correction) | ecosystem: Environmental > Terrestrial > Soil >...
AAAGGAAAGAAAGAGAGGTTTGGGGACGGCGTGCACGAGGGTCATGCGATAGCGAAAAGTTGTCGTTTCATCAGTCGCCTTCTGTTGGGTTAAACGGGGGGGAATGACCCTCATTAATTAAGGTGAGCGCAAGACTGCCGTCTTCTGTTCCTCCGCCATCATCTCCCGCCGCGCATCCGTAACCCGAGAATTTCTTCCAATCAAAAAAAACGCACAAGGAACACATAAAACGAGTCAACGGTGACTATGATCCTGCGAGAGGTCACTCATCACCTTGCTCTCAGCCTGGCTCAGGAGGAGAGCAGTGCCCTACACTGTAAGGGACGATTTCGATGAATGGTGGTGAAGTGGCGTCGAAGTGTCGCTGCTTTGTGCTCGGTCTTGATCTGTGTCTACGGATGGGGGGGGATGTTCCCCGTGTCGAAAGGCGGCAAGGTTGGTGATAAAAGAGAAAAGGGGGTATGTACCCAAGAGTCGCCCAGATAGAAAGTATCCAACAGAAGCACAACGGGCATCAACACGGAAGAACCGGACAGGGAGAATTTCCATAAACAAGAGAATGTTTCAGGGGGAAGAAGTCGATTACCGCCGTATATCGAGAAGAAAAGGAAGGGAGGGCATCGAACATATCGCAAGCGTCGAGCAAGGGAGGAAAAAACGATATCCTTAAGATCCGTACGCATACAAGGGAACAGGGCAGGGAATCGGGAAACGAAGCTAAAAGGCCGCCGAAGGATGGTACAAGTCAACGGTCTGGAAAAAAGGAACTGCTCCTGTGAAGGACACGTCCCTTTGAGGGACAGGGAAGGCAAGGAGCTTCGAAGGAGAGGAGAACAAGGGAAGGTCAAGGACGGGGTTCAGCGAGAAAAAAAAGAAAGCGCGAAGAGGTCGGGAAAAGATTACTTTTGCAGGTAACCTAGGACGACCAGGAAAGAAGCAATGAAGCCACCTTTGTCGCTTTGTGTCCCACAATTGTGCGGGAAAAGAAGGGAAGGAAAACTGGCTCTGGGCAAGAATAAGAAAAATGGGACAGGAAGGGAAAAAGAAAAAAATTGTGTTCGCCGGAAAAACTTACTTCGCATCAATAACCGGAAAGGCCAACTCCCAAAGAAAGAGGGAGACCCTCTGAGAGAGAAAAATTGGGGAAGGGTGGACTCCTCCTGAAACCAAAAAGAGGGAGAGCGGCTGTGATCCGCTGGGGGGGGAGAAAAAGTGAAAATTCTCCTACTCATCCAGCATGAGGCAGGGAGGGAAAGGGCCGAGGAAAAGGATCTCCAGAGGGGCGGTGAGAAAGAAGGCCGAGCACAAAAAAGACGTCTGCTATGGAAGTGTTTCGAAACGATCGGGCTTCGAGCCTGACACGGAAACTGAAAAAAGGAAGGAACTTAGGCAGCGGCAAAAAAACCCCAAGAGAACCGAGAAGGTGTCAAGCTAAAGGGGGAGGGGGAAAAGCGGATCTGCTTCAGGGCAAGAGTGAGAGGGGGGGGCGAAGAGTGTCAAAAAGGGGCGAAAAAAAAAAGGATGGGGGAGGCTTGAAAAAAAAAGAACAGCGGTTGGGAGAAGAGGGGGCGCTAGCACGCTCGAGGGAGACAACAATATTATCGCGCCGAATTTATAGGACGAAAGGATACACTCAAGGGGGAAAAAGAGAGCCACTCCTGAAAAGGGAAAGGGAAGACGGTCTCGGGGGGGGTGTGGGGTTCGAAGAGAAAAAAAAGGGCACAAAAAATTTGAAAAAAAAAAGAAGATTCTTTGGGCGCCGCAAAAGGCTGCCGTTGGGGAGAAAAAGGGCCACCATTCGGAACACTCGCCCGAAGGGAGGAGGCGCATCACCAGGAAAGCTTAGTTGGACTTTCGGTTCGGGTGGCTGCAATGGGAAAATCGAAAGGCCCTGGGAGCGGCGAGGGAATTGGTGTGAATGGGAAGATTGCTGGCGTCGCTGAGCGGAAAGAGATCAGCGAGAGGAGGAAAAAGCGAAATGGGAAAGAAAAACCATCCAAGAGCGAGAGACGTCTTCATAGGGTGGAGGAAGGCCAACATTTGAGGCTTGCAAGATGCAGGAAGAAAGAGGATCTCAAAAAACAAAACGATAGATAGAGCGTATGATCTGGGAAGAAGAAGAAATTCTGCACATCAAAGAACCACCGTGAGAAACAAAAGGCCTAAGGACCACTTACTGAAGGCGGAGGGATTCTAGACCGGCGAAGGGGAGCCACAAGGAGGAAAAAAGGATCTTGAAAAAAACGGTATCTGACAAAGGAAGGAAGCTGAAAAAAGGACAGCAAGAGTCAGGAAACACTTAGATCCGAGCAGGTGATGAGAAGCAGTAGACTTGCCATGAAAGAAAAACCGAAGGGAGTGGGAAAGCACGACAGCAGGAGGGGGTCTCATTGGAGGCAACCCTACGGGCGACGCATCCGGCATTGCCGGGCTGGGGGTTTTAAAGCATAAGCGAAAGGCGAGGGAACTTCAGAAAGTAAAAAGAACCCCAACAAACACATGTCGCCGTCATTGCCAGGGAAAATGAGGTTGCGTAAGCCAGCTCTATGTAAAAGAAGAGGGGTAAAGAGGGAAAGGGGGAAGAAGATCAAAAACAAGAAAAAAAAAAAGTGGCTGCGACGAAGAGAAAGAAGCATGCCGATACCGGTCGGCTGAGACCAATCTTTCTGAACAGTTGCTAGGGGGGGACAAAAAGAAAACGCAAGTGGAAAAAAGCGAGTGGAAAAACGGAAGCTAGTTCGTGGGGGGAGAGGACTGCCGTGACGCCCTCCATCACCAAGAGGGTGCTTTAAATTCCATGGAGGGCAAAGGAGAGAAGCAGGTCTCGAAAGGGCGACCAAAAAGAAAAAAAAGTGTTTGAAAAAAAAGAAAGACGCGACACAAAAAATCTGCTCCAGGGAAGAAAAGAGACGAGTAAACAATTTCATATCCGCCGCGGTCAACTGCAACAGTAAGTGTTCACCTTTGGGAAGGGGGGGGAAGCGGCGGAACAAAGCTCAGGGAAAACTGGGAGAAGAAGGGATGATCACTAATAGAGGGGAAGGGGACGGTCGTGATGCGGCGCGGGTGAAAAGAGGGTCTGGTCCCTGGGTAAAAAATGGGAAGTCTTGGTTAACGAACTCGGCGGAAGAGGGAGCCCCATTTTGGAACAGGGTCGGGAAGTACGGCGGTGAAAAGAGGGAGTCATAGGAGCTCAAGGGCCGAACTCGGAGTGGTCGGCTAGAAGTGTAACCGACAGCCCGGTTTCCAGGCCGCACGATATAGATGAAAGGGAAAAGCTTGGGATGAGAAGAGAGACAACTGAAAAAAAACATATCCGGCGGGAGGGACCTCGTAAAAACAGAAAAAAAGTCAATCGAACTACTTTGGACAGATATGAGGAGGCATGAGGGGGACGGCGAAGCAGGAACTCGCGACTAACGCAGAGGAAAAGGTCCCTTGCGGAGGAAGGGGGGGGGGATCTTCAGGATCTCGTTGAAGCAAAGCGTGAAGAAGGTCCATTCCTAAAAGGGAAAGCGTCAGGGAGAAATAAAAATTTTTGACGGGTAAGCGCCGAAGGGAGAAAGGGACCAGGAATAACCTTTCCGGACGCGGATAGAAAAGGGAGTGTCTCTGCAAAAAAAAAGAAATGGGGGGAGTGGGGGGATTCAAAAGGGGTCCACGCAAAGAGTGTGCTGAGGTTGGATATCGGTCGACTCTTGGACCAGGGGGGCCCCGACGATAAAAGGGAAAAGGCCGGCGACATCCACCAAGGAGAAAAGAATCCGGATTCGCCCTAAAAAAAAGGTCACACTCCCAAGCCCAACCAGAGAAAGGGGCGACAAAAAAAAAGATCCAGGAAAAGAAACTACGAGATCGGACCTGAAAAACGGAAACCCTCCCGAGTGACGGAGCGTAATTCCGTTTCGGCGCTTGCGGGATCGGTTTCATCGAAAAGGGTAGGGAACTGGGGAGAGCATCTGAGCAAGGGACGATCTAACAAAGAGAAGGGACTACTGTATAACTAGCTGGAGGTCGGCAAAGAAAGCAGGCACGTTCACAAAAAGAGAGTCTTAGGGTCGAAAAAGAAAGCTTAAAAGCCGGATGCCGGAAGAACCGACTTCAACTGGACCGACAAAAAGTTGGTCGAACCTCAGGGAGGCGGGAGAAGACGTCAAAAGGGAGGCCCAGCGAAAAGAGGGGATCACCTATTCGAGAGAAGGAGAAAGAAAAGAACACTCGCCAGATAAGGAGGGAGTAAAATGCATAATGATCTGCTCGGTGTGAAGAAGTTAGGGTCGACAAGAAAAGGGAAAAAAAAAAAACGGCGGGGAGGGCAAATACCCGTTGGCGTTTGAATTTAGGGGTTCTATTCGCGAGCGGCAGAATAGATAAAAAGGATTCGCGTAAAAGAGATGAGATAGGCCGCTCGGAATAGAGGGATTGGGTAGAAGGTCAAACGCCTCCTGCTCCTTCCCCGGGGGGGGAAAAACTAGAAGGGAAAAGTTTCTAGAAAGGGGAATGCACTGTTATGGCGGACTACGCTGACAGCGTGGCAGGGAAAAAAACCATCTGTCAGATCCTGAATCAGCGTGATGATCGGAGGAGGTTTCTTCTAGGAAAAGAGAAATAGTGGAAAAGAATGAACAATAAAAACCGCTTTTGTTGGTAGCTAATCAGAATGAGGTGAAAAGACTTCAATCTCTCGCCCGGGCGGCCAAAAAGGGACCGAAGGAAAGAACCAGCAAAAAAAAAAAGAGTCAGAAGAGGCGTGCGGGGAACGGGCCGTCCCTTTCGTCGCCTGATCCAAGAAGGATGAAAGCGAGAAGGGGGGGGAGAGTCAAGGAAACTGATCTCATTAGGGACGGCCAAAAACGAGGAAAAAGGATTACAACACGGAGCACTGCAACTGGGATCGAAAGGGCAGAGAGATCTCCGGAGCAAGGGAAAGAAAGATTTGTGAGAGGACAACGGACTTTTATCATTGTCCTGGTTGGGCTGTGGGGAGGGGGGGAATACTGAGGGGGAAAAAGAAGAGGGGGAAGGGAAAGTTAGGACAACGGGAAGGGGGGGGGGGGATCGCCGCCAGGAAGGAATTGCATCTTGCTGTTATGGGGGAACGGCTAAAGGATCTCAAAAAAACCCGGGAAGAAAAAAATCTGCAGTGAAGTGGGGGAAAAAACGCTGTGTAAAAGACTCAACTCCAAGTCGAAACAGGGAATTTAAACCGGGAAAAAAGAGAGGCTGGGGAAACTTGAAGGAGCGTGCGGGGGGGGAAAAATACCGCCAGGGGGATATGCGTAGAACGGCTTCCTCGCGAATGCTAGGAAGCTAGGTGAGGAGAGTCAGGTAAGGGGAAGACGAGCTAAAAAAAACGATGAAGAAAAGGGAAAGGAAAGAAACGGGACTTGGAAACCAAAGGAGAGGGAATCGGCAAGTCGGAGAAAGCGGATTAAGAACTGTTTAAAGTCAGAACAACCAAGGGTCTTAGAAATAAGGGAGGGGCGGAGGAGTAAAAGAAGCCGGAGGCGAGAAAGAATGTGGAAGGGCGATCAAACGTAAGGCAAGATCAGAGGGAGATGAAAAAGGGTCAGGAAAAATCGGGAAAAACGTCAAGGCAAGGAGGGGCGGAGTGAGTCTGTCTTTAGCGGGACGATTTTCCGAGGGGAAACGAACAAGGCGATGGGGGCACAACGAAAAGGCGATTGGGAAAAACGCACCGAGGCGCTTGCGCGTGAAATATGCCTCAAAAAAGACAAAAGAAGACAGGGGGAAATTCGGGGCTGGTTCTACGGGACCACTGAACGCAAGAAAATCAAAAATTAAGGCAAAATAGAAGAACAGGAGGCATAATTTATGTGATAGGAACATCTCCGCCTTATAAATCCCCAGATCGAGGCTGGGCTAAGGAAAAGGAACAAAAAAAAGGGGAAAGAGCATACTTAGGGGTGCTTGGAGCGAGGGACTTGCACTTGCCTCGCAGTAATGTCTCCTGGATCTCCCTGTCAGCTTGGATATCGATGAAGGACGGGAAGAAGGACGTAGAGAAAGAAAGAAGGGAGGGAGACTGGTCGCAAGGGAAGGGACAGTCGAGCCTCGCTCGAAAAAATGCCCAAAAGAAGAAACTGTAAAAAGGAGGTGTGATAAGGCAGGCCTAATGCGACCTGGTCGCCGCCGGTGGAAATGGCGGAACTCAGTCTAGCTGAGGGGTGTTGAACAAAAGAAGCGCGAAGAGTGAAAACCAAGCCGTGAGGGGGGGAAGGGCTTCGCGGGAGGATATCAATCATCGTTGAGACTGGTATAGGGCGGAGAAAGAAAAACTAGGGGCCACCCAATAAAAAAGACCTTATTTTGTGAAGGGGACTACATTCAAAAATGTACATAGGATAAATCCTTATCTGATGGTCACCTGAAGGAAAGAAAAGGAGTCGTGCCGGTTTTGTTGTGTGGAACAAGAAGGATCCGGCTGCATAAAAATGGGGATTTTGAACTGAAAAGATGGAATTAGCTGGGTAAGGGTTGAGTTCTTCACAAAAGGCCGGGTGAGGAAAGCTGGGGGGGGGGAAAAGGGGGTCACACGAAAAAGAAAAAAAGAAAAAGCGGGGAGGCAAAGCTTGAGTTTGAAAAAAAACGGCGGGCTGTTTTGGGGGGGGAAAGGCAGGTCTAAAAAAAAAAAGTGCGGGCTTCTCGTGGCGGGAATTTCCTCGGTGGATGCGGAGAAAGGCAAGAAAAAGCAGGAGTAGTGGAGGGCAGCTCCTCGAGGCGACCCTGTAGGGTGTGGGCGATTGTGTTGTACATAAGAACAGGGGGAAATCAAAAAACGAGGAGTGGAACTTACAAAACAATTTGAAAAAAAACGCGGGAAAAGATCGGGCGTCGAACATAATACAGACTAAAAAAAACACCAAAGAAAGGGGGGAAAGGGGAGTATAGAGGGCCGGGGGAGATTCTGCAAATGCCAAGGGGGGTGGCCTTACTAAGGCGGCGGGAGTTCAGTCTCGCCTGGGGGGGGTTTTTTGTTTGGGGCGGAGTGTATGGTGTGAGGGGTGTGGGGGGAGTTGCGGGTTGTGGGCTGGGGGGGGGAGGGGGGGTGGGTTTTGTTGGGGTGTGGTGTGGTGTGGGACTCCGAAGGAGAAATTCCTACGCGAAGGGAGACTGGCCTTGCGGAACTGCCAAGCCGTAGATAGCAAAGACCGGAACAAAAAAAATGACAAGGGGGCGAGCAAAGAAGTTAAATCACTGCGGCTGACATTACACCAAACAGCACACCGACGGCAAAAAAATTGGGGGGGGGGCAAGAAGAAGTCGGAGATGGGAGACCGACGGGACGAAGGAATTTCCCCAATGAACTAAAACGCAGCGAATCATCTCCAAATGAACTGCAGGGGTTAAAAGGAAAAAAAGAAGAGGGGGCAGAGGGAACTTGAGAAAAGGATGGAAGACCGAGGGGAGTCATTAGTGGAGGAAGTCCAATGCGCTGGATGAGGGGGGAATTCAACTAATATTTGAAAAAAATAGGAGACGAAAGAAGAAAGAAAAAAGCAGCGGGGGGAAAGAGACTTCAAGCGAGCATCCCTGATAAAAGGAGAAAGGGGGACTCCAATCTTCTTGAAAGCGAAGAATCAAAAAAGTCAACACGACGAAAGACGGACCCGAGACGTCTAAAGGGGGAAGCTGTTCGTTGAGAGGCGGCCTTCCGCAAATAGAGAACACGACTTTCTTAAATCAGTATGCTCGGGGGCAGGGGGGGCAAAGAGAATATAGCCAAGCGACAACGCGCCGCTGAGGGGAAGAGACTTACTGCGAAGAGACACTCCACATGCATACGAAGCAAGGGAGTATATCCAGGCGCCATTAATGGGCTGACAAGGAAAACAGATCCGCAATTCCAGAAAAAGGATATGGGAAAGTTTTTACGAAGCAGGAGAAAGAAAAGTCCGATGGGAGGGCGCAGGAGGAGAGTGCCATCCATCAATTCCTGGGATGACCTGAATCATCGGGATAAGAGAAAATGGGGGGTCGTGATTTCGAGAGAAAGGTCACGAGAGGTAAGGGAAAAAGGCCCAAGAGAGTCTGCTTAGAGCCCTCCTGTTAGCGCCAAACGAAAAAACAAAGGTGGGAAAACGGGGGAAGGTCGGTGTGCCGTCCGCGGGAATTCCATGTACGGAAATCGACAGCAGCCAGACCCCGCCAGCATTCAATCAGTAGGGAAAAAAGGCGAGGATCTGAAAAAGATTGAAATGGGGGGGGAGGGGACCTCAGCGAATAGATGACTCCGAATCTCCTTGCCTTCGTAAAGAAGAAAAAAGTAAAAAGAAGCAAGGAGACACGCCAGAAAGAAGCACCCGCGTGTGTCAAACTCAAAAAGACTGCGGTGGGGGCAAATGCCGGAGAGTTCAATGGAACGAAAGAAAGGCTCCCCGCTAAGGTTTCCAGTCCGTAGGGCGTACGGATCTTCAGCGCGTTTGAAGTCAAAGACGGGGCTGCGCATAGGGGGGGAAGAAAAGAAATCCTCGGAAGGAGCCCTGAGGTTCTCGAATTTGAAAGTCAACCAGGGAGGGAGAGAGGGGTATTCCCCGATAAAGTCAAAAAGAAAGGTTCGGGGTGGGGCTTTTCGAAAAAGTTGGCGTGGGGGGGGTTCGTAAGAAAGAAACTTCCACTGCAGCTTCTGTTGGATCTCGGGGGGAGGGAAAAAATGGCGGGGACGACTGCCCCTGGGGAAATTGAAAAGACAAATGGCCGGCGGATGGGAGACCACTTGATGCTAAGGAGGGTCCCTCAACCCTATAGTCACACGCCCAAAGGCCCCACGCCAAAAGATGGAACAGAAGAGAACGGAGAAGTCCAAGAAAAAAAAAATACGAGATAGGCTAAAAAAAAGAAAAATCCAAGCGAGCGAGAGAGTTGCGGCGAAGTGAAGCCTGATATTCTCGGGTTGTCCGGAAAGAAAGGCGATAAGGCCGAGGGCAAAAGAAAAGAAAGGGAAAGACTACAATAGAAAAAGAAGAGGAGAACTCTACAAGAAGGCCAACGTGCCACGCAAAGCACGAACAAAGATGATTACTTCATTCATAGGGCTGGGTGGAAGGGCAGCCGGCGTGCTTTAAAAAAAAGCTTGTAAAAAAAAAAACTCATGACTGGGGGAAAAAGAGGAAGAGGGGAAAACGGCCCGCTGTCCAAGCGGAAGGCAGGTATCAACTAAAATAGGAGAAGCTCTGACTCGGACGAACTCGCAAACTCAAGAAGAGGGGGGGTCAAAAGGATTCCAACGAGGGGAAAAAACACTCGCACGCGACAATAACGGAAAGAGAAAAGAAACGGCTGGGGGGTGAAGTGTCCGAGCGGCCAAATACCCGGGGGGGGTATTGGGTAGCGGAGGCGTTGAAAGTTAGAGTATAAAAAGTCGAAGGGGAAAATATTAGACGGGAGAGCTCTCACAATACAATCCAAGGAATCACAGGGGGGGGAAGAGGGTCAGGTCAAAGCTCCCCAATCCCACCGGTATTGAAGACTCAAACCAGGGGGGGGATAAAAAGGGGAGACTGGTCTGAAAAGTCACATATCATCGGGGAAAGGGGACAGATCCTTGACTATCGTATCTTGCTGAGTTTCGTAAGAGAGAAACTCTCTATATTTGGGGGTGTGGAAAAAAGATCAGGGGCAATAGGCGCTGGAAAGTTCGCAAAATAGGAGACGTCCCGGGGGGGAGATTAAATCACAAAGGACAATTACCAATTAGACAATAAAAAAAAGAAGGTAAGCATCTCTTGTTGGGCGTGCAGCGGCGACGGCCCTGCTTAGGCGGAAAGCTTTAATGGTGTTAGAAGGGGAAGGAAAGAATCAGCCTGGAATCGAGACTCAAACCACTGGGTCTCCTGGACCCTAGAATAAGGATGAGGAGAGGACAAAAGGAGGGCCAAAGGTCTCAAAAAAGGGACGATCTCTATTGTCGAACGGTTACTGGATCATTGTCCGGTGGTCTTGGGTCGCGTGTCCACGAAAAAGGGGGGAGGTGGGGGGCAAAAGAAAACCTAAGTTCGGGGGAGGGAGCGATTAGCAACGGCGGCAAGGTGGTGGAAAACGGCGCCGCCTCTGCCGCCAGTTGGAAAAAAAATGTTGCTGTTTTAGGGGACCAAGAGGCCAAGGAAGGGGATCGCCAGAACAGAAAAGCACAAAGCTGAAGGGGGGAACACGCAAGTGATACGAATAAGACAAAACTCCAAATTCTCATAGCTAAGAGGGGAAAAAAGTGAAAAAAAAAACTCCAAAAAGGACATTGAAAAGGCGCGGACGGTCCGACGGAAAAGAGTATAATCTGCAAAGGGCTATACTACCAGCCAGGAAAAATCTAGTAAGTCGTCGTCAGTAATTGAATATGCAAGAGGAATGAGAAAAAAAAAAAAGCCTTAAAAGAAAAGGGGAAGTTTGAACGATATCTGAAGGGAATTTAACGAAAAGCAAGCCGCAAATAATGCCTCAGCAATCTGTTTCATAACAATTTGTATTCAGGGACGGAGGAAAAAAGCTTGAAAGGGGAAAACCACTGGTAATATTGAGAGTTTCCCTCTGAGCAGAGGGAAAGGATTCAGTCACGAAAGGGAAAAAAAAGGGAATCGTTTCGCTCGACCGACCACATCGCGAATATTTGGGTATGAGCTGGGGGACTGGATAGGACAGGGGAAGCCAAAACGTCCTGGGAAAAAAAAAGGGAAAAAAAAAGGGGATCCCTTTGTTAACCACAATGGGTCTCCCCTAGCGACGCGCTTGAACATGATTCCTCGCAAAAAGGAAGGGACAGGGACCCTACATTGAGGGAAGGGGACAGCAAGAAATCAAAAAAAAGAAAAAGGAGGAAAAAAAAATCGATCTAGTGGCGAAGGTATCTCACATTAATTTATGGGGGCCTCTCCTCCTTAGCCACAGAAAAGAGAAAAGAAGAGACTTTTGAGTAAAGAGAACCTTCAAAAGGGAACGTATGCTTCGGAAGGGAGGTCCTCGAAAAGGGGGATGCTGGATCTCCCTTGAGTCGGTCGCATTTGCTGTCGCGCGAGGCAAGGAACAAAATCGCGGAAAAATGGTCCGGAAAAGGAGAGTCTTCCGACCGGAAACACTCACGATGTCCAAGCATCCACTTTAATTTAAGACTCGGGGGGGGGAGGGGGAAAGCACGGAAAAAAAAAAAAGGGACGGAAGGGTGGACAGGCGGAGGCGATCTGCAAGGGCGTACTTGTTTACCTTTTGAAAGGAGTGAAAAGAGAAAAGACGAATGTGGATAGGAGATTCGTCAGGCGCTTGGAGGGGAGAAAAAACTGCTCGGTGATCCTATTATCTCGCGGCTTGAAAGATTCGGTTGACGACGGCAACCGAGAAAGGGGGAAACTTCGGGAAGGAGATGAATTGCACTGACGAGAGGGGTGGGGCAGTCGGGGGGGAAAGAAAAGGGACTTCAGGCCAAAAGACGTTGTCCACTAAAGGGAAACGATAAGGGAACCTGAAATGAAAGTGGGGAGGAAGAAAAAAAAGTGAGGTCGGGGAAGAATCAAGGATCAAAAAGGAGAAAAAAAGGAGGGGGTTCGTCATCAACCGACCGCGCGTGGTACGTACGGTGCTGAGTGCTGCAATGGCAGGGGCTCACGGGAAAGGCATTCAGAGGTAGGGTTGGTGAAGGGTTCGAGCAAGGAAAGCTAAGAAAAAGGGAAGTGATCAAGCAAGCTCGAATGAAACTGTATGCATTGTGGTACCATCGCAATAAAGTCGATGCGTTCTGACACAGAAGGGGATATTCAAGGACAAAATTAAAGAGCTCGGACACTGAGAAAGGAGATATCTCTCTCAAAAAGAGAAAAAGATGATCTATAAATCGATTATCTGCGCCGAGCTTCTTCCTCGGGTAGGGGGGGGTTTGAAAACTTAAGAGGGAGGAAAGCGCAAAGAGGTAAGCAAGGGAAGAAGAGCAGCTAGTAGCTAAAATACCTCATCCAGACTCTTGCCTCTGGCTTAAAAAAAAAATCAAAAAAAGAGGCGAGAGGGTTAGAGAAGGAAAAGCCAGGAAAAAAAAAAGAAAGGGGGGAAAGACAACTAACGCGAGGTCCTCCCGACATCGCGGGGATCATTTTATTCAACCTAAGACATCCGGGGGAAACTGGCAAACGGGGAAAAAAATCGGCCTGTCAAGAAGGGAGCATGACGAGGAACCACAACCAACACCGTCAGACGGCAGAACGTATGACTTCAAGATCAGGAAAGTTGCGTAAGGAAAAAGTTCGCAACAGAAACGGAGGAAGAATAGGGGGGAATATTCCGTGTCTTCGCGATCACCAACCGCTGACGGAAGCATCTCACTCGGAAGGCTATAAAAGAGAGGGGGACTGAAAAGCGGAGTTAAAAAGAGATAAAAGTCAACAAGGAAAATCGTATTTAAGAATGGGAAAAAAGTCTTCGACGCGGGAGATTCTTTCCCAGGGCTCTGAGAAAAATCACCACTAATGGCTTGGAATTGGGGGGAACGGGAGAGAAAGTGAAAAGAAAGCCCCTTAAGCTCCTAGGAGGGGAGAGGAATTACTGCACCGTCGCGCGACAAATGCGATACTAAGCTGCTCAGGAAGGGACATGATTTGTCGTCTTACCTTCATCACAAAAGGAAAAAGAAGAGTATAGGCTGGGGAGCAACATTTTTGGAGCGAGTCTTCAGGGCAGGAGGAGCGGGCTCCATCAATTCAGGAGATACCTGACATCGGATCACGCGAGTGGCCGTGCAGAGGGGAGGTTCAAGGAAGGGGGCACGACTCGCCGGGGAAGGACCACGGGAAAGACGATGGGAAAGGGTGCATGACTTTCAAAAAGGCCATCTCGGCGGCATAGAAAACGCCCCATTTTGTGAAAAAGACAATGAGTTGCAGAGCTTTAAAGAAAGGAGGACATACGCTCAAAAAGGAAAGAAATCATTCCGAACGGAGCGCAGTGACCTTGCGGCTCTCACTCTGAACCAAAGGGAACTGCTAGGCCGTCTAGGAAAAAAGAAGGCCTTGCTTGAATCGCGGCACTGAGCGATCGCAAGGACTAGAGCAGGCGGGAGAGGGACCCGAACAACGCCCTTCAATCGAAGTTCTGACACTCCTGAGGAGGAAAAGGAATTGGGCCGCGAAGTTCATTTGAACGCCCAAGATCTCCCGCTCGCGCTGGTTGCAAGTGAGGACGGAGAGGAGCTCAGGGGTGTCTCGAACCTGAGAGAAAGAGGAAAAAAGACGCTCACTGAGGAAAAAACCGCGTCGGATAGCCCTAGCACTTCTCAGGAATGGAAGTCAAAAAGAAGAAAACGCTGGCGGATAAGAAAAACGCCGATGAGTGGGATCTTTTCGCAAAAAAAAAAACCTGCTACTTTGGAGGGGGAAAGGGAAGGATGACGAGCGTGGGGGAAACGGAGCTTTTTTGATCGGTCTGAAGAAAAGCCCCTGGGGGGGGGGAAAAAAAAGGGAAAAAGAGAGAAAAATTGCAACTGCAAGGACACCACCTTGCCGCCGTTCGAAGAGTCCTCGCCCGAACACGAAGAAAAAAAAAAAAAGAAAAAAGAAGTCCCGGGGAAAAAACAGGACAGGGAAGGCCTGAAAAAGAAAAAAAAAGCGTCAAGCGAAGATCCTGCCCCTCCAGAGAGGCGCGATAAGTCCAGTGAGGAGGCAGCACAAAGTTGGTATCGGCGGGAAAAGAGATGAGGCATATCGCACAGAGGACATCTAATCAATAATCCCGGGGGCGACTGGAGACTAATGGGGGAGCAAAAAAAAATCAAAAAAAGGGGAAAAAGACAAAGAGGAGGCAGGCCGAGGAAAAATCCTAAGGGAAGGGCGGAAGAAGGATACCGACTTCAAAAGGTCCGAGAGATCAGGCTATTTCGACCCTCATTACTGTATGGCGGAGCGAGAAACGAGGGAAAGGGAATAAGAGAAGTCTCCAGATAGAAGGGACAATAAGGAAAAAAATTATCTGACCGGGTTCCACGCGCAGCGTAGTGAAAGGGGGGGGTCTGACAAG
>Ga0179593_1331933_pt1 | contig 14006 bp, 23 predicted proteins | sample CZODoug2_1_08_16_FD_185931 | JGI IMG/M metagenome (GOLD analysis project Ga0179593, IMG submission 185931) | Vadose zone soil fungal communities from Angelo Coast Range Reserve, California, USA - CZODoug2_1_08_16fungal (PacBio error correction) | ecosystem: Environmental > Terrestrial > Soil >...
GCGCCCTTCCTGGAAAAAAACGATACAGCCGGTTGAGACCGGTGGGGGGGATAATCGAAGGGAAAAAGAAGGTGTGTTGGGGGAACAAAAGGGATGCACTAATGGTGGTCACCGTGAAAAGATTTGAAGCCCCTAAGTTTTGAAGGTGGGGGGGGCTTCAAAAGGAAATCACGGATGAACGAGGAGCTGAACAACCTGTTAACACCAAGAAAAAACTACCACAGGCGCCCCCGAAAAGAAGAAATTCACGGGGGTTTGGTGGAGTGGGGGTGAGAGGCAGAGAGATTGGAGGCCAATAGTTTTTTCAACTGTATATGGTTTTCATGGGAAATTTTTGAGATATGAAACAAAGGGGTGCGGCGGTGTTCTGGGAGAAATAGATTCCCCGGGTGGTGTGGAAATAGGGGGACTTGTACCTGATCACCATGTGGCTACCGTCATAGAAAAAAGGAATGCCCGATTGGGGATCGTTATAAACATGGGGCCCAACACCCACACACCCGAGCGCGCGTGCAAATGCCCCATGGCTAGGGGGGAAAAACAGGGCGTAACCTCAGAGTACGCGACTAATTAAGCTCAGACACACAAAAGCAAAAGAAAACGGATAACAAGTTAAGTTTGTCCCAAAGGTTGTGGCCATCCTTTCTTTTCTCATCAACAACATGATAAGCTGGTGTGATCAATCCGGGGGAGGCCAGGGGGGAGAAATTGTTCAAAGGCCCGAAGGGGGAAAAGGTACCAGGGAAAATGGTCTCAATATGCGGAAGACCGTGCCGAGATCCGATCCAAAATGACACTGTGGGGTCGAGATGGAGAAAAATCTTGGGGTTCGGGGGAGGGGGGAGAAAAGAAGTTTGGGGGGTGGGGGTTCGCAAAAAGTACAAATATCGCGGTCCAACGTGAAAAGGAAAGCCGCCAGGCGCAAGGAATAAGGACTGGCAGTGTGAAAGCTCAGGTGCGAAGACTCAAAAAGGGGTGGGTGCAGATGGGAATAAGGGAAGCACAACTTGGAAGACACCTAACGAAATGAAGTAAATACCGCCGAAGTCGGGGTACGACCACATCCATCCACAAAGCGACAAAAGGGAAAAGAAAACGACAAGAAGGGCGTCGTCATCAGGGAAGATGGGGTGGGGCGGTCCGTGAGGAACAAAAAAAGGTGGGTGTGCAAACAAAAAACGGACACCCCCTCAAAACGACGGAAGTCAGACCAAAAATGGAAGGGGGTTGAAGTGTGGGAGCAAAAAAATGGGTGGACTAACGAAAAATAACCGTCACACACCATTCCACCTGAAACCCAGACATGGAAGAGGGGGGTGTACGGACGACCAAAAGCCTTTCCGAAGAAGGGGAACGGGTGTTAAAAAAGCACCCGAGACTGGCAGCAACTCAACGCACAACGTAAAAGAGAGGGAAATGGGGGAGGGGGGTGATCTGGGTGGTATTAATGTAAATTTAACCCACGAACGAACCGTCATTTTGTGGCACGTCAATGACACACGAGTGGTGACACACGTAAGACTGGGGAAACTTGACCATTTGGGGGGGGGAGTGATGTGCCCTTGGTACCAGCAGTGAGGGAAAATCCAAAACACACAAAACAAAAAACAGGATCGGGGTTAAGCGAACAACCTGGTACACCGACAACATGGCCCACCCCGCGAAATGGGATGCGTAAACCAAGTGTCCAAATCACTCACACAAAGAGCTGGGCGAGATGGGTCGGGTGCGGTCAATAGGTGGGAGGAACGGACTTCAAAGACAATTATTATCCCAATCCAAAACCTTGGTCACATTGGCATCGACACAGAAGACCGCAAGCCGCGCTTCACAAAAGCGGCACACCCACACAGCCCGGTTGGGGCGAAGGAAAAATTGAATAGGGGGTGTTTAAAAGCCTCACGCCAGTGTGACCGTCAATACACCAAAACCCGAGAACGGGCAACGTAGACCAACACAGGTACAACCGGAAGACGAAACAAGGGGGTTTTGAAAGGGGGGGGGGGGGGGTTCGAGGACACTTTAAGCGCCACACACCCCCAACAAAAACGGAGACAGGGATATACGCCGCGGGATTTCACCGTAAAAGGGGCCGCCTTGTGAGCCAAGGGTTTACAAGAGGAACGTGAGGGTGGTCGTCTCCTCGAGGTCCACCCAAGGCAAATGGGTTGAACAAAAGAAAAGGTAGGGGGATGGGACCAACGGTCTTGGGCCGAGGAGGACAGTTGGGGTCGGAAAAATAACACGTGAAAAAAAACACAGACGAGATGCTGGCATGGAGTGTGGCAAAGGGGGGGTTTCAAACCGTGGGAACTCTCGCAACCATGGGCGTTATCAAAAGAATAACTCACCGACTTTCAATAGAATGGGGAAGGGGAGGGAGTAAAAGAGAAAGTATAAAGCTTACTGGACCCCTCCAGGGGACGTAGAAAAATAATCGGATACCCACCGCCTGGCTCGTCAAGTTGAAAATAAAGGACCAGAAACGTGGGCGGGGTGGACAAGCCACTTAGGTTGGGGTGGTGTCTTCAACTAAAAAATGATGGGTGAAAAACGTGGGGGGCAAACACAACAAAACGACACACTCCATATTACCAGCTTTGAAATCTTTTGATGTTGGAAAAAAGCGCTAAAAAAATACTGGTTCTCAATGTGAAGACGGGGGGAACAAGGAAAAAAAATCCAGAGGGGAAAACTTGATCCATCAACTTGTCTTCCCTTACACGGCGAATAGTAGTGAGTGGGAAGATAAACAAGGGGGGCTAGGAAGAGTAGAGTGGGTGGCGATTTGGCCATAAGGGGCAAAAACCAAAAGAAGTTTGGGGGGGGAGGGTAGACAGGTTACAACTCGGTAGAGAAATCTCTAACCGGGAGTCACGTGCATTGACTCAGGGGGGGCATAGTAGAAGTTTAACAAAAACAGAAAGGGGTAAAGAATTCTTTAGGTACTAAGGGACTGGTAGGATTAATAAAAAAAAAGGGTGTGCTGGCTTGATGAAAAACTGAAAAGGCGAAAAAATGACCTTGGTGTCGGGAGTTCCTCCACCTCCGAAGAAAAACAAGCGGATAGAATCCAATTAAAGGGTGGGGCTTGGAACGAGTCTGCACTAAGTAAAAAAGGGGTCTAAATCAAAAAAACTCTACACAGAAATACATTGGGTTTATTGTAAACCTTCACAGCTCAGATTTGATACAAGAAAAAGCACAGTAGGAAAGACTGGGGGAACGACTTCCAACGGAACCCACAACAAAGGGCCTGGAGCCATCCAACGGAAAAAAAAGGAGGGGGCTCACCCAACCCCCCCCGAACCCCCCCACCTCACCCACCCAACACCACCACCCCCCCCCCCCCACGGCCCAGTCCCACAACCCCCCCGCCCCCAACCCCCCCCCCCCAAACCCCCCCCCCCCCACACCAAAAACAAAAAACCCCCCTTGTTTTTTTTGTGGTGGGGTTTTGTTTTTTGATTTTTTTTGTGTTGAGCAACGCGACCGTAGGATGCGTGGCCTTCTGGAATGTCAGGAATATTAATGTTGGCAAAAACGGGGGGGGGGTATTGACAGGGAAAGGAAATAAAAAGAGAAGGAATCTTGGGCAAAAAACTGTCAGGAGAGTCGCGTGCGAAAAGAGGGAGAACAAATCGAAAAGCAAAAGAAGGGGGAAATCAGTCATCCAAATTCAAGGGGAAGTTGGAATTAGGGGAGAAGGCCGGGACAAAAAAGGAATCACCTAATTAGTTGGGGAGAAAGCAAGCGGTCGCTGGAAAAGAGGGCAATGAAGTCTAAAAAGGCACTACGGAATTACAATAGGGAGAAAGAAGGAAAACACGGAGTGTTGAGGGGGGGCTGGTCAGACAGAAATGAACTAGAAGCCGGGACACCTCGTCGAAAAAGTCAACCCCTTCTTGGGAGAAAGACGGGAAACAGAAAGAAGGACCGTAGAGACGTTGCATGGGAGCAGCATCCACGTTTCAAAATAAGGTAAATGAAAATTTGGGTTGGTTGTAATTGCGAAAAAATTACGAACCAAAGCAGAATTTGCCAAGCAAGGAGACCGTTCAAAAAAAAGTTTCCCTATTATGGGGGGTCTCACTGGGGCAAAGCATAAGATCCGTCGTTTGATCCCCAAAAGAGGAAACCTGAACAAAACAGATCAAAGGGACCACCAGAAAAAAAAGAAAAAAAAGGTCTGCCAAGGGGGACGAAGGACTGCAATAATCCGGCGCCGATCGTAGTCACAACAGGGGGAAGGCGGGGAGGAAAACTCTTTGCCGGCCGCCAGGGCCAAAGCACCCATGGGACTGTAGCCCTTAAAAAAAGTTGACTAGGGAACATCAAAGTGGTGGTTTTTAGCAGCAAAAGGGGGGGAGCCCCGGAGGGAAAAAAAAAGCAGGGCGGTAGGGAAAGAAACACGTGGGAAGGGAGGGAAAAAACCTGACGAAGGGTGGAGAAAGAAAAAAAAGGGAGACAAAAGGGCACGAAGCCCCATAAGAAGTAACAGGGCGATCACCGAGAGGTACCGTGAAAACGTAAAAAAGACCAGGCCGAATGAAGACAGGGACGGGAAGGGCACGAATTTGGAGATGGGTACAAAACATCGTGAATGGCTTTGGGGCGAAGATAAACACGGCCCTCCGGGTGGGAAGAGGAAAACTCGCAAATAACGCGCAAAAGGGGGGAGAAGAAAAAAGAAAAACGAAAGAGCTCGTAGAGGAGAGAAAGAAACAAAAAGCCGCAGAACCTTAGTCGGAAGAACAGCAAGGGAAAACGTGGAAGGGGAACAACTGGGCGGATGTCTGGGCAGCTAGGGGACGGAAACAGCGAGGGGGGGGGGGGGGGGGGCGAAAAAGAAAAAATCGACGGAAAAAGAAAAAAGAAGAGCCGTCATCGCAGACTGAAGAAAACTACAAAAAGAAAAAACGCAGGGAGTAAAAATTGGGGCCAGCGGGTTGCCGACGGAAAAACAACAACGAAAGGGGATCCGCGAAAACAGAGACGAAACAGCAGAAGGCGGGGGTCAGCCGTCAAAAGATGGCCTAGGGAAGAAACAACAAAAAAAAGTTTGGTTGCAGAAGAGGGAAGCAAAAGGGGTCTGAAGAACCTACAAAACATTGCGGAAAAAAACGATCGCGGAACAAAAGGGGGGACAAACGTCCCGATTCAAAAAAAGGGAAAGAAAGGACCAGAAAAACAGTAAAGTTGGGGACAAGCGAGGCGAACGGAAAGGGAGAGAAGCTCCTTTGCTCCTCGTGTTTAAAAAGGGAAGAAAAGATCTCTAAACCTACGACCCGGTAAACAACGGCCCGCTAAAATGGGAGATTCGCGAAAGCAAAGGGGGGGGAGACAGTGTACTTGGCGACAAGACCCCCTCACTCAAAAAAGAAAAAGGAGAGAAATAAATAATATTGACATCCACAAGGGGAAGGAGCCAAGAAGAGGAAAAAAGAGAAAGCCTGAAAGGCTAAGGGGGACGGAGGGGACTTCAAGCGATGTTCTGTGGGAGGGTAATTTGGACAAAAGAGCACTAGGCGCGGAAACGGAAGATTGAAGAGTACGCCCTCGCGTGCCAAAAAGGTTGTTATTATGGGGGAAAAAAAATGAAAATCTTGAATTGGGGGAACGGTGGCAATTGGTTGACCCGCTATCGTTCAGATGTACAGAAAAAAAAAAAAGGGATCAGAAAAGGGGACCCGCGGCAAAAGATAATGACCATCAACACAAGGGGTTTGGGTGTGGGGAACATCGCCCGAGAGAACCGTGGGACGCGAAAGAAACAAAAAAGCAGCGCTGTTTGTCCAGGGGCGCTATTGCATGAGGTGGTGAGGAAGGCAACCTCAGGGAAAGAAAAAAGTGCCCGTCGGTCCTACGCCCAAGCTGTCGTTGACTTCCAAACAATCAAATTATGCGAAAAAAAAAAGAAAAGCACACTCGGGCAACGTTCACCTTTCCAGGGGACCGTGGGAGAAAGACAAGAAAACGAAACCAGGATCGGCGGGGGAGACTATTACAGAAAACGCAACCCTACGACCATAAGTCCAGTTTTGTCCAGAAAAGCCCCCAATGGGGGGTAAAAGGCTGTCTCCGCACCATTACTCTGGGAAGAGGCGGGAGGCAAAAACTTAGACTCCTTAGCACAGGGGAGGAGTAAGGAAGGAAAGAAGAAAAGGAAAAAAAAAGGGACACCGAAACTGGTGGGCTCGATGCGAGTTGTCCAAACCATCATACCACACCAAATTATTCCCGGTGAGAAAGAGGTCGACGACAAATCACAAGAACTTTCTAAATTAACAAAAAAGAAAGGGCCGCACCTTGAATAAACCGCCAAAGGGAGCGGTTTTAAAAAGTACAACGACGCAAACTGTGAAAATCGAAAGGACTTTCTAAAAAGTCTCAAACGTTGCCCAACTTCTCTCATCGTCCAAGGGGAGCAAAACGAAGGGGAAGGTAAGAGTAATCAGGAAAGCGAGGGGCTGGTGAATGGCTTTTCAAAGACATTGGGTCTAAATAATAAGGACTGCATTCAGTCCAAACAAAACCGGCGGGTAGGTGGCAAAAAAAAAAAAAAATAAGAGAAAAAAAACGATTGTGCGGGAACAGGGAGGGCAGGGGGACAAAAAAGAAAATGACCACCTTAAGGGACCGACGGGAAGAAGGGATAAAAAGAAAATCATACAAATAATACGGGGGGCAAGAGGAGGGAAAATGTCGGAGGGGGTTCCAGAGATGCAGGGGGGGGGGGCAAAAATTGGAAAAACAGGAATGTAAAAGACAAGAGGAGGGCCAAGTCAAATGGGAAAAAAAGAAAAAGCTTGAATTAGCCACCAGGGACAGACGGAAAAATTGTCTGGGAAATTCGACACAAGGACAGCACAATAGATGGCGGGGGGAAAGGTGTAGCAACGAAACAAACGGTCCAATGTACAGCGTGGTGGGAATAAAAAGGGGAAATAAAATGCCCCCGAAGCAGAAAGGAATCAGAGGGTCCCTGAGACACGACATTTTGAGAAATTTAAACCGAATTTTGAAAGGACCAGGCAGAACTGGGAAGAGAAAAAAAGAGGGCCATCGAAAAAAAGCAAAATCGGACAACAGGTCAAAATCCTTCTCAGTCAAAAAAAAACATGGGTTCAAAGTACCGGGAGAATAAGTGGAAAAAGGATGTGTCAGGGAACCCTCTAGGAAAGGGGGGACCGCAATTGGAAAATTCACTATGCGAGCCGTGCCGGAAAAAAAAAAAGAGGAAACAACGGGAAAACCGGTCCACTAAGAGGGAGATCTTGGGGGACCTGGGCTTTCGGAAAAGTTGGGGGAGGAAGCCGTGAAAATATAGAAGCAGAAAAACCTAGGTTCGGGAGATTTTCTCCGATAAAGTCAAAGGGGGGTCATTTTATCAGCAACCCAGACAGGAGTTGCGATAAGAAAGAATGCAACCTCATAAGAACAGAAGCGAGCGATGGGGTGTCAAAGACGTGGGTCAGGAAGTGGAAAGAAGGTTAGACGAAGGGGCCGGTGGTAACTTAGGGAGGAAAACAACACGAAAACTTTGCAAAATGTTAAAGCTAAAAAGTGCGGCCCGGAAAAGTTTTGGGGAACAAGATCCCATCAAAAACCCAAAATGGGTGCGGTCAAAAAAGGAGCAAGGAACACGAAAGACAACACGTGGGCGTGACTAACATACAAGGACCATGCACCCCGGTATAGCGTTCTTTACCAAAAAAGGGGTGGAAGAGGAAGGTATGGCAAAAAGGACCTTGGACAACCATAAAAAAATGTACGGTTTGCCAGAGAAGAAAGCAACGGTGGCGGTGAAAAGGGGCTCTGGGAAAGCCACGCGATTGTCACGGAAACAGAAACTAACGGTGCTCTGAAAGAAGGAGGGGAGGCCCACCGGGGAGCAAACAGAGCCAACCTGGTTTTGCGTTGGGGGGAAAAAAGGTGGGGAAGAGGGGAAATAAGTTTCCAAATCGCTGGAAAGATCGGCTGGAAAATACAAACGCGGGGACAGGTCCGGGTGGGTGGAAAAAGCTGACGGGGAATAAAACTTGGGGGATCGGATCGGGGTTACCAACGAAAACCTTTCCCACCTTAAAGAAACGTGGGGGGGGCGGGGTTGTTGACACAAGAAGGGGGTTTTGAAAAAAAAATCAGGTGGCGGGTGGCTACCAAAACCGGGAAAAAAAAAAACCAAGTGAAACTGAAAGTTTTTCAGGTGGGCCGTCATGAAAAGAAAAAAAGGAAGAAGAAAGGAAAAGTTGGGAACATTTTCTCCACGGGGACCCCCGGAAAGGAATCTCAGACCGCAAAAAAACTAACAAAAAGGAGAAATTATTAAAGGAAAAATAGAGGAGTACACAAAAGGGGACGAGAAAAAAGTGTGAACCAAGGGCCCGAGCATCCGCCGTGTCTCAGGACGACCACACCAAACAAAAAAAAAAAGGGAGGAGCACGGGGGGTGATCAAAACGACTGTGGAAAACTGATTGCAACAAAACGAACCGAAAAAGACGGCTTAAAGTGAAGGAGGGAGGGGGGAAAACAACAGAAGTATAACTAAAAGTGATGAAGGTAAGGGAAAAGGGATGTGACGCACGAAGAAAAGAAGTGATGAACTGCACGGGAAAACCGAACGAGGCCAATCCGAAAAAAAAAGAGAAAAGTTGAACGAGGTTTGGGAAGGGCGAAAGAACCGGAATATCACCGAAGCGAAAGCGTCGGAAGAAAGGGGAACATAGGTTTCAACACACGAACCAGTGGGGGGAATACGGAGGGGAGGGGGAAGGAAAAGGGGAAGGGTTTTACAGGGACGCAGGCCCGGCTTTTGACAGTCCCGGGATCAAACTAAGACGAAAATGGTTATCCGCTAAGACGGGGGGGCGTTGTGGGATGACAAACGTCAGGAAAAAGCCACGGGACTCGGGAAACGGGGGGAGGAAGTGGAAAATGGTCAAAAGAACTCCAAAGCTGCTTAAAAGGCCCAAAGGCTCGAATGAAACGCAGTGCAAAATACCACAGATAGGAGAAAAAAAGACAGGAACTATTCGAAAAAGGAAGGACAGCGGGCGAGGAAGCCGAGAGGGGCATGCCCGGAGCGAAAGCGGTTGGGGGAGGTGGAAGAGAATTATGACAAAGTGGAGTCATAAAGAAAAAAAAGAAGCGAAAAGACGGGAACGTTTCAAAAACTGGTCGGAGATATTGGCATTTGAACAATCGAAAGCAAAAAAGCGCCAAAGAGACAGTTTGGGAAAAAGGACGGGGAAGAGGACCTTAAAAGGCCACGACGAAGGAGAAGGAAAAGGAGGGGCCCGCTAAGCCCCTGAACAATTCAAAAGGAATCACGACGGGGGGGGGGGGGGGCTGAACAATATGCGAGGAAGGACCAAGGCAGTGGGGTGGACGAGGGTGCTTGGGTGTCGAGCTCTAAGCAAATCAGCCAGGAAAAAAAACCTCACTTCCCTGGAAATCAACCTGCCGTTCTACAGGGAATAGGAGCAGGAAGCAGAGAAAAGAAGGGGGGGGGGCATTGGGATAAGGAGGACGTATTCCAAATGAAAGGAACTGGTGTGTCATTGCGCAAGAAATTCCACATCCGAACCAGAAAGGGGGGCGGCAATTGGGGGAGAAAGGAATGGGAAAAGAATGGGACCTAGTCCCCTGGGGATGAAAAAGGATCGAGTACGTCATTTGGAACAGAAGGGGGGCGTAACATCAAAGTTAAATGGGAACACCCAAATATGAAGGGGAAAAAACGGAAAAAAATTTTTGCCTACGTGCGGGGTAAGAACAGAGGGGACGAAGTCGGTCCCGGGGGAAAGCCAGCGCCGGAGGGGGGGGGGGGGGGCACAACGCCGAAAGGGGTCAAAGACGTGGAAAAAAGTGGTGGAAAAGAAGGGGTGCCAGAGAAACGCCTTGGTTGAAACAGCTAAAGGGCAGGAGACATGATGAAAAAGAAAAGCGCGTATGACAAAAAAAGTTTGGTTACCAAAAATGCGAGGGTGCGACAGGAAACGATGCCGGACAACCGAGAAAAGAGCATGAAGGACCGGGTAAGAAGGTATAGAGGCGGTGAAGGAACCTCCGAAACCTGGGCAGAAAAATGTAAGGGCCAGGTTGTCACGGAAAAAAAGGCTAATCGACCAGGGGGGGATGTGCTTTGCGGGGAGAAAATTATACGACAAATTCCTAACGGTGTGCAAGACGGGGGGAAAAAGAGACCATAAAGCGCAAAGGGAAGAAGAAGGAACCTCCTCCTGAGGGAGAACGCGATAAGACAGCCACGGAAGCCGCACAAACCAAGGGTCGGAGAATCGGAAGGTTACCGTGAAAAACTTAATTGAAAGGTGGGTTTGCTGAGATGAAAGCAGCCCTTAGAAATGTATCGAAGGGGGGGGGGGAAGAATGACAGGGCCCGAGCTTAATCCACAATAAAACTAAATTGAGGAAAGAACAAGGAAAAAGTTGGTCGGATGAAAGGGGAAGTTAGGTAACCCGCTGTTTTGGGGTTTGCCAAAACAACAACAGAAGGGCGCAACACAGAAAAAAAAGAAAAAAAAGGGGAGGACAGGAAAGGGGAGTTCTCCTGGGCGAGACGGAAAAACGAAAAACAAAAAATGTTTTGGTGGGGGGACAAATCGCCAGCCGAAAAAAGGGGCCCTGTGAATCAACGAACGGATGTTACGTTTCTGACAGAAGAAAAAAAGAGGGAATCCACAAAAACTGACCACGAGAACAAGGAAAAAAAAAAAGCCAGAACTTACAAAGGAATGGCTTGGGGGGACACAAGCCCGGAGCGGGGAGGGGGCAAAGAGCCGAAAAGGGAGGGATCAACTTGGGCAAGGGGTCAAAAGAAAAAAGAATCGCAAAAAGGCGAAAACTCCGTGAAAAAAAAAACGCTAAGGGCGAAAAATTAGACACAAAAAGCGTCCTTTGCAGGAAGGGTAAATTGGAGGGAGGACATCTCTCTAAAAAAAAACAAAAAAAGAGGGTGTAAAAGAGAGAGAGGTCCAAACAGCAGGGGAAAAAAAAAAAGAGAGAGAAAAAAAGAGAAAAAAGCCTTATCGGCAAAGGTTGACGGGGGGAACAAAGCGCCGATTTCAAAAACTACATTAAAGAGGAAAAAAAGGGAAAAAGGCGATAGGTTACGAGATCAAGACTCGCAGAAAAGCGTTGGAAAACAATAAAAAATTGATGGGGTGGGGAAAGAAGACTTTCAAAAAACTTTAACGCACGTGGTCAAGGTGGGCCCCGAGAGGACGGGGGGTTTCTCTGGTAAGAAAAAAAGGGGAGGAGGTAAAATCAAGCAAAGGGGACAAGGTGAGGGGGGAGCGGGAAGGGAATCCAAAAACACACGGTTGGTTGTTTCAAAAAAAAAAAAGCAACTGGAAAAAACAAAAAAAAACCAAACTCATTGCTGCCAATCTTCTTGTTGCAACGCGAAAAAAGGGGAGAAAACATTTCGAGGGACGGTGTTGCGGACACCAGGAAGAAAAAATCAGGAGGAATACGCAACCAGCGTCGGGGTCGTTAAAAAAAAAAACAGAAACATTAGCGGGAAGAGACAGAAGGGAAAGACTGCACCCAAAAAAAAAAGCTTCCCGGCGACACTAAAAAATGGAGAAATTCTTTCTGCAACAGATCGATGGAGAGATATGTACGCAAAAGAAAGGACCCCTCAGTGGGTGTCCCAAAGGCTTCCAAGTGGGGTGAAAGTGCTGGATCAAAAGCGGAGGGAATGCGGGCAGTTTGGTCCGTGGCAGGGGCGTGGACCAGAAGGACACGAAGGACAAAAGGAGGAAGGACGGCGCTTTCTCCCTTTCAAAAAAACAAAAGGCTGAACGAAAGAGGGGTCCGCATCCCGAAAAAACACAGGGGAGGCCCCGAGTAAAAATGTCGCCGCAACACAATCAAGGGGCCCAGGAAAATTAGACCAAGAGGGAGGGGGGCACGAAAACCAAGGTGGGGGGCCTTCAAGTTGAACAGGGGGCGTGGAATTCCCACATACGAAGCGGTTAAAGCCGGAAAAAGCTGTGAGGAATGCATTCGAAGTGGCCCGGCGAGCAGAATTGGAGGAAGCAACCAAAGCAACGTAGTGGTCGTAACGGAGGATACAGGCGAGTCTTTGCAAAGTAAATGGGTCCTCCTATAGAGTCGTAGGACAGGATAAAACAACAGGGCGGAGTGCAGAAAAAGAGCAAAGGGTAAGCGAAGTTTGCAGGTTCCAATGCGCCAAACAACAAGATGAAAACGAAAGCACGTTCCGGACGAACGAGATTTCCAGCCGAGAGTTGGACAGAAAATCGCAAGGGTGCCCAGAGGGGGGAAAACAAAGGAGTGCTGGGTGGAAGGCAGATGTACGCAAAGAGAAATCTGGGGGGACGCAATGACGGATCGGAGATGGGAATTGAGCCCCCTGGGTGATAGGGAAAAAGGGAGGGTTATAAAGGCAATTGACAAATCCTGGGCGGCCCGAATTGGCAAGCAGGGAAACAAAGGGGGCCTTTACAGGAGGGGTGGAAAATAAAGGGGGGGACGCGACCCAGTCCCCAGCTACTTATCCGATGGTGGAACAAAATCAGTTACAACGAACTGCGGATGGTCCCCAAGTGTGGCAAAGGCTTGGAAGCCCTAAGAGCATCTACCACAAACACCAGAAACGAACAAGGGCCCGTTTTAGGACAGGGCACAGAAAGCAACATATAAGCACGTCGGGGGCAACGGGGAAGAAAAAAAAAAAAGGGTTAAAAAGGCCCTCTAGATGAAACCAGCTGGAACTTTGCTCTGTTTTGGACAGAAGAAAAAAAAAGGCCGGGCGATCCCCAACGAAATACCAACTGTCAGGAGGGGCTTATCTTGGGGACGGTGGGGAAAAAGTTTCGGGCCACGCAAAATCAAAAGAATACAGAATAACCAGTGAAACGACGTCGTCCGGGCTTCCTCAGCGGGGGACTCAACTTGTGAGAGAGTCCAAAGACCAAAAAAAAAAACTCAAGGGGCCATCCAAACGGTAAGAAGAGCGAACAGTCGGGAGGGGGACAGAAAGTGGAAAAAAAAAAGTGACCGTGAGTGGGCAGAAATTAGCGCAGGGGAAGTTCGACGGAAGCAGGAAAGCCAAGTGCCGGTTTAGCAACAAAGGGAAGTCAGGGGGGGACAAAAGAGCAATAGTCCAAAATCCAACCCGAGGGTAGTGGTCCGTGCCAAAGGGGGGATAGCCCCTTGACACGTGGGCGGTGGGCGGCGCGAAATCAGTCAACGCCGGGAGAAGCGGTTGAGTCGTGAGGGGAGGTTTGATAAAGTGCCCGACCCCAAAAGCCGGCGCCAGAAATTTCAACAAAGGGACTGTCCAAAAAGCAAGCTGGTCGTGAGTTGTAATAAAGGGGGAAAAACGGAAAAATGTTGCAAACTACAAGAAGCGGAGACGAAGGTGCCCTAAAAAAGACAGGTAGCCAAAACGTATAAAAACATTAAAACTAGGAAACAAAAACGTTACACCCAGGGCGGGAACAGAAGTTTGCAGGGAGAGTTGCCCCTAGCAAAAAAGGAAGGCATCAAAAGCCGGTGGGAATCCGTTAAAAAGTAACGCGAAAGTGTCCAGGTGGGGGGTGGTTTCGGGAAACTAAAACACGGCGTATGGGGATGATACGGATTGCCGGTTGTTCCAAAGCCGGGGCAGTCCGACGTGGGAGTTGGCCACAGGTAAAAAAATTAAGAATGGGCACGTGTGGTGTCAAGTTTGGGGGTTTGGGCCCAATCATTGGGGGTGACAAATTCAGGGTGGGGCTGAAAAAAAGCTTTTTGGAAGAGGTGAAGATAGGTAAGATGGTTGGGCTTGTATGAACGATAAGCATAAAAAGCGGGAGCAGAAAAGGAGGCCGACCGCGGGGACGAGAGGCTAAACGGACGACAAGACCCAGAGTGGTGGTGACTTACCACCTGCCGTCAACGTGAGACAGGCGATGCCCGAAAGGAATCTTGGGGTGACACAATTTTGATCGGCCCCGGGCGGTAGTGAGA
>Ga0179593_1414474_pt1 | contig 14006 bp, 17 predicted proteins | sample CZODoug2_1_08_16_FD_185931 | JGI IMG/M metagenome (GOLD analysis project Ga0179593, IMG submission 185931) | Vadose zone soil fungal communities from Angelo Coast Range Reserve, California, USA - CZODoug2_1_08_16fungal (PacBio error correction) | ecosystem: Environmental > Terrestrial > Soil >...
GAAAAAGGGTTGCCAGGTCCGCAGACACGCAAATGGGCAAGAGGAAAGGCTCGTTTTCGGCTGTTTACCTCTCTCCTTGGGGGGATGGACCTTTCAGTTTATGCGGGAAGTTCGTTGTCCACAACATCGTTGTAATTTCAGGCTAGGCGCGGAAGGAGACATGATACTGGAGCCCAGACAAACTGCACGAGGTAAAGGCAAAGGGGGAAAGGAAGAACGTGTCAGGGAAATAGTGGCCGCAGAGAAGGTTATTCTGAAAGCGGCTCCCTCTTCGAAAGAATGTGGCACGCCGCCTTGTGATGAAAAAGAACGCAACTGTCGAGGGTCCGCGCCTGGGTAAGCCATAAAAAGCAATGAACGGGGTCAAGAACAACATCAAAAAACGTTGATTACACTAGCGAAAAGGAATCTAATCTGCTAGAGGGGGCCTTCGGCTCCTGCCAGTTAGGGAAGGGAAGAAAGGATAAAGGCAACCACATAAGGGTGTGCGAGGAATAAGGATGGCAACAGAACTTTCTTTTGACATAGCGGAAAAGAGCTAATCATGTTGGTGGCTTGGGGAGGAGGGGGGACCCTTGGAGCAAGGGGGAGCATCAAGACGCGAAAGCAAGGTAAGGAAAAGGAGAACAACCTCGCAAGACTTCGCTAAAAAAGGCAGGACGAGACTCGATACGAGACGGATGGGCCACAGGAGAAGGACGGAGAAAAACGGGATGCTGAAGGTACGAGTTCTGAAAAAAAAGGAAGAGGGAATCGCTAGAAAGCATCCGCGAGGAAAGTGAACGGGGACGAGATGAAGGTCTTACCCTGTTCAAAGTGACTTAGTAGTAATGAAGAGGAGACACGAAGAAACCGAGGCGGAACGCCGCAGGGTAAAAAGAAGGAGATGCAGCTCAAGAAGAAGGGGCAACCATGAGAACTCGCACGATGGGAGGATCATACAAAAACCTGCTCGCAGGAAACCCCTTCGCTGCATGGGCTTGGGGAAGGAATCCATCCTGAAGAAGGAGCTCAAAGGCGAAAAGAAAGTCGCCCAAACCTCGGTGTATGGCTATACAACAGGGAAGAAGGGAGGCATAAACAAAGCCCGCTCATCCCATAGGCCGGAAGAACTGGAGAAGAGGAATAGGTCAAAGGGTCAGACTGCGTTAGATCGTTTGGGGCCGAAGAAAGAGGCCACCTGCGAAAAGCCCCCCTCCATGATAGAGAGATCATCCCCATGGTTCCGGAAGATAACGGGAAGTTCCTGCGTGAAGTTCACAGAAACATCACCCCCGGTGAGACGAGGGTACCAAACTCTAAGTCCAAAAGGGGGGAGGGGAAATCTTGATAAGGGTGTCAACTAGGGAAAGAAAAAAAACGACCCGCCAAGGGGCGCGAACATTACATGGGCGAGCTCCGGGTCGGTCACGGAAGCGGCAGCCGGAAGGGAAAACCAGCAGTTGACTCGTGGACAGAACCTTGGTGCTCGAATCATCTTCCCACCGACCCCATGACAGAGAAATTGCGGGATCTACTTGGCAGGCCGGGGGGGAAAAACAGGGCAGCAGGCGGGTCAGCAGGAAGGGGAAATGCAGGAAGCGCAAAATCATCTCGGAGGGACACTACGAATCACCAGCCTGGAGTCAAAAGAGGGGGAAAGGGACAGCGAATGTGGAAAATAGGAAGATAGGATCATCTAGCTAAGGGCCAGGGATAAGTCGAGAAGAAGAACCATGGGGGATAGGGGCTGAAAATCCTATGACCAGAGGCTCCAGGAGCAAACAGGGGAGGGGGAGGGGAGGTACTGGGTACTGAACTGTGAGGGGGGTCAGGGAAAAGATGGTGAAAAAAAACTGTACGGCAAGAAAAGAGAACAAAAATCAACCGGGGGGAAAAAACTTTGTCGCAACCTCGTGGCAAAAGGAAAAGAATCTCAAAAAAACCAACTTAGAAATGAAAAGAAGAAGAGTAGAGGAGGTGGACGATTTGCGACATTCCCCGCGCGGACTTTGATTTCTTGAAGAAGGGGAGGGAATCCATGAAAAACAAAAACGCATGAAGGTCCAGACCACGCCGTACACCAGCTCGATGCACCCATAGAAGAAACGCCTAAAATAAGTGAATTAAAAGGGTTGCCAACTATACAGGGGAGGAGGGGTACGTAACAGAGAAAGCAGGAGCGTGTATCCAGAGTCATACGACTGGAAAAGAGAGCGAAAAAGCGGCGAAAGTGAAATAACGGAGAAAAGGAGGATGCAAGAAAAATTACGCAGAATGCGCGGCCTGCCGGGAAAAAGCCGGCGCATCGACCAGCCGGGAACGAGGTGTTGAACCAACGACGCAAAGCAGGAAAAAGAGGGAACAACATGGAAGCGGGCGGGAGACCTAGAGGAGGAAACCAATTCGGGCAACGAGGTAAACCATTCTTGTCACACGAGATTAAGGAAGGGCCGGTAATACCCGGATATCGCCAGGAGGGTGCGCGCCATCCGGGGAAAAGGAAGACGAAACCTCCTGAGAGGAAAATAGTTAAAAACCTAGGAAGGAAGAACTCTGGCAGCACAGTGTGGGGAGAGGAAAAGGAGCGACGACATTTAGTACGAGGGGAGGAGCATAAAGAAAAGTTCCTTTTAAGGCGTGACGCAAAGGGGGGGATCACGACTCGCACGGCCAATCATGCGGGATGTGTCGAGGGGGGACGTATCTTATATCCTCTCCCAAAATGGAAAGAAAAAAAAAGGAAACTGGGACAAGCGCTATGACGAGGGTGAAAGGTGAGGAAGGGGCCATGGAAAATGTGCTGAAGGAAAGGGGCCCTAGGAGATAGACACTCTGAATGATTGGGAGGGAGCTTGGAGGAAGGTCGGTGTATCGTTAGGAAGAAGAGAAAAGGAATACTCGTTATATGCACGGCTGAGAAGATCGTGTCGATTTGCTCAAGGGGTGGGGGATAGGGGGAACTTTAGATGCCTCGCCTTCCGGGAAAGAGCTACCTCCGCCTCGCATTCGGCCGAGCGGGGCGAAGGAGAAGGGAGGCAGAACTCGCCGGGAAAGGAAAGGATACTCTAACGCGCGGAAGCCTGGTAGAACGATCCAATCTGATCAAGGGGGAGGTGAAAAAAAACGTAAAAAGCCTCAATCCCTTGTCGTCGAAAAAAGAGAAGAAGACCTCGCGAGTCTCCGATGCCCGGCGGAGAAAAAAAGGGGGAGGGAGCCTTTTATGAGTGATTTCTCTGGGCGAAGGAAAAAAATGGGGGATCAAAAGAGGGAACCTTAACTGGCCACAGAAAAAAAAAGGGAAAGCAGATATTAGGGGTAACCTAGATTGCCAAAAAAGGGATGGCCAACGGAAGAATCAAACTCATCCACAGGGGAGGGGGAAGACCTAGACGACTTCTCACAAAGGGCAAATAAGGGGGCTGCTCCCCCACCCACCCCGGAAAGGCCACCTGCCGAAAAAATCCAGGGGCAAAGAGGGAAGAAAAGGGGAGACGAAGGCTTTGACAACGATTGGCTTACAAAAGAAAAGAACGTCAGACCGGGCCCAGTGCGCATGGTGGCATAAAAAGGAGGAGGGGGAAACTTACTTATGGGACGATTTATAAAACACGAGCGACGAAAGAGGAAATGAAGTCCACTAGACTGCACAAAAGTCTCAAGATCTGCGCTGCATTCGAGAGAAAGGGAGGCTGCGCGCTCTCCTGAGAACCGCCGCGATAGGCACAAAGAAAGAAAGGTGTTGAGTTACCACGCCTAAAAGAAGGAAAACTCTAAAGAAAAAGGCGCGAGGAAAAACAAAAAAAAGAGCCCCGGTCTGACAGCGTGGAAGGATGACTGTATACGAGTCACAGGGAGAAATCTATGCGGATGAGACTCAAACGAAAAACGAGTTAGGAAAAAGATGATCGAATTGTTGGCTATGACGCAAATGACACCAGAATGGGTTCAACGGGGGAGAGGGTGAGGGGAGGGGAAAAACTCTCCTGTCGGGAAGAGTCAGGGAAATGGGAGGAGGGGGGAAGGCTGTCAAGAGTCCACTTGGTTATGGGCGGGGCGGCGCTTAGCGTTAAAATCAGAGCGGCGCCAAGAACTCAAAGGAAAGGGGAACAGCGCCGCATGAACGTTTGCATATCGGGGAAGACCGCTCGTCCTAGCTGACGGAACATAGAGGAAAGCCGGTAAAAACGCAAATTTAGGCCAACGGAGAAATTTTCTACAACAGGGACTCCGTTTCACTCGAGGGGACAGAGAGGATTACAGGTCTCCTTCAAAGATTCGACCTACAAGGGGAACACTCGCCAAGGGGAAGAGATAACGAGGGAAGGGGAAGCTTAGACGTGATTGTGGATCATGACGGAACGCTGTAGGTTTCCCCCATCAGAAAGGGGTGTACACCGAGGGCAAACAAACTGGGGATGACATAGCGTAAACCAATCTGCTCAGAGGGGGGGGGGGGGGGGGGTCTTGGGCCTCTCGGGGCACGGGGGGTAAAAATGCTGCTTCCACTCGGAAAAAAGGAGACAGAAAGGTAAGCCAAAGGCAGCAAAAATAAAGACTGAAAGAAGGGAAGTATGCGCCCGCACGAAGGCAAAAGATGCCGTCAAAACCACGGATTGAGTCTGACGTACAGGCTGAAAGAAACTTAGACGCTGAGCAGGGAGTCCGGCTCCCCGGCAAGAAAAGAAAAAACGTCCTCCTCTTCGGCAAGAAACATCGAGGGGGAGAAAAAACCAGCCGCGGCTAAAGGACTCTCGATTCCCAAGAAGGAAAAGAGAAAGCGGTCCCCCTGGAAGATCAGCAAAAGAAAGTTAAAACGGACTTGAAAAAAAAATCCGCAAGGAAACAACATTTTCTTGCGCAAAGAAGTGAACGCGCTCCAAAACCGAAAGGTCAGCACCCGCGGAGAAAAGCCCGAGGGGGCGGAGAGAACGAAGGGTCCTTCCGAGCATAGAAAAAGGACTTGAACGCGCTCGCAGAGCCAAGGGAACTAGGTGAGAGTCGTTTTGAACGGGAGGAGAATGAAAGACCCAAACCGTTGAGGAAAGATCAAACCATTACTCAACCGCGCTGCAGAGACAAATGGAAGACGATCGGCACCGAGGCGAAAGGATCTAAACAAAACTTGACTCCAACGGGGAGAGAAGTGACCGCGCTCTCGTGAGAAAAAAAAAGGGGATGAAAGTTTAGCATAAGGGTAACCCTCGGACCTCGAATTAGGACTTTAGAGAGGGAAAATACAGTCGCGCCCTATGGCTAAAAGAGAAGGGAAAGGGAAGCAAAGAGAAATCAGGTAAAAAGCATGGGGGGGGGGGAAAACCCAAACACCTCACTCGTAAAAAGCCGTGGGTTGCAGCGCGCATGAGGAACGAACAGTAGAACGACCATAAATCTGATTTGAGAGGGGGGCAACGTAGCGCGTTTAACAGAAGGAGGGGAAAAAATTCCTCCGCCATCTCTCGAGATGCCCGAAAAAGTACGGAATCATTTAATGGGGAAGAAGCTTGGGGGGGGAAGCGAGAGAGGGGGAGGTCAATCTTTACGGAATCAGATAGCATGGCGCCTGAGAGGGGCATATCGAAAGGAAAATTGCTATGTCGGAAAAGGGGGAAGGAACGACGGCAGAGACGGCGCTATGAGGGCTCGAGCATGGGGTCGAATAGCGGAAAGGACAGGGGGGTAAAATGTTTCGGCCCAGCCCAGGAGCCACAGAAACTACAAAAGGGACAGCGACCAGGGAATGTTCTGAAAAATAGAAAACGCACGATCATCAAAAAACAAAGGATGAGAGAAGGGAAGGAAATTGAGGTTCGTTGCGACTCATTCCAGTCGGACTGCCTTTGAGTGAGGGGAAAGGGTCTGGCCGAACGCAAACGAAGGGCCGACAAACTAAACGCAAACCGCAGAGAACTCATAAGCGCGCTTCAATTCGGAAAGGAAGGTGAATATAACTTTGTCCGCAACGGAAGGGACGTCGACGAGTCCCATGAGCGGAGAGGGAGAAAAAAACGAAGACGCTGGGGGCCCAAGAGGGAAAGAGCTCGCCCAGCTCTGACTGGAAAAAAGGACTATAGGAATCTTCCTCGAGTTAGGCGGACGAAGGAAAAAGAAATAAAGACCACCGAGGAAAAGATGGCCAACGACGCAGCAGATTAAGCAGAGTCTAAGCGAGCCATACTCGAGGGGAAGCTAGACGCGCACAGGAAGGAAAATGGCACAACAAAATTGGGGACACCGCAGAACGCCGGCCGGTGAACGAAAAAACCGAGAGGGAACAAGAGTGCGCGCAGAAGTTCAAACCTAAAAAAAGTCTACGGAAGAAAAGGGCACCCATATCATTAAAAATTCCTACAGGGGGGAAAAAGTCAGAGGGGAGAAAGAGGGGCAACGAGCGCAATGGAGTGGGTCGAGAAGGGGAGGAAGCAGGTGAACTTCTCGTCGTAAAAAAGGTGTTATCTTAAAAAAAGCGGAGATTGCGGGATAGCGGGAAAGTTTAGGAAGGAGGCTCCAGGTCGAAACAAAGATAAGACTTCCGACCAAAACTGAACAGTCAGGAAGAAGGGCAGATTGGAGATGCAATCGAAGTAGGGAGTCGGAAAGATGCGTGATTCGAGAGGGAAAGGGGATGGGCATCGTGACTTCATACGCTCAAGAACAAAGAGGGCTGGTGAAAACTGGAGGTAAAAAGAACTTCAAGGAGGCTTCCAGGGGTGGAAAGAGTCTACGTTAGAGGCTCGAAAGGAAGGGGTCACATCAGAGCGTCTTGACCTCTACATTCGGAGCAATGGCTAAAAAAGAAATTAGGCAAGTCATAGGGGACCGTGTCCAGGGCAAAAAGAACTAATCCGCCGCATCCTGATAAATAGACGCAGCGCTAAGAGTGAGGGAAATAAAAGTTACGGGAACCGAGAAAGTGGATTAAAAAAAAGTCCAGGCCAGCAACGGAGGGGGAGAGCCCATGCCACGGCATGAGGCAAGAGGGGGTGGGAGGGGGGACGCCGGGGTAATGACAGTTTGTTCGCTGAGGAGGGGGAAGAAAACTGAAACAACTGCTGGGCAGAGAAGGAAAATCAACAACAACCGATGAGCAGATGAAGTGGTAAGATAGGTCATCGGGTCTGGTGCCCTAGGGAGAGGAGAGAAACACGTCTGAACCGCGGGCAGAAGTCAAAAATGACAGTAGCGGTCAAGAAAAAAAGGAAAAAAAGCTCTTGTATCCCAAAGAGAGGTGTAAACAGGAGGGGAGGGAGCATTCAAATGTTTAAGAACCTCATAGAGCTGGAAAAAACTCGAGACACGGAAATGACCCATGGAAAGAGGGTTGCATAAATGAAAAACACGACGAAAGAAGGGGGATCCTCAGCGGACCGCGCCTGAGACTGGGGAAGGATCCCTATAGCAAGTAAACCGTACTCTTGAGGGGGGGGGAAAAACCCCCACCCCCAATGGCGCACCTTCTACATCGTAAAATGGACGCCGCTCTCCAGAAACCGCGCTCGCCCACGAAATACAAGTGAAGGAAGTGAAACTTCCAAACGCAATCACATGATGCCTCTGGAAAGAAAAGGAGGAGACAAACAAAACAAACCCAAGAAATAGTGGGGAAACGGGAGGAGGGGAGGAGACAGTAAAAAATCAATCATGCACGAAGAGAGAAACAAAAAAACCGGGGAGGAAAAGAGAGATATAGAAAGAAGGGGGAAGAGGGGGGTTTTCACGATCAACGACATCGGACAGAAGGTCAAAAGCAGGGTTCTTTATGGGGAAATCGCTCCTTGTGAGTGAAGGAGGAAGGAAAGAGGCGAAATACTTCACCGGAGGGGATGGGCGATCACGCGGGCTCAGGAGAGAGGGACCAGGGAAGAGGAGGGCCGGTCCGAGCAGAGGACCAAGCAGAAAAGGATGTTCATGGGGAGATCGGGCCGAAAAAGAGGAGGTAAAAAAGCGGCGGTCACCGCGGGACAAGAAGACGGTTCCACATCTTGGATCAACCATGAAGGGCTCAACGTGGAGAAAGGGACCAAATGGGTAAGCCAACGAAGCATGAAGATAAGTCCACGTACTACCGCCAGGTGATCAACCGAGGAAAAAGAAAGAAAACTCGGAAACTGGACCTTCGCGCCTCTTCGTAAAGTGGAGAAGCCTCGGGGCACCCCAAGAAGAACCCAGTGGGTGGAGATTCGCACAAGGGGAGGGACCAAAATTGGAGTGACATTCGGAACCACACGAAAAATGTTTGGGTGGAGGGGGGCGTCTATTTGAACAAAGGTGCCGCAGGGGAGGAAGTACTAAAACTTCATAAGGAAACAGAAAAAAGAAAAGCTGGAAACTCCGTTCAGGGCATGGCGCACGCAGAGGGACAAGAGCGGAAAAAGGATGGGCAATGGGAGAACAGAAAGACTGAAAAACACGCGAGCGCTGGCGAGGGAGGAAAGAAAGTCTCCGCGAAGTGAAACAACGGCCGAAGAGGGAATTCTTCGGTGCCCTCCAGTGAGAAGTAAAAAAAGAGACAGACTGAAGGCGGCCACCGCGCTAGGGGAAAAAGGAGGGAGAGAAGCCAGCAAATAATCAAAAACAAAGCAGAAAGAAGAGGAAAAGGCCTTTCACCGGGAAGGGAAGACTCCGAAACAACGAATAGGAGGGGGAGGGGCGTCAAACTAGCAACCCAAAAACACCATTCGAAAAAGAGAACAGGACTAGAGGGAAAAACGAAATGTGATAACTTCATTACAGGAAGAAGATACTAGGCCTGCATAACTTTATAGAGGAGAGGGGGAGAGTCCGTTCACTGCTTGAAGAGAGGGGGGGACGAAGGAAAACTCAGCAAATCGAAAGACTTCCCTATGAGTAAAAAGAGGCCACCGAAAAAAGAGAAGGCACGGGGCAATGAATGCGCGAAACAATAGAAGAAACCCTAGTGGGAAAAAGGCGCTCTACTCCAACAGGGGAAAGGGGGAAGAGGGCGAGCTTTCAAAAAAAAAAATGCCTCGAAGAGAAACCTGAAGCGCGGCCTAAAAGTCATTCGCAGAAAAAAGGAATGGTAATGTAGGAAGTCCAGGAAGAGCGCGGTGGCACAAAAAAAAAGGGGGGGTTTCAAAACGGGCAGATCCATGGGGGCGGAAGAGGATAGTCGCAAAAAGGGAGAAGAACAGGAGAGAAAGGTCCGGAAGGGAGTTGTTATCCTGCGAGAGGGGGAACAGCTCGGTGAAAAGAAGGGCCCAGAACGAGACGGACACAAGAACACTGAAATTGGAAGCAGAGGGGAAAGGCTCTCTAGCTGCTGGGACAAGAGTAGGAGATGTCAAGAGAGGAAAGGGCTTGATTCGGAAAGTCGTAAGAAAATTTCTCAGGGAGAAAAGAAAGAATATTCCTGGGCCCCGATGCGTAAAGCGGAAGGGGGGGGGATCGGTTTTCCGGACCTTCATTGTGGCGCAACGTGGGAGAACACTACCATGAAAGCCCCTAATCAAAGCAAAGAAGGAGGGGGAATGGAAAAAATCGTCAAGAAAGAAAAGCTCGCGAACACACGTCTGGAGGAACATATAACTAAGTTCTAGGGGGAGAAGGGGGGGGGATAATTCCCGCGCGCAAAGAGGTGAGGAGGGGTGGAACTCATGGGCACGGTCCTACAAGCCAACTGGGGGAAAAAACACGCGCAGACGACCAACAGGGAACTCATGGCTCCAATCGCGCCGAGGTAAGAGAAGGTGGCCGCACATATCAGTTCTGAGACGATACGCGCAGAAAGACAAAGGAGACGATCCTCTCCGGGAAAAGGAAAAGTCGACGAGACCCCCTTTCCGAAGAAATGCGACGTCAAGCAAAAACCTTAGGAAGAGGAAGAATAGACGCGGCCTTCAGGTGCTAAGAAGACTGTCTCAGACAAAGACGGGCTAAGGGTTTGCACCCACGACCCAATCAAATACCGAAGAGGTCGTCAAAAAAAAAACATGGGCTTACAGAGGGGGGGGATAAAGAGAGAGCACAATGTAACGAGGTCAACACCAAAGGATGGAACAGCCTGGATCAGGAAGGGCTACCCAATTTAGCAAAAAGAAGGGGGTTCCAGAAAAGCGGGCCGAGAGAAAAGGGATCCGGGCAGGAGGGAAACGATGGAGACACAAGAAGCAATAAAGGTCCAGCAAGGGGGGGTAGCTAAGAACTCATTGAGGCTCACGACAAGGTTGCGGAAGAGGGAACGTCAGTGAGACAGCCGTTACTTGAGAGAGGGCACCATTGCTTGCACACGCGCGGCAACAAAAAATGGCGGGCTAGAGGGAGAGGGGGATGTAGTGGGTTTGATGATCAGATAAAAAAAAAAGAGCACTCATCGACAAATCTCAGATAGTAAGGAGGGAAGTCTAAAATATTTGTAATCGGGAGGGAGAAGGAAGGGAGCATTCGTTCAGAGAGGACAACAGAGGGGCGTGGGTTATCGCATGACTAGGGAGGGGAGAGAGGTAACAACGAAAAGGAATCAGCGAGGAGGGGCTATCCACACGTGGATCCCTGCAAGAAGGGGAAGTTTTAAATGTGGCCTCTATGACGGGACGGAGAGAACCTTCCGGCCAAGAGCTAAGCTGGGGGGAAGAAAAAATGACGGATCGTGCTCAGAAAGTGGATGGAAAAAAAAAAAAGGCATCGAGTGAAGGACTCGGAATCCTCCCTCTTGAGGAAGGGATAAAAGAGATCAAAACGTGTCTTTCTAACTCGTAAGAAGCCAGCAAAGAAAGGTCTGTAGAGGATGCGCCTGTGCAAATAAGAGAGAGAAAGAGGCGCCGACGACAGAGAAAGGGAGGGAACTGGGAAGACAGTGATGTTTCGCCGAGGACGGGGGGATAGAATTGCTAACTAAACGGACGCCAAGAAAACGAAAAAGTAGTCAGATCGTTGGGGAAGGAAGATCCAAGCAGCTGGTGCCAATGGAGGGAATAGGGAAAAGGTCAAAAAGTGGAACGCCCAAAAAGGTGAGAAGATGAGAAAAAGGCCGAAGGCTCGAGAGGGGCACCAACAGAACCGCGATTCGTATACCGGGAAGAGGTGATCCACGAGGCGCGAAACAGGTGAGAGAAAAGCCAGATATAAAAAACCGCAGCTAGAAAACGGGGAGAAAAAAAGTATCAACGGTCAAATGTGGCATAAACAAGCGCGTGACAAAATAGGGACCGAGTTAACCCGCTCTATGAGAAAGGGGAAAGGTCGTCCAAAGTCTAGGAACCGCCTATGCGCGTGGGAGAGGAAGAGTACCACGAGGGCGTCGGCGCCGGCTATCAATGAGCACAGAAGAAGAGAAAGAAAAATCAATTGATGAGTGAAAAGAAATAAAACGAGAAAAGGGCAAACTCAGGACCGGACAAAGAAGAGGGAAACAAGAAAAAAAAGAAAAGGAACCAGTACTGGCCTATTCTATATAAAAGAGTGAATCTATTCGACTAGAAAAAAAAAAATTAAGAGGAAAAGAAGATGATGAGAAATGAAGTGGGAAATCTGCGAATATAATACACGGGGCCAGAAGGGAAGGAAGGTGGGGGGATCGTACTCATTTGAGGGAGGAGGGAAGGGGGAAATAAGCGATGTGTGTGGACGGAAGGGGATTTGAAAGGGGGCGAGCGCGGCAGGAGGCGCCAAGAGAGGGCAAACCCCTAACCTGCTTTCACATGTAGGAAGAGAAAAGAACAAGACGCGAGAGGCGGGGGAAGAAAAGAGCAGTACGAAAGTTACGCTAAAGAGGAAGAATTCACTGCACACGCCTGTGAGACATCCCAGAGAAGGGGAGTCAGTTTCGCAAAAGGGGGGAAGAAATCGGCAGCCGGAATCCGTCAAATTTACTTAAGACAGGGGGGGGAAAACCCCGCGCAATAGAAAAGAAGGAATGGGGACCTTAGGGACCTGAAGGAGGTTCCACTGGAAAACTAGGGTCGTGCAAAAAAGAAAAAGTGTGAAAATTTGGAGAAGAAAGAGGGGAAAACACTTGTCTTGGATATCGAAAAAACGATCGGATCGCGTGGGGGGGGGGGGGGGGCTGTGGACTTAGCGGGGGGGAAAAGCAGTTTGTGCGGGTCAAAATTAGGAAAAAGGAAGACAAAAACGAAATCATGTCATTCCCCATGCCCAAAAAAAAAATCTCCAGCGGGCATCGGACGAAACGACACGAAAGTAGGTCCTGAAACGACTTCGACGCCACGGGAGTGGAAGGAGGAAAAAAAATGAGAAACTCCCGCGAGCTCTGAGGCGACGAAGATAAAGGAAAAAAGAGGTAACGAACCTTCTATGATGGCCCATTCTTCTAGCAAGAGCAAAGCATGAGAAAGGCGCCAAAGGAAAGAGATTTTCAACCAGAGGGAAAATCTGAACGTACGAATAAAAGACGCAAAAGGGGAATGACAAAGGCCGTGCTCTCCGACACACAAAGGGACGGTCTGGAGGGACTTCCGCCAGAAGAAAAAAAAATGCGCACGAAACCCCTCTTGTCGAAAGAGGGAAAGAAGTTTCTTCGGCAGCAGCCCGCTTCAAATGCCAGAAGGGGGGGAAAAGGGACTCTGCCCAGACTGGAGGGAAAGAGGGTGGGGAGGAAGAAAAATAAAAAAAATGACCAGCGAGACGAACGAACATGAAAAATCGAGAAAAAAAAATGGGGAAGAAAAGAACTCAAAACAGCTTCGCGACAGAGCGACCCACAATCTAATAAAAATGGGGAGAGAAGGCCAAAAACATGGCCCCCAAGGGAAAAGGGGGAAAGGATCATGATCGAGAGGGGAAAAGAGGTCAACTCTCCGGATACAGGTGCCGAGTCACAGGATTTCTCGACAAAGGAGATCTACCTGAAGCCATTAGGAAAAAGAGTTTGCCCCAACTGGTTTGAATCAGAGCCTTGTTTCGTCGCCGAAAAGGAGAAAAAAGCTAAATCTCGCACGATGCGGTACTGCTTTTCTAGTGTGGGGGCCAAACGCTCAAAAAGCTGTAGAGAACGATGGGGGGCAAGGTCACACGCCATAGACGAGGAATAGTCCTACGGCCGCGGAATCGTCCTGGAAAAAAAACACTTGGAAAGAGAAGACGAAAAAGGCCACGTCGTCGCGATGTTAAGAATATCGCAGGAAGAGCGGCCGTGTCCTCGTCAGAAAAGAAAAAGGGGGAGATGTGTCGTAAAGACCGAAGGGAAAGAGGGGCTAACCACGCGAGAGAGTGAGAGAATCGGTGTGGAAGAGGTTGTGCGGAACTTAAGTGAGGAACCTTTTGTTGGGTTTTTGTGCGCAAAAACGAAACAGAACTAAAACCTCCAACAAAGGGGAAAAGGGGGAATCAAACCTCGCCCGCATAGAAGCTAGACTCAAAAAAAAAAAAGATTAGGGAATTTAGAGATTCATGCGGCAGGTGGAGGAAAAAATGACCGGGCAAACTCTTTCCGGTGAATGGGTCGGGGGAGAAGGGGATGTGAACTCAAAAGGACAGAAAAAAAATCCGAACCCCGCTCGAGCCAGAACGGGGAGGGGGGAGATCCTTCCTGCCGGGAAGCGGGGGAAGGGGGCATCACCAGGAACAGTTCTTAAGAAATAACGAGAAACCCAAAAGAAGAGATGAAATCCATAAAGAGAAAGGTACAATCTCGAGAAGCAAGGGACAACTATAAATTTACCAGCGAGGGAAGGAAGGAGGAAATGACGGAACAAGAAGAGCTGTCCAACGGGGGAACACAGGAGCGAAACCCGCGTCAAATTTTGCCAAAGAATAAAGAACAAACAAACCCCACACCACAAAAGCATATCCAGAAATCGCCTACAAGGGAGACGAGGGGTAGATCGGATGCGCGGCACAAAAAAGAGAGAAACTTCAAAACCCTCTGTCAAGGAGGGGAGGGAAGAAGGCCGGGAAACCGACCCAAAGGAAAAAAGGGCAGTCGCGCCAGTAGGACGGAGAAAGGTAGCCGGCGAGTTAACTATTGTTCCACACCTAGAAAGGGGAGACAGATGGAAGAGAGGGGAGGGGAGAGGGGATCGTCAAAGTCGCCCGATGATTTGGGAGGGCGA
>Ga0179593_1603238_pt1 | contig 14005 bp, 18 predicted proteins | sample CZODoug2_1_08_16_FD_185931 | JGI IMG/M metagenome (GOLD analysis project Ga0179593, IMG submission 185931) | Vadose zone soil fungal communities from Angelo Coast Range Reserve, California, USA - CZODoug2_1_08_16fungal (PacBio error correction) | ecosystem: Environmental > Terrestrial > Soil >...
CGATACTGCAAGAATACGTCCTGGGGAAGGGAACTTTAAGGAGAATGTCATACGTTCGAAAGTGTCAAGGGGAGGGCATAGGTCTCTCTCGCTGGGGTGGGGGTGCTACGGCATGAAGGTCTGGTATACTCCAGGAGTCCAGGAGGGATCGAAAATCGTCGAGATGACACGGGATCGTTTGAAAGACGGGGGGAGGGCCGAAGAGACGTCCGGCGGGCCGTAGTAATCCGAAAAGCATAAAACTTAGGAGGGACCGGGTCAGGGACACCCGGAAACCGTAAAAGAAAGAGGAATATATAAAACACCGGAGGATTAGAAGGATGGACTTAAGTTTCTTGGGCGCAGGAGAATGGGCCCTGAGACGGTCGTCTGATTAGCCTTGTCGGAAGACTGGCTGATAATGGCCGAAAACGTCCAGAGTAGAAAAAGGGGAGGGGGCATGGCGTGCACTCTTATGAGACAGAGACGCAAAAGAAAATCGAGGGGGGGCCGAAGAGCTGCCGTCCTAAGTCACCACGCTCCGGCTTCTGAAAGGGTTCAAAGTTTACAGGGAAGTTTATCAAGAAAAGAACTTCACGAGGGGTCTCCGGACTGAGAAACTGGGCAGTCAGGTCAATGTCCAAAGGGCCAGCACCTGGGAGGGAAAAAGGCCTGTGGAAGTTGAGGGTACGAAGCACCACTACATGGTGGGGGACCAGGGGGATCAGATTCGGGTATTATCGGACCACCAAAGATCTAGAACATGATGCGGCGAGGGAGAAAAAAATCAAGGGGCCTTATGGGGAAAAAAACAGAAGAAACACACCGGGCAGATCCTAGGCCGGGTTCCTTCGTCAGGACGCAGCGACCCTTAACGTGTAAAAATGCCGGGAAGGCAGAAAGCAGACAGGGCTTCGGGATCGGATCGGCTTCGAGCGCTTCTCCTGCGGAAGCCAGGTGGGAAAGGGCCAGCCCCCAACAACAGAGGCTCTGTAAGAAGCAGACCCTATCGGGTCGGGGGGTACGGTATTTAAAAATCGATGACCTTCGTTTTAAAAAGAGAAGCCTTCAGTTCTTACAAATTGCAAAGAAAAACAGAAACTTAGCAATCAAAGAGAGAAGGGCCCTCGGGAAGAACTCGGTAGGCTGAACATAGCTATCCGCAGGAATCCCAATAGTAGACGAGGACGTTGAGGGGGTATAGTTTGGACCATGGCCTTTTTTTTTTCAGTTGGAGGGGGGGGAGGGGGGCATTGGTAGGGACCAAGGAGGGGGTTTTAAGGTCGGAGGACGTGTTTTGGAAACGGGAGGGGAGAAGGAACTCGGCCTACGCACAAGATCTTATTCCGGGGGATCCAGCTGACGTTGGTCTTGTATTGCAGGAAAAGGAGAACCAGAAAAAAGGATTCAGTAGGCCGGGGAAAGGCACCTTCGGAGTCCTGGACATGATGGGGTGTGCCGACCATAACGTCGATAAAAGAAGAACGAATCCGGAAAGAGGGCCCACTCGTAGAGGCGTAAAGGGAAAAACAGGAAAGGGGGGCTCGTGACTTTGGGTGGGGGACATTCTCCAGCATGAAGATCCGGAGAATGAAAAGGGGGGGGGCTGAAAAGTTTTCAATTAAACGAAACGGGCAACGGGACCGGTTTGCATCTCGTATGCACGAAAAGGAAATTCAGAGGGCCGGATTAGAGGGGCGACCAGGCGGGAAACAATCAGATCGCGAAGCTGAAGTATATAGACCCTGGATGTCTGGGAAGGGAGCCTGTTTACGAAGAAGGGATGACCCATTGACTTCGAGGGGCCTGAGCGTTTTGGGGGGGGTTGGAACTCGTACAAAGCTTTCGAGATGTCGAAGGGTTTCGAGTCTACCCTTTTCCACAATCAGATTTCAAGGAGGACCAAAAGGGGCGGCAAGCACATTGGAGTCCTGCGAGTTGAAAAAACTGATCAAAACTGGCGTAGAGCGGTGGAGAAAAAAAAAAGGACCTGCGCAGTGCTGTCGAAACAAGCATTGACGGAAAAGGGGATCCAAAAAGACGGACCGGCTGTCGCATACAAAACGCCGTCCGAAATCTGACGGGCAACGCCAAGGGGGGGGCGGGGAAGGAAAAAAAAGTCGCCAGAAGGAGGTAACCTCTCAGCGTCGGCAAGATGTGCGAGGAGAACGTCCGAGAATCCTCAACAAGGGACTGTTGTACGGTCCGTAGCCCATGCTCAACCCCATAAAAGAAACCGCGAAGGGAAAGAAAAAGGGGAAACCCTAGCATGAATTGAACTCCTAGCAACACTCGAGAAGGTGCCTAGCAGGAAAGCGATCGGAAAAAGGGAGGAGCGACGAAGTTATGCAGATCTGCGCAGCGCGGGAACCATCAACCCGCGAAAAGGGAACTTGGCGGAAGGACTATCCGAACGTCAAAGGGGGGGGGAAGGGGTAATAGCCGAGCTATCCAACCAAAGCTACCTACTAAACTGGTTTAAAAGGGGTCGCCGGGGGGGTCGGGGGAAAGGGCAGCTTCAGGAATAACCTGCTTGACAGATCGCCAGGGGAATCTCGGAATCCAAGCAGACAATGCCGCAGAGGATTGGGGGTATGGGGGGGAACCAAAACGAGGCCTGCGAGAAGAAGTCCAGGCAAAATTTGGGAAGGTTGGACGCTCAGCGCTCCGAGGCCATTTTAACCATCATTGAAAGCGAAGTTAGCAAGAAAAAGGAAACTAGGGCACAACGCAATCGAAGATGCTCCAATGGACACCCATCTGTCCGAGGGAGGGGGGGCAATTACAAGGGAAAGAGACCAGGTTATGGTACGCACTCGGAGGGATCCCGCTGTATCATGAGAAAAACAAAAAGGGGGGGGAGGGAAAAGAAGTCTTGGATACTCGGCGTCGTTGAAAAAACCTGGCTCGAACTGGCTCCATTGTCATTGGACAAAAAAAGACCTCTGGGTGAAGGAAATTTCTCATCACTTCGCGATGTGCGGGGACGTGGGAGAAAGTTGGCCGAGACAATACACTCCTCGCAGCTAGAGCGCACAGGGCGAACGGAGGAATTCGCGGCCACCACACATTGCCAAAAAAAAGACGGCCTAAGCACGTGGTTTGTTGCAAAAAAGCTGACAAGGATCTGGGCATGGGTCGTGCGGAGGCAAAAGCGCAAAACTAAATTCCGCGCAGATGTGTAGGCCCGGAAGAGACGCGAAAGGAAAGAGAGGCTACGAGTCAAGTGGGGGCATATGAGGTCGGGGACTTGGAGCATTGCACCTGGACGAGAAACGCCGGAGAGGGAAATAGAAAGTCCAAGGGGGGGAAAAAGAACTTCGCTGCGCAGAACTCAGAGACCAGCATGAAGGGACTCCGGAGACTTATGACGAGCTCCGTAGTGTTCTGCAAGAGCGGAAGATGCGGGGAACTCCTTGTAGAGTGACAGGCTATTCAGACCAGAGGAAATTTGGAAAAGGTTTTGGATTTTGATGAGAAAGGTCGATTGTAGGTGAGGGTCATAGGGGAGTCGTCGGGAAGGGGTCTTTAAAGAGACGTTTAGATTAGTAGGAAGCGAACATCGTGAGGATACGAGTGGGAGAAAAGCCTCCGAAGAGGTGAGAGGGGCGCTGGGGATGACGGAATCTGACGGGACAGGCGGGCGGGAGCCCAAAAGGGATTCGGGGTTGAAAGGGCCAGGGAAAAAGGAAAATTTTTTTCCTGTGCGACACAGCAGCAAGGCCCAATTGGGGTTGAGCCGAAGAAAGGGGCCGGGGGATCGATTTGACAGGAAGCCAAGGGGATTTGGGCTTGTCCAAGCCGAAAAGAGGGTCGAGAGGACCTGAGGGGGGGAACTCAAAGGTCGTAGGGAACTCTAAATATATCGAAAGCAACACCAGAGCCAGCAAGGGATCGTTAGTTCAAAAAAAAAAAAAAAGGGAATAAAAATTCCCCATATCAATGGGGAAAGAAAACTAAGGCAAAGAATCGTCTTGCTTAAAAAGGGAGACTGGGGGGACAGGCGTACGGTCACGCTATACTGATTGGACGCTGGGGGGGGGGCCGTGAACGAAGGGAAAATTCCACGGGAAGGTAGAAGGGGGGCCTATCGACGGAAAACAACCTTCCCGGTGGAAGCTACTAGTAAGCTCAAAGGGAAGCCAATTTCATAAAGCTAAGCTCGAAAGGAGGGAGAAAAGTCAAAGGAAGGGGGATCTCCATAAACGTTTGATGACAAAAGTCCGTGAAAAAAGTTGGAAAGCATTCGCCGACTCCAGAACATTAGTCTGGGAAAACATCAACAGAAGAGACCTAAGAGACTAAGGCCGTTCAGAAACGCGAAGCCGCGGCGGTAATCTTCATGGGAGAAAAAAAAACTTACGCTGGAAAGAAGAGATGGCGGGAAGAATAGCTGGAGTTTCTGTCCGGGGAAAAAGACGGCGAAAGTCTCAAGTCAAAAGTACAAAAAAAAGAAGCTAAAAAAAAAAGATCTCGCCGGAGAAAGCAATGGCTAAAGCAAAAAAGCCAACTGCGTCCACAACTCCAAAAGAAAAGGGTTTCAACTCAACAACGAACTGCAATCTTACGATCGGCCGAACAGTGGGGGCGCGTCCTGGGGTCAGAGGCCGTTACCGATGAAAAAATAGTTGTTTCGAACCTAGGGGGGGGGGGCCACCGGAAGGAGGTTGCGAGGTTTCGTCCGTCGAAGGGGAGGCCCAAGGGGAGACAGATTAACAATCAGGCGGACGCTTCTGTACGGAAAGATGGCCGAAGATTAAAATAAGCGAAGATCGAGAGAGGATGTTCGTCGAAACCGCAGGGGAGGTTTGTTGGGGAAAAGGAAGAGGAACACCGCTCCGCCGGCAACACTGAGGGAGGAAAAGATGCGGAGAAGAAGTAAGGCGGGGCTGCGGAACTATTTTACTTTCTGCTGCCAAACATTTTCCTTCCGCATTTGAGCCGGAGAAAGGCATCGGAGGAAAGAACCGGGGGGGGTTGATGTGGGTAGGTGAAGGGTGGGGAGAAAAAAATGAGGGAGGGACGTCCCGAAGAGGCAAACGTGAAGGGAGAGTGGCTAAACATAATGAAAAAAAGGCCGACATTGCTTTAGGGGCGAACTCCGAGGAAAGAATTTAGGGAGAGAAGGTTGGGGAAATATGAAACAAGGCCGAATAAAACACTACTTTCTGGGGGGGTCGGAGGCGTCAACGGCTGAAGTACCGACGTTCAAGTGCTGGAAAATCTATACCGGGACAGGGAAGGAAAAAGGACGAGAGAAATTTGGAATTCCGGCCCCAGGCATACGGAAAAGGAGGCCGACTTCAGGGGGGAGATCATCACGACGCGGGGGAGGGGATACGAGAGGGGGGAGATTCGGGGAAAAAGGGTTGGCAGGGGTCCGACTTTGGGAGGGGTAGGTCCTAACGGTCAGAGGGATAAGGAAGAGGGGACGTCAGGAGTCGATGTATCGTAATACGCGTGAAAAAGTTTCCGGGGACGGTTCTCAGAAAAGGGGTCTGGCCGAGGCGGTTCCGGAAGAAACTTCTTAGAGGTGGCTGGAGGGAAAATTGGGGAGTCAGCTTAACTTACAAAAAAGTGACGTCGTTCACCTCGGGTTCTTCTAAGCTAGACTCCTTCGAACACTATCTGGCTCAACAACAGAAGGAAGGAGATTACATATAATATTAGGTGGCAAGGCGGCTTTTCATGAGATTTCAATCCGCGAGGGTCTTATGAAGATTAAAGCGGACGAGAACGTCTGAATAGTAGGAAGATTACCCTCCTATGCGCAGATCGGGCTTCCGGAAAGGTCACGCAAGTTACCAGCCACATCGAAAAGGAATAAAAGAGTAGGGAAGCATAACTGGGGGAGAACCTAAACATCAAACGTCGGCCTGCACATTTTGGAAGAATTTTGCTAGCGTAAAAGGGGGGGAACCACGAGTTGCGTTATCAAAGCACGACGTCTCCGGAGCCGGAAGGGGGGCAGGGCCGTACGGGTCGGGAGCTCGTAGGTCTTCAATGTCCACCGGATCGTTTCCATGCAAGAGGGAAATCTCTGAAAAAGGGAAGGTTCCGAGATTAACTTGGAGAAAAAACACCACAACTCATTTTTGGGGGAAATGAGAGGAGTCAATATGAATCGACGCACTCCGAACATGGGAGAAGCAACTAAACACCGGTACGGCAAGTCATTCCATTTTAGAACTCCGAAGGGAACCAGAATGATGGAAAAGGGATGGGCACTCCTGTGGCACTGAAAAGAGATCCTGCGGAAGACCATCAGCAAAAGGCGGACAAGAAAGGGAACGGAGAAAGACTTAAGCTCGGCTGAAGTCGAGAGACAAGAGCGTCAAGAAGGGACTGGTTGGAAAGCCGGGGGGTTCATATGAAAACTTTGAAAAACACCTACATAGTAAAGGTTCGACGAGAAAGATCGAGAGGGGAGGGGTCTGTATGGAATCGATGAACAGAAAGGGGTCCGACGAGAGTAAAGTCATAAAAGGGCTTGGGGCCAAAGGTGGGAGATTTCGACAGGAGGACACGCACAGTCATCCGACCAAAGAAAGAATGTAAAAAATTGAAGCAGAGGCCCAAAATCGCGGGCGAAATTCAACGCAACTAGTCAGAATGAGCAGATTGAACGGGAAGTGTTTGAGGTTGAACCGGGGAAGGGGAGTTTGTGAAAGGGAATTGGCGGTTTGGGGGGTTTGGCATGCGGGAAGTGCTAAGCGATTTGCCCCAACGATGAAATCGTTTGTTGGTCCGGGAGCGGAAAAGGAGAGGAAGGAGACGATAACGGGGGAGGGCGATGAAAGATCGAGCAAGAGTCCGGGAGGTTGCAGTGGCATTCACGGACTAATGGAGTTCGGCGGGGGAAAAGCTTTCTCTCTCGAGGAAGGGCAGGGGGGTAGGGGGGGGAAGTTACCAGAAGATCGGTCGTCGGAAAGGCGAAAGGGGGGGAAAGGGGTCCAACCTTTGCAGAAAGCGTATCCACGAAGTCTGGAGAAAAGTTTTGACTGGTGAAAAAAGGGGGGAGCCATCCTAAAAAAGGGATCAAACAGATGAACAGGTGTGGGGGTTACAGTTGTCGAGGGTTACTCGTAGTAGAAACAGGAATTTCGGGCCCATAAGGGTCGAAAAACGCGTCGCAGAGGAAGGTGGCTGTCTAGGTTTACGTCACAAACAGAGGGGGGAAAAATAGGAGAATTGTAAAAAAAAGCGTAACGGAGAATCAAAGTCCAGGAAGAACTAACGCGAGGGGGGGAATCTCTTATGTTCTGTAGGGCCTGGTGGTTTTTTGTGGAAGTAACCTCAGACGAATCGTACGTAGATTCGAGATCGAATTGCGAGTAAAAACCACACCGCTGTTACTCCACAGCCGCAAGAGTCAAGGACCCTTAACTTCGGCAGTGGAACAGGACACTCAAATCAATTTAGGGACTTCTCATCAAAAAAAAAAATCGGAGGAATCTGGGGTGCGTAGGCAACAGCCCAATTCCTTAGGCACACTGAGGAACAAGTGCCAACCAGGGATCTTTAACCAAATGACTCGAATGGCTCTCTCAGGAAAACCCGACATCAAGAGAAAAAGAGGGTCCTTAGCATAGTCGGGAGGGTTACAACACCGAACGACCCTGGGGTCGTTTAAAATCCGAAGACAGCGTCTAAAGCGGGATCGGAAATCGCCGCTCCTCAAGCACGTAAGGTGAGTGGAAAAGGTAACGTCCTTCACCAGGGACCTACAAAGGGAGGGGAGAGCGAAGAAAAAGTGAAAACGAGTTCAAATAATTGAAGCTGTCGAAAGACATGGCACGAAAGGGGAGCCTACGGAGAACGCGTGACGCGTGGTCTACGCTCGGAAAAGTCGTCATGCTGGCCGCTGGGGTGAGGCGCAGAAAGAATCCTAAAATTTTGCCTTGCGGGGTCCAGATCGGCCTGAGGGGAAATTGAACTCGAGCATCCACGCGATAATATAAACGGGGTGGAGCCGTCGCAAGGAAAAGGAAAATTCCTCCGAGGTCCAGGGGACACAAATGAAGGGAATGTAGGGAAGGGGCGCGGCGACGGCGAGCAGCAAGACGGAATGGACGACAGAGATTGTCGAGGGGTAAACAAAAGAGAAGGAGGTCAAGGAACAAAGGGGGTGCTGGTCCGAGGGGCGAAAAGGGCGAGCGTCACGGGGGTCTCAAAATGGAAGGTAGATGAGGGAGGGAGTTAACGCTAAGTTTTCCATAGGTCCAAACCTCACGCAAAAGAGAGGAGCAATGAAAAGGGTAACATGTCGTGCTTTTTACAAGGGAAAAAAAAAATGTGAGCAAAAGTAATCCATTTTAAGAGGGGAAAAAGGACACTGTCGAAAAGACCTTAAAAAAAAATGAGAGAGAAACACAACAAACGGAAAATATATATAGCGTTTGAGTCCAGGAACTCGAGGTCTCGTCGGGGAATGATACATGGGGGAGAAGGGGACCAAGGAGCATTTGGATGGAAAAAAAAAAGAAGGATTTCGGGGCCATTTTCGCTCGGAGATGGTGGAGTTGGAGCGGGAAGAGGGTCCTAAAGGGAGAATCCCTAAAAAAGAAGCTCCATGCCTCAAAGTGAAGGAAGAGGACGATGCGCGACGGAGGAACCAGCAAGGGGGAACTCTCCTCCGGACATGCAAGGAGTTCAAAAAAAAAAGAAGGAAAAAAAGAGATTCTTACAATGGTCGGGGCGGAAAAAGCTCTCAGCGCGTCACTGGGCGAAAATGGAAATCGCAGAAGGGTCAACGTCGACGAATCGACGGCGACGGCAACGTTTGGCATATTCGGGAGCGGTCGGTGGGGGGGGTTGCCGTGACATGGCGAAAGGCAAGGGATTCGGTCTTATAGGACAGCAATTCAAAGTGGAGGCTTCCGGAGGAGCTTCGCGAGCGACACCAATCCATCATAGACGCCTCCTATCTAAACGGAAGCGCCTGTGCGGTAGCGTTGCGGAAGGAGTCTGGATTTCGCCTTTGGATTCCGAGAGGGAGCCCAGGCGGGAAAAAGGTTTTAAAAGATGGTTGATGTCAGGTCGGTCGTTGTAGGGGAGGTTTTGGAGCTTGGCTCGAAGGACGTGGATTTAAGAAGGGACTTTGGAGTCTGCAGGGACGCGAAAAACCGCTTTAAGATGAGTCTTCTGTTCCAAGCCCGGGATCGGCAGGGGTACGGGAAGGCTGAACCGGACGATTCGAGAATTCGGCGTGGATGGAAAGAGACGGGTCGTCGGATTCGGGCCAGATCCCAGCAAAGGAATGGGGCCGCGGTTCGAAAAACAGCGAAGAAGGCAAATTGAGTCTGGGTGTGGGGGATCCGCACGACCGAGCGCGCCACCGGTGAATATTGTTGACTGCAGATATCCAAAGGGGGGGTGAAGTGGCTTGTTCAAAAGACTCAAAAGGGAGATCGATGGAAAAAGTCTATTTGGGAGGATCTAAGATGTTGAAAGCTAAAGCAAGGCTGCCCATCTGACATTGAACGATAGAGGTCGAGTTGATATAAAAAAAAACGTGGAGTCCAGAGCCAAAGTGGTAAGTAAGCCGACTTCACAACAAAAAAACGCTTTAGTAAGCGTCCGACTTTAAAATCGGAAAAGGGCCCCAGACTGATGGTCCGAGGGTGGGCCTGACAAAGACGAAGGCAAGGAACGCAAGAAAGCGTAAGCGATAAAAGGGGGGAGGCCCGGCCAGGTTTAGGGAAGAATGGCCTGCAGTCAAAGAGCCCACCTTTGCATGGGTGCTAATCGAAGCGCGCCATGAGACGATCGAAACGCCGTGGATGAGAAGGACTTCATAGTGTTCCGCGGTAAGATACGCGCAGCGCCAGACGAAGGGGAGGTCCAGGGACCGCAACATAAATGCAAGGCCAAAGGAAGGACGAAAAGGGGCCAGTCACGGGGGAGACGGGAGGCTGGGTCTATCTCGGTCGAAATGGCAAGAACGAACAAAGGGAAGAGTTCCGATCGGGGTCGGAGATAGGTCAGTCCCGTTATCTTCATAGACTCGACCGTCTCATACCAACAAAGGAGACTAAAAGAGAAAGGCCTGGGGAGTAAGGAAGAAATGGGACCAATATCAACCGCCAACTGAGAGGGACAACGAAAAGGAAAAAACCTTGTAAAACACAACAAACTATAACCCTGCAAGAGGACTTGGGGGGAACTATTTGCAGCTGGAAGCCGGATCGGGGAAAGGGGGAGGACCGGATAAGTGTTTACTGATGTCCTGGGGGGGGATAACGTTTGGGGGGGGAAGGTCCGTCCGGGGGAAGGGGGAGGCCAAGTTGGCGGACAGTCCAATGCATTACTTAAGTTCGGGGGTCTTCATCCGGGGGAACATCCTCGCCGAAGGAAGGAGAGCTATCGGTAGAGGGGGTCTAACTCAAACTTTCCGTGTGTTTGGCACCGTCGGGAAAACTGACCTCGCAGGCCTACCGGCGCAGGACTAATAAGAGGAGCTAGCCGTAAGAGGGGGACTTGTCCAGGGGGAGTCACTGGCCAGGAAGGTCCGAAGTCAGAAAGTTGGCGTCGACCGCAGGGCAGGCTGCGAGAACCTAGCCGGCAACGGAATCCTTCGGCCGTCGGCAGGGGGGGAAAAATGAATGACCGTAAACCAGGGGCTTTAGGGGGAAGCGCAGCAGAAAAAAAGGGACTCAGGGGGGGGGGGAGACGTGCTGACTCCGCCGGCATAAAACAGGGGGGGTGCGACCGTTGGGGGGGGTCTGCTGGCTCTTCAGTCCCTGAAGGCTCTGGAAAAAATTCAAAAGCACTCACGGGGGGGTGAAATCGATCAGGGGAAGTGAGCCTGCGAGAGGAAGGCATGTCAGACTGGGAAGAGCCTGCGGTACTAACAAGTCCGACGTCTTTCTGGCGGCACTACGAGGGTAAAACGAGGTATATATAAGGGGGAAACATCTTCTTAGCCTGCCTCACGGCTGAGGAGGGGGACTTGTAGGGGTACCTACGTGGCATAAAGCTTCTCCCTAAGACCGTCGGGAGGAAAGGGGTGGATCCGAGGAATCCTCGAGGAAAGGGTTTCTCGACGGGGATAAAAAAGAGGGCTCGACATGGGCCGAAGGGGGATCCGAAAAGGTACTCAAATCGGAACTTCATCGGGTCCCATTCTGACTGAGTGAACCGCTGAGTTCGACAAAAAAGAAAAATCGCCACGAGATAAGCTCTCAACAACAAAGGGGGATATTAGTAGAATAGGGAAGAAGGCTCTTGGAAGCGCTGTCAAACTGACGGTGGCACTCCGCAGAGGAATGATTGCGCGCAGGTACCTTGGTCCGGGACGAACGGGGGTGGATGGAAAGAAGGGAAACGCCTGAAAAAAAGTCTAGAAAGCGTCCAGGGGAAGGTCACGCGTAATGACGAAGATCACATAGAAAGAGAAAAGATAGAAAAAAAAGCTGCTGGAGCATACTGGACCTTAGGGCCGACCATCAAACAAACTCCGCAAGAACACAGAAAGGTTTCAAGGGGAGCGTAATCGTTTTACAGACTTCGTGACCGTAGGAACGAACGCGGAAAAAGAGGGCAGTGAGAAGGCTTGGGGGGGAGGGGCAGACGTAAATTCTTGCAAGAGACTCAGGTGCAAAGGGGGGAAAGCGAGGGAAAACTTGATCGCGGGGGGGAGGACTTTTCGCGATAAGAACTGTACTAAGGTCGCCCGAAAAAACTACATGTTTCCGGTTGGGGTTCCGTCTTCTGGAACATCTACTAAAAAAAAATAGCTACCCGAAACATTGAGATAAGAAGCGCCTCGAAAGGCAGGTGCATTAATGTTCTCCACGCAAGGGGACCCTACGGAGCCGAGGGCCTTCTCAGTTTTCCTTCATGTCAGATGCCCGCACTTACTTCAAAAAAAAAAACTGCCGGAACGGGGGGGAAAAAGCCATGTGCAAGAAAAAAAAGAAACAGCAAGACCTCTTCCGGGATCGATCGAATCTTCTGGTCGCATGTCAAACTCCTGTTTTTGGACTTAAAATCCTGTGAAAAAAACAGAAAGAGGCGCGTGAGAAAAAGATCCAATCGGGGGAGAAGGGCGGCGAAGGGAGGAAGAAGATGGAACGGTGTTTTTAGCCATAACGTCAGTCATGCAATAAAGATGGGAGTCGCAGGGGGGAAGACCATTAGAACTACAAAAAACTCACACGTCATCCTCCCACCTCAAGTAAAGGGGGGGGAAGGGGGGGGGTTGGGGAGGCATCGGGGCCAAGATCGCGTCAGCAGAAATCAAACTAGTAAGAAAGAGAAAATTGCAGGTGAGTTGTGGGGTTTGAAACCAGGGAAGGTGAGTTTGTGGTTCCATTTGGAGTTGAGGGGTTGCATTATTTACGTGCCACGAAGAGTTTGACTGAGTCTTGTTTGGGTAAGAGGCGCGGGAGAGGCCCTGAGGAAATGGAAACTAATAGCTAAAGATGTCGCAAGAGCGGGGGGAGACCAGCTCGGATTTGGCGGGGTTCCATAAAGCGCTAACAAAAGGAATGGCTAATACGGCGAAAGGCTTAATAGCGAGGGAATGGCATTGATGGGTGGAAAGGTTTCCTTGACAGAAAGTCGTGTCAGGGAGCGTAGCAAAAAAGGACGTCCAACGAGGAACCTGAGAGGACGCCACTGGACTTTGATTGGCGAGGGCGGTGAGGGGACAAGCGCCAGCAATTAGAGCTGAGCAACAAGGACAGGGGGGGGAGTACCGGTGAGGATTGGACTAGGTCCCGAAAAAGCGTCAGGGGGGAGAGCCCTGGTGAGCGCGATCGCACGCGAGGGCTCGGGACGGCAGTTTTCGGGGGGGTTCAGGTCCACAGTCACCCAAAGGGACCATCAATGATCGGGCGTTGTCCTCTTATACTTCCGTTCCTTTCGGGGGACAAGTAGAGTTTGTCCTTCGGAGGGAATGCCCATTGCTGCTAGATTGGAAAAAAGACTTTTTTGGGGGGAACTCGACCGGAAACTTACTAGCTGTCTCGAGAGACGATGGAGGAAACCGAATTCTTAGAAAAAATCCTCAAGGAAAAAAAACGCCAGGACAGGGCTGACTTTTAAAAGCACTCAATCAGTGGATTCCTTAGTAAAGTCAAAGGCCGAGAAACTTGAAGCGGTGCTTGGGTGCTACAAAACAGAGCACGGCCTACTGGCAACCAGCTGCTGAAGGCACCCGGCGGGCTTTGGAAGAAGTCGCATGAACAAGGCGGATCCAGACCACACAGCAGGAAACATCGTCCGAAAGAAGGTTCGAAAACGCACAAGCCTCGCGACCGGCAAATGTTCCAAAAAACTCCGATCAAATAGAAACAAGAAAGGGGAGCGCGTAAGGCCGTCACAAGTACTGATTGAAACCGAAAGTCCTTCGAAAAGGCCAGGAGAAACCCATCACCGCCCCGCGAAAAAAAAAAAGTCACAAAGGAAAAAAAGAGGCAATTAGGAAGCGGGGAATCATCACCTCGAGGGAGACAGCCGACGGATCGAACGCGATAGAAAGCTCTCGCGACGAAAGGAGGCGGAGACTGGAGAGGAGGAGAGGCGCAGAGCAGGACCGCCAAGGCCTTGCATTCGGAGCAGAACACCTGCGGTAATAGAACACTCGGAATGGAAAAGAAAACAACCGAGAAGAAGTGCAAAAGGTGAGCCGGCACGCAAGGGGATATCTCGGAGGAAGAAAACGGGAATAAAATCTGCAGCCGACATGGAAAAAGTGGTCTCGGGGCCAAAAAAGAAGCGGAGATCCAAAACAGCCCGCAAGATCGGGGGGGGAATAGGGGTTAAAAAACAAGACTTCTATTCAGACGTGATGTTGAAGACTTGTGTGGCTGGGTTGGGGGACGAGGGGAATCGAGCTAAGCTGCACTGGGGAACATAGGGGAGCGCGAGTCTTCTTGAGAGACGTTCTGCCGTCCTCCCACTCGCACAAGCAAAAATAGGAGGGACCAGAAAAAGCTTGAGGCTTGGTGACAGACCATTGATCAGCACGGACAGACCAGGTTAGGGAAAAAGAGTCTACATAGAGTGCCTGGAATAGGGG
>Ga0179593_1426397_pt1 | contig 14004 bp, 18 predicted proteins | sample CZODoug2_1_08_16_FD_185931 | JGI IMG/M metagenome (GOLD analysis project Ga0179593, IMG submission 185931) | Vadose zone soil fungal communities from Angelo Coast Range Reserve, California, USA - CZODoug2_1_08_16fungal (PacBio error correction) | ecosystem: Environmental > Terrestrial > Soil >...
TTTTGAGGCTGGAAAGAGGGTCAGTGAAAGGAGTCCGAACCTACGCAAAACACGAACACTGTACATTTTGTGGGCTAATTAAACAAAAGCTCCACTATACACGCTGGATTGCCTGGGAAAAAAGGACGGAGACGGAACTCAGGGGTAAGAAGTGGGGTTTCAGGGCCAGGGTATCAAAACTATGCCCCACTTCAATGTTGGGGCAGGGGGTCATCGGCCCAACAAATGTTTCGGTCAACTCGGCATGTAAAATGACAAATCGCGTGCAGATGGGGGGGGGGGGCGTCCCAAAAAGGAAAGCGGATATTTCTGACTTGGCAGAAGTTCACTAGAGGAGCTGGGGACGGGGCTGCGGTCCAAAAGGGGGAAACGCCGGTGGGTTAAAGGAAGGATAGAGCGGGCTCCTATGTGGCCGCCCAAAAGGGGGCCGTTGGGGGGGAACAGATGGGAGGGGGGATGCATGACCCTTAACCCTACGGGGCCATGGCCTCAGTGGTATGTAGGACAATGACGCGTAACAGTGACACACACAGAACCTACCATAGATGTGTGAGAAGCAATAAAAAGGACGGAGAAAAATAGAAAAAGCACAGTGGCTGGAAAAGGGGGTCAAACCTCTCAAGTTTTCGTTCCAGAAGGCAATCACATGTTTTGCACTGAAAGTGGTGAAAAGGAGTACTTGGACGAGGCGGAAAGCAACAAAGGGATCATCACGGCACAATGCCTCTGGAAACCCTGAGGGGGGGTGAACTGCTGTTGCAGGACGGGCACCAGGGGACCAGAAAATAAGGCAAGAGGGGGTCAGAAAAATGTCAGATGACAAAGACCAACCAAACCAGGAATGCGGGCCACCCCCCGGGGTAGAAAAGCAATCGGGGGAAAAAACTGGCGGTTCAGCCAGAACTTTTTTTAAACAGCGCGCCAGGTCTGTCAACACCTCATGCATTTGGGTCCGTTGCCAGCTGACCAAATCAAGAAAAAGAAGACGGGAAGAAGGAGCAACAAATTGGCGCGAGACAAAACTGTCGACGCCAAGGTTGTTGGAGGCAAGACAAGGAATGCACTGCTTTGTTCGACGACCTGCCCGGAAGAGAAAACGACGTCAGTCCAGAAAGGGAGCAGCAAAGGGCTCCGAAGAACAAACAACACGGCGACTGAAGAACCCTAAAGGTAATACGAGGAAAGGGCAGCGGGGGGAATAACAGGAATGGCCATTCATGGTACTTTACACGAAAAACCCGACCAGAGAGAAATATATCAGACCAAACACAACAAAAAAGAGTTAAAAGGAGATGGACGGGGTCAAGCTGGAAAAAAAAAATCATGGGCGGAGTTGAGCAAAAGATGGGTTGACTGCTGTCTCTGCTCAAAATCCTTGGGGGGCATGGTTTGAAAAAAGTACAAGAGAGATGAGACAAATCTTACTTTCATATCTGAATTTCGCGGACAAGCCCAAAATCGTACCTTGAACCCATGTCGGGAGAACAGTACATCCGACACCCAAGGGGGGGGGATTTAAAAGGGACCACGGAAGTAGTAGGGAGAATTTGTACGCCAACGGAAAAAAAGCCTTAAAAGGAAGAACAAAATTCAGCAGCTGAAAAAATCCAAAGATGGAAAAGGACACCAGGGCAACAAGGGGGGGGAGACACGGGAAAGAACATCTCACATTTGTTTTGGTCTTGAAACATACGAAACGAACTAAACCGGCTGGAGGCGCAAGGGTTTCATAAAACGAAGTTTGAAAACAAGGGTGTTTGACACAAGGAAGACACCCCACATGGGGCCCAATGAGACCAAAGAGGTGCGGCATTGCGCGCTCGAATGAAAAAAAGGCGCGTTGAAACGCAAGGATGCAAAAGACACGACTTGCAAAAAAAGTGGGGGGGGGACAATTTCCAATCAAATCTCGCACATGGGACTCAAGGCACCATTACGGAAGACAAAAATCAAGAGGAGGATGGGGAACGCAAACCCAGTCAAGGTGCCTTCGGAACAGTTAGGCCATTACATATTAAGGACCGGAACTGTCAAGAAAAAACGCAATAAAGGGCCATGAAAGGAAGAACAATATGAGGAGCATAGGGGTACAAGGACATTGAACAAGACAGTGAAAAGCTGGCACAGCAGCCAAACCGGAAACAAAAAGCGCGTCCAATGGACGTACCTAATAAAAGAGAGCAGATTGCCCATAAATAGAAAAAAATCAAGCACAGCAGAAGGTAAATGAAATGCTATGACCGAAGAGGTTGTCTCTAAGGGAACCCACAACCAAACAACGAAAAAAAAAACCACAAGCGGGGCATATAGAAACAGAACACTCCGGAAAAGAAAAACATAGGAACTCGAGTTTCCAGATCTAGAAAGAGCATAAAGCAAAAGGGGGTGGGAGCGGAGCAGTGTGATAGAAAAAAATTACAAACGCAGGTTAGCGGAAATTGGACACCCTCAAAGGGGCAATAACCTTCACAGCCCCCCACGTCAAGATCAAACATCCACCAAAAAAAAGGGGGGCAGTCACTCCGCACATAAAGGAAAAAGTCGAAGAGCCAATAAAGAAGTAGACCAAAACTCTGAGGTGCTCGGACCGGTCAGACATACAAAAAAAAACCTTCCTGCGCGGGTTGGGAACGGCAATGGTCCGTTATAAAAAAGGAAAGGGTTGGTTCAGCCAGGAGAGGTGGGAAAAAACAGCAACCATGAACAAAAGAAGAGGTGGAACGGATCAGTGAAGAAAAAAAAGGAAAGGTAGTTGTGGGGAGGAAAAAACTCGTAAGCTCCAGTCAGGGTCCAGCCGATTCAGCAGGAAGATCGAAAAAAAGGAGCAAAAAAAATGCCAAAGACTTAAAGGTGAAAGAATGCAGGGGGGGATTCAGCCAGGCAAAAGACAATGTGGGATAAATCACGACAAACCAGAAAGGGGGGTTACAAGCGAACAATAACAGGTAAGGGGACGTAGCCTAGCTTAAGTTTCAAACCTGATGACCACTGAAAAAAATCAAGGGGACCGCCCCACACAAAGAGAGAAATAAATAGAATTTCATTGAACGACGAAAAAGAAAGAAGAACGTCTGCCAACAATCCGTCCAAGGGATCGAAAAAAATCGGGGTCACCAAGCGCGATGAAAGCGGACCACGAGACGGGTCAGACCGAGAGAACTCGCAACGACCCGAGCAGGAACCTTGAAAAAAAAAGGCCGCAGCATGGTGGAAAAGCGAAGGATCAGCAAATCAATTTAACGAGCCAGAAAATTACTGGGAAGAATAAAAAGGGGTAGACCGCAGAAAGAAAGAAAGGGGGGTGGGTAAAACGATCACAACGCACATCAAGGAATAAGCACGCAATTATCGAGGACAAGCGGACCTTTTTGACCGGGGACCGATGATGGCGGCCAGACGAACGCAAGTAAGAAAAAAAAGAACCCAGCAGGGGTTTGGGGGGAAAACTTGGCGGAGATTATAGATTTGTGAGCAACTACGAAAAATTCGCGGAAACAGAGAAAAAGGGTTTGAGCAGGACAAAGGGGGTAAAGCACCAAATCCGAGGACAATATTGAGAACACTACATCCCAATCTTTGTTGTTTCTTGCGACGGTTGGGGCCTGCCAAAGTATGATACAAAAGCAAATTGTGCTTGTTGCAACGAGGAGAGGGAAGCGAATAAAATTGGGGAGAAAGACTGAGAAAAACCATAAACACCGCCATGCCGTTTGGTGTCGACCACCACCGAAGGTGACAGAAAAAAAACCCTACGGTCGGGTACGCCGGCACCAGCGTGTGAGTCTGCGCCGGCAAAAAAAAAAAAAATCGGTTGAAAGTAATTGGCGGAATCACGGGGAAGAACAGACCAGAGGAAAAGGGGGGGGGGGGGTTCGAGTAATAAAACAGCGGCAATTGAACCGTAACTTCAAAAAGAAGTCGGAGGAAAAGAACCCGTGAAAACAAAACCGAGAAAAGAAAAAAGGAAAAGAGAGAGCCTATACAGCAACTCAACCAGCCAAAGTCCTCAATAAAAGGGCATTAAATCGCGAAACCGAAAAAAAAAGAAAGACGGTCAATCCAAAAGAACTCGTGACCTGGGCTAAGTGGGATTTTCTGGGGAAAACGAAGGGTGAAACTGCCAAGAGAAGACGAAAAAAGCAAAAATCACTATGGACGGAAAAGAGATGAAGCCCCCAGGTCTGCAGATGGCCTGATAAGAGATGGTAGTTGAAAAAGACATTGGGGGGCATGGTGCCTGTAGACACCCTAAAAAGAGATCTGACCTTGGTCCGTAGAACAAGCAATTTATTAAAGGGAAGACCAGAAGTGGTTGCCGAAGATGTGGCCCAGAAAAATCCCACGACGAAAAGAGGTCTGCTGTGGGGGCCAAAATTAAGAACTTCGAGACTGGCAGGAGTTGAGAGGTCCGAACGGTGGACAGGGGGGGGGGGACCAGGGAATCGGAAAGAAAGGAGGGTTGGAGATCTGGGGGGGGGGAGAAATGGGGTGATGCCGGGGTGTCCTGCATCACGAAGCCTTGCAAACCTGGGATGCGGTGACCGAAATTTGCGGTGGGAAAAGGGAAAATGAATAAGAAGGGAGGGGGGTGAGAAAGGTTGAGTACGGGTGGTCGCAAAACAAGAGTGGAGCGGGTTACCAAAGGGAAGGGCGCTCACGCGAAATGCCTCACTGGCAGTTATGTGCGAAGAGACGGTGGAAAAGAAAACATGGAACCGGACTCCTGTAGCAGGGCCTCGAACTATTAAAGAAGAAGGGAAGCAAAAAGAAATACTGTCCTAGACGACTTTTGACTATCAAGACAACGGCAGCCCAGGGAGGGAAATTGATGTTGTTTCTGCTTTTCTCAGACCAGGGAAAACGAGCAGCTAAGAACTCTTCGTGGGGGAAGTATAAAAGATTGAGATATGAAGAAAAATCAAACAAAACAACAACGGAGGGGGAAAGGAAGGAAAAATATAAAAGTAGGGGTTCAGTCTATACAAAGAAAGAAGGAGAGTGACTCTGGATCGAAGAAAGCGAAAAACATAAAAAAAAAAAAAAAGGGAATGGCAGGAAAAAGGCTCCGTTGAAGATGCGGAAAAGAAAAAGACTCTAGACCCAAGGGGGGGAAAAAAATCGAAGCCTCTGCCAGGCGAAGGGCACGAGAACGGGAGTTGGAAAGGGGTGGAAAATCTAACCTCACCTGAGAATGCATGCCAGATAAAGGAAGGAAGGAGTTGTTCGCGGAGCACTGGGGGCAGGGAAACAACGCTGAAAAAATCATTGGTTGGGCGACCACAAACGAAAGTCAAGTCTACAAAAACCGCAGTACGAATTTGCAAAAATCCAAGACAACCACCGAAAAAGGGGTTCAGGAAGTTTTCGACACAGCCCTTGGAGAGGAAGCAGCACAAACGGCCCATCACCAGAAACAAAAAACCAAAATCAAAAGAGAAAAAAAAGACGGATTGAAAGTCGAAAACAGTTTACCAGAAAAAGACGAACCAATCTACTCACGACAATGCCAATCAGTCGCAGTTGGAACGGGGGCGCGAGGAACACAAAAAAAAAATAAACAGGGGGAGGAAGTAGGAAAAAAACCAGTCGGAAAAAGAAAAAAATAAAAAGGCCACTTCTTTAAATAAAAGGCCTGTTGGAAACCGCCAGGGGCCAAAAGTCCGGGGCAGGGGAAGAAGGTGCCACCACAAAAAGGGCAAGTAAAACTGCAAAGACCAGATCCTGGTTATCAATCCAAGGACAGAGGGAACCGGGGGGAAAGCTAAAAGAACCAGAAGTCAGACTGTTGGGGGGCTAAGAGGGATAGGGGGGGGGGGCAGCAAAAAAACAAATAGAAAATCAATGAAGGGTCAAAAACCCAGGGAGAGTGGGTTAGGGGAATGCGCAAGCGGACAGGATGCATGGCAGCGATGAGGAAAACCGGGGGAGCGCCGTTTTCCTTGGGAGGGGAAGCGCGCTGTCGACAGAAGGGGAGGCAAGTGTCCAGGTTTGTCAGTTCTATGGGGGGACCAAAAATGTGGGAAAGGGGCGTAATCTCGTCGATCCGAGGACGAAAGTTGTAGACTGCCAAAAAAGAACTGCACCGAGGGGTAAATATCGACCATTGAAACATGTCCGTTGTGGTGAGAAAAAGGGGAAGGACCGCCCAATGACGTCACTAAGAAGACTCTGGGAAGGGAGGGGAAGCCATGGGCCAAACAACTCTGGGGGACCTAAAAAGACCATGGGGAAAAGGGGTTTTCGGCTACTGGGGGGGGGGGTGTTCAACAAAAAAATACCGGGAGTTGAGAACTGGGACAAATCGGAAAAAACCGTTATTCGCAAGGCTCTACCCACAAATGACCACACAGAAAAAGTATGGGGAGATCAAAGAACAAATGCATTGAACCGCGGCATCAAATAAAACTAAGGGAGGAAAAAGAGTGGGGGGGTCAAGTAGGTGGGGCATAGTAAGGTTCTACAAAAAATTGGTTAACCCTGCACTCAACGGAGTAAAGGTACCATAGTATTGGGGTACAGATACTGAGAACCAAACCAAATAACTAGATCAACGCCAAAGTCAACACCAACTTCAGAGGTTGGGTTTGGGGGGGGGGGGGGGGTGGGGGGTCAAACTGGCAAATGGCCGGCAGGGAATGGGGCCTCCAAGGAATACCGCGGGTCCTGTGAAAAAAAAAGTGGGTTCCCCGTCATACGGTACTGGGGGATAAGTCATAAATGATCTGCGTGGCAAGAAACTGAAAACACATCTCGGCGGTCCCCAAAAAAAACACAAAAAAAATACGAAAAGAGTCCCAGGAATCAAAGTGGCCGCCGTTCAAGAGGCTGGGACTTAAAAGAGAGGGTTAAAAGCCGGCCTGCGAAAAAAAGAAAAGGGAAGGGGCCTCGGTCGTGGCGGGGAGATTCAGTATGAACCCGGGGCTGGGGTCAGGCTGACGGAGCACCTAGTCAGCAACGGGTTGCTCCAGGCAACGAAAAATCCTGGCAGAAAGGGGGGGGGCCAGGGACGTTTGAGGAGGGGGTCAAAGGCTTTAACAGGGACCAAAATCAAACTATGCGATTGTGTAGGGGAAAGTAGATCGCCGCCGATCGGGTCAGAAAGACTGACGCATTCAGTTCATCTCCAGGAAAGGTGGGTCGCGGGTTAAAAGGTAACAAAAGACGCTTGGGGGGTCAGCCCATCCGGAAAACCAACAAGGGGTCTACACCAGGCCCGACGCCAAGCACGGCATGGCCCTAGAAAGGAGGAAACATTTTTGTTGCATAAGGGCGCCTCACTTCTGTCGCCGGATAGGAGGGCTCCGCGGCTATCCGGAGCAAAAAAGAGGTTGAAAAACAAAGAGTTGGCCCTTCCGGGAAAGGCCAGGGTCAAAAAGACGGCCCTGGGTTGGTTAACTGGTTGGAGAACGGCCACGGAGGATGGGAGGAAAAAAAGGCAAGAGAAGTAGGCTACACATTGCCGGCACCTCGCTCGGGAGTGGCTGGTTTTGGGATGGGCAAAACCAGGCAGCCAACTCAGGTAAATAGGGAAGTACAGGGGGGGGACTCAAAAAATTCCCCAGAAGGGAGGACGGTCGGCGAAAAAAGGGGTTGGGAGGAGGTCCGCCTCGACAGGGGGGGGGGGCTAGCATTTCCGGGTGGAAATTGGAACTGCGGGGAAAGAATACTCTAGCGACCCACCCGGTGGTGCGGGAGGGATCGAAGATCGAAAGGGAATAAAAAAAACTACAACGGGATGAATGGCCGTATGAGTACAGGCTCGAGGTCAAACACACAAAGGGCGGGTGAATGGGGCAAGAGAAAAAACTATCTATGCCCACTAGTGGGTGCAGGTTGACAGAGATCCCAAATAGTTGCGTTTCGGAGGCAAAAATGTCCCCATTAGAAATGGAGATGACTGGTGAAAAAGAGGGGGCGTCGTCAGGATAGTGACAGGAGAGGGTCCTGTAGAAAGAGGCGCTCCTTGGTGGCGGTTGCGTGCGGGTCAAGGAAAGGGGAAACGCGGTTAATTAAAGGGAAGAAAAAGATCGTGCTCCTCTATGGCAAACGAATTTCACAATGGCCCTGTGTACTGGTTTTCCCTGAAGCGTTGGAACGGACCAAATACTCGGCTGGGGAAACGGGTATAGAAGCTTGAACGCTTCGTGCAAACTCCTGACATACGGATGTTGCCCGAACAGAAGGGGATGCCCAGGACGCGGTGAGGGGGAAAAGGGGTGACCAACAGCGAAAAAGGGGCGGGGTATGGGGGAGTTCCTATTTTCACTGCCATCACTAATGACTTTCAACGAAAAGGTGTTCAATTCACAGTGACTCAATAAAAAGAGAGATAGCGGATAAGCGTTCACAAAAAACATGGTGACTCGGGAAAAAAAAGAAAAGAATGTTAAAAAAACAACAGTCTGTTGATCGGCAAAGGGGGTTCAGGGGGAAGAGAAACGAAAGGATAGTTCGAGGTGACTAAAAGTCTGGAAAAGTCCCACCCCACGCGGAAATCTGAAACCACGTGAATAAAAAACCGAAGATTTCTTGACAATCAGGGGAAGAGGGGGAAGCATCAGCTGCAACTGTGAAACGTGGGCTTTAAAAGAAAAAGTCCGTTTCCGCTAAAAAAAATCCAGAAAAATATCCGGAAAAGGGGGAAAAATCAACCCGTGGATAGTGTCTTTCTGAGAAGGGGGACCGGCAAGTCCCGAAGTAAGGGGGGGTAGGGTGGGGGCCTACGGCACTCCAGTAAAAAGATGATCGACTTGACTTCCAGCTGTGATCGATCAGACTAACAGAAAAGGGGAAAATCGCCGCTGGGCTCATTCAAAAGAAAATAAGCTGGCTCGGAGCTGACGGGGTGCCCGCCATTTCAATTTCCATGCGGTTGGAACCGCCCCTATCACGCACTCCCCTATCATAATGATTTCAAAAAAAAAACAAACAACGGAAAGGGGGAATGAAAAAGAAAAAAGAATAGGCCGGGGTCAACCAAAACAAGGAACATGGCGGAAGGCAGAAGCACCAAGATTCACTGTCCGGGAGCTCAGAGAATAGGGGGCTTGGGAGGAGGGAGAGATGACGAAAGCTGGAGAAAGTCCAGAAAGAAAAGCATTTCCCCTGGGGAGTCAGTCGGGCCACAGCAACCGCCATCTGAACGGGAGTAACAAGCTCAGACATCCTAGGGCCCCGGTGCTCCTGAAAAAAAATATCAGGAGGAAAGGGTGAAGCGCACGGAAAAAAAGCTGAAGGTGGGAAAGAACATGGAAAAGGCAGCGTGAAAGTCCCAGAGGGGGGGACCAGCTATTGGAGGGGGGAAGAAAGGGAAGCAACGAAAAATGTGGGGGAAGGGAATCTAAGACGAACCTCGGGAAACCGGCTTTTGAGGGAGAACAACTTGGCCGAGAACGAAAAAGTGGGGAAAAGTGGGAGGGGAAACCAGACAATTGTAACCGATGATCCGAGAAGAGAGACTTCAACGCAAGTAGAAGGCACTTTCGTTTGAACAGGAAAAAAGTGAAAAGAGGGCACCGGAAGAACGACCTTGGGCGAAATGGTTGAAACACTTCAAGCAAACTGAACTCATGGGGGAGGCCAAAAACGTCCCCGGCGCGCAAAAAGAACCTATGGAGGGCGACTCCCAGTCGTAAAAAGTGGGGAAGCGAATACACGTTTCTCAAAAAGCCACTAGGGGATTTCCTTGGGACGCAGAAAGCCAAATCAGCACAAAATGAAAAAGTCAGGGAATGAGGAGCAAGAAGAGGGATAAACAAACTTCGCGGGTCACACCCCTCTGAACAGAGGACACAACGCCACCAAAACCTAGGGGGGGGCCTATTAACTGAGAAGGAAAGAAAAATATCAGACGAACTACCGAAAACCTATCAAGATCAAGCAGCGGTGTTGAAAAAGAAAGATACCGAACGAAAAGTTTGGCTCGCTGAAAGGTCACACAGCTTTTTGGCATAGAAACGACGTCCATCAAACCTAGACTCGAAACAATCTGCTGGGAAGAAAGCGGTTTTATCGGCGAGTGGGTAATAGGCACAAAAAAACAGCCGCGTATCTTATGGGTGACAGATTGAAAAGAAAATGCTAGACCCCCACTGCGGAATCTACAAAAAGACCCACAAAGGTAGGTCCGACGAAAAGGACATGAAATTGAACTAAGGGGGGCAAGAAAAGGAGTAGAACTCGAGGCTATTCAAGGGGGGGGGAAAAACAGCCACAAAAATCAACGGCAAGAAAAGGTGGTTACAAGGGGGAGGGAAGGTAGGAAGGAGGGAAGAAAGGGATGTGGGGGTGAGTAGAAAGATATGGGGATACGCGGAAGTGTAAAGAAAGAGTGGGGGGGAAGGGAAGAGTGAGGGGGCAAAGAGGTAGGGAGGGGGGGGAGGAGGGGGGATGGGGAGGAGGGAGGGGAGGCAGGCAGCGAGGAAGGGGAGGAAGAGGGGTACAAGGAAGGGGGAGGGGTTGGAGAAGGGGACAGGGGGGGAGAGGGTGCTGGGGGGGAGGACGTGCGGGGGTAAGGTGGGGGGGAGAGAAAGGACAGAGGTGGGGAGAGTCGGGCAGGGGGAGAGGGAGGATTGGGGAGGGGGAGTAGAGAGGGGAAGGAGAGGGGGGGCTTGGGGGTGTGGGGGGGGGGGGGGAAAGTCAGAGGGGATACAAGGGGGTATGGGAACTGACGTGATAAAGGAAGGAAGGGGGAGAGGAGGTTGGGGGAGATATAGCGGAGGAGGGGGGTAGAAAAGAGGAAATAGGGGGGGAGAGTAGGGAGAGGGGAAAGGGCAGAAGGGAGGGGGCGGCCGGAGATTAAGAGGTGAGGAGTTGGTGAAGGTATTGAGAGGCAGGATGGGTAGGGTGGGGAGGGAGAGAGGAGGGTGAAGGGGGGGTGGGATGAAGAGAGGAGTGGATGGGGGGGGGGGAAGGGATAGGGAAGGAAGGGGGGGGACGAGGGATCGGTAAGGAGAAGTCTAGGGCGGGAGATGAAGGGGACGGGAAGGGGGGTTTGGAGGGATTAAAGCGGTAGAGATTTGGAGAAAAAGAGGGGGAGAGGGTAGGGAAGAGGGGAAGGGAGGGAGAGATTAGAATATAGGAGTTGCTGGTGGCGAGAGAGAGGTCAGAGAGTGGGGGGGAGAAAGGGTGTGAGGGGAAGGTAGGAGAAATGGAATGGTAATGGAGGTGGGACGAAGGGGAAAAGGGGAATCGAAGGAGGGGCGGGGAGAAGGGGAGGGAAAGGAAGGAGAGTAATGGGAGAAGGGGGGGGGGGGGGGTGAGGGGATAGGGTAGGGGCAGTAGGGAGGGGGAGAGGAGGGAGGTAAGGGATAGAGGTGGGGGTGGAGTTGTAGGGGGTTGGGAGGGAGGAGAAGAAGGGGGAGAAGGGAAAAGAGGGGGAGGGGGAATGGGAGGTTAGGGTAAAAGAAGGAAACAGGTAAGCGAGATCGGGGGGGAGGAGGGAAGGAGCGTGGGGGGCAGGGAGTATGTGGGAGAGTAGACTAGTGGGGGAGAATTGGGTGAGGGAGGGGAGGAAGAGGGGGGGGAAGAGGGAAGGGAGGGGAGGGAGAGGAGGGGGGGGGGGTATGATGAAGTAGGAGAGTATAGAAAAGTGAGAGAGGGGACAGGGAAAGATGGGTGGAAAAGGAGGGGAAGGGTGAGGGGGGCTGAGAAGGGTAACGGAAGAGGAGAGAGGAGGGGGAGGGGTGGAGAGGGGGGGAGGGCGGGAGGGTAAGGTGAGACAGGGGGGGTTTGGGGGGTAAAATAAGGAAATGGGGAAGGGGGGGAGATGGGGGAGGGAAGGGGAGACGGTCATTCCTTCTATTCTTGGTTCCTCCAGGAATCGGGGAAGCCAGCAAACCAGGAACAACAAATCAGTGAGTTTAAACTAAAGAGCTGACGAAAGCCAGGTAGTGGGGGGGGGTAAACTAATTGAAAAAAACAACGGATGGCCAGAAAGGAGACAGCAACCTAATATGCGAAAGAAAAGAAGACAACTCTACAAAAAGGTAAGCCGGAATAGTGAAAAAAAGCAAGGAAAGGGGGAAAAAAAAAAGTCAGCAGGGCCGACTTTTGGGGGGAAAAAAATAGGCCGAACCATAAGACTCAACAGGGAAAAGCAGAACATGTGGAAAAACAAGCCATTATCAGAGGGACTCAGAGGGGGGGATGAAGATCGCGGGAAAAAGAATCAAAAGGGAACGAACCCAAAGCTAAGATACATGTAGAATAAGGTTGTAAACTCCTGGACAAAGACGGTCGACAAAAAAAAGAGAACCAAGGAGTACTTCTACAATCTCATAGAGACCGAGAAGGTGGAACATAAAACAGCCACGCATAAAAGAAGCCAAGGAAGGCCTGGTGAGACAGCCAGAAAGTATTACGAGAAGATGCGCAGCCAGCTTAAAACTAGAAAAGAAGAAATGGACTAAGTGGAGGAAACACCTAGGTGTCGACACTACAGAGTTAACATGAAAAAAAAAAGAGACTGCAGGGAAGTAACAGTACATGGTTTGGGAAATCCGCGATAATTTATTCCAGGAACAGGAAAAAAAAAGCCACACATCCGAAAAAAACAGAAAGGGTGAACTTTGGTCAGAAAGGAAAAGGCCATGGGGGTTGAAGAAATGATCGAAGCCCAACTAACGAAACCATTACGCCGGTTTTGGGGAAGCAGGGGTTAGAGCAGAACATAAAGGAAAATTTCACAAGGAACCCTAAAATTAAAGCCAGCCGGCTGGGGGGGAGTCGCCCGGTGAATTCAAAAAGACCCAGCACTTGGCCGGGTTTCAGGAAAGGAGAAGGAAAGTGAGATCAAAAGGGGGGGGACGATCAGCGACCAGGCAAAGGAACAAAAGCTTTTGGTGTGAGACCCACAAAAACCAAGCGGACCGGAAACCCTCCATGTCGGGTCGCCGAAAAACAGCCCAAGGGGTGGGGGAATGCTGCGAACTGGGAGATGCGGAGGAAGTGACTTTCTGGGACGGACGACAAATGGGGGAAAAAAAAACTAAAAAGGGGGAGAATGGTCGATAGACAAAAAAAAGCGGCAGGAGAAAATTTCAAGGAGAAGAAAAACTGATCGACGATTAACTATTGAGCCACCCGAAAAGAAAGAAAACCCCGACAATGAAGGAGAAAAAAATGACAAGTATCCAGCAGAAAGTAACAGAAACAGAACGAGAGACCTTCATTCATCGCTTCGAAAATTAAAAAAAGAGGGGGGGGGCAAACAGCATACACGAACTCCGCCCTGGGGCGAAGGGATTGTGGGTCAGGCAGGGGGGTTCTGCAAGGAAGAGTAGAAAAGAAAAGCCGACGAGGCGGGTAGATCAAAAAGTTCGCCGAAGGCCCATTAAAAGATGCATGGAAAGGACGCCATTGGAACGTGAAACAAAGAAAGGATTAAGACCCCGGAACGTAAGACTTAAAAGGGAGAAAACAGCGTTAATGGGGGATAAAGAGTTGCAGAGCGTCGGGGAGAGTCGAACGAATCGGGAGGAGGGGGACAAGTTCAAAAAGGAGAGGAAACCGAAGGGGGAAGATGTGAGAGGCGATGTCCCGTTGAGGGGGGGAACCAGGGTAAGCTTTCCATCAGGAGTTGTTGTACCTTCCTGAGGGGGGACGAGGAATGGGGAGGCCAATAGAAAAGCCGAAGGGACAGGTTGGCAGGTCGAACAGGCCAGAAGGGGTCGGGGGGGAAGGGACTTGGAGAAAAAGGACGGAGTGTATCCTGATGCAGGGGTGGTCCCGCAAAAACAAGTTGATTTGGACGAAAGAGAAAGGGATGCCCTTCAAAAAAGGCCCGGGATTCGGCGAATAACGGGTGCGGCCAGAATGGTCAACCAAAGGACTCACCAGCGGCCCTCGGGGGCCGGGGGGATATCTCGATCACCTGAGTGTAATGTCAGGGGGTGTCCATCGGCCGAGCAAAAAGGAGAAAAGGTAGGCCAAATGCAGCTTCCGGCGAAAGGAAAAAAAAAGCCGGGAACTCAACGAGTAGTGGGGAGGGATAAAGAGATCGAA
>Ga0179593_1811197_pt1 | contig 14004 bp, 21 predicted proteins | sample CZODoug2_1_08_16_FD_185931 | JGI IMG/M metagenome (GOLD analysis project Ga0179593, IMG submission 185931) | Vadose zone soil fungal communities from Angelo Coast Range Reserve, California, USA - CZODoug2_1_08_16fungal (PacBio error correction) | ecosystem: Environmental > Terrestrial > Soil >...
CTAACGGAAAGAAATACGGATGTGTGTGGAGAGCAGCAGCGAACAGGTGTCAAACGTCGCTGGGAACAGAAACCACGGCTAGTCATTGGCCTTGCGGGCCAACGTTGTCAGGAAGAAGACGGGCAAGGGAAAAGAATTCATGGCAGACGCCGAAAGGGTGCCCACCAGCTTCGGAGAAACAAGGCTATATTGGCCATAAAAAGGAGGGAAAAAACTGTTACCCATTCTGGATAAAAGAAGAGAAAAGGGGTGAGCGAATAAGAAGAAGAGCAGCCATCGACTGTCAACGAAAAGAAGAGAAGAATAGGAAAGCAGCCTCAAGAAATCTCATGGGAAGAATAAAAGACACGACTGGACCAAGAAAGAAAAAATCGCTAAGATTCACAAACTTTGAAAAGGAGGGGAAAAGAGAAGAAAGGGGGGAATGGGTGGGCCTCGATCAAATCTTGTGATCTAGGAAGGGAGGCGACGTGAATTCGGAACGTGGCAAAGTACTCCGGAATTCGGAGAAGCAAAAGTATCAGTTATGCGGGAAAAGGAAGCTGAAGAAAATTCCCAACGAGAAAAATGCGGGCTGTGGGGCGCACTTCAGAAAAACTAGTAACCATGTCTGGTCTCACTTTGGGGAGAAGGGAAGGTGGATGAGTAGGGGTGTCCTCACGTGCAGAGGGGAAGCAGGTTATGTCGTCAGGAACACAATTGAAATCCACCCGAAATTTTTTGGGGGGGGAAAGCACAGCTCAAGTAGGGAAGATTAACAAAAGGGGTGCCCACACGGTGAGGAACAATGAGCTCTCTGAACAGCTGGGGGATAACTCCGGCGACAGGGGGATTCGGTTCGGACTGCCGATCCATGTGAACCGTTGCGGCCTTGCGAGGGGATGACACCGCGTCTTGATAGCACGTTTAAAAAGGGAAGGGGGAAATACTGGCCTAAAGGAGGGTATCAGGTCGAAAAAAGGCACACCGCCGTCGGCAGCACTGCAAGAAAATACTTCGCTGCCCAGGGACGCATTCGATGCATCGGACACAAAAAGGGAAGTACACTCATTCCCGCCCTTCAGCGGGAAGAGGGGAGGGCGATCAATGAGGGGGACATTCCGGACTTGCTGGTCTCGGGGGGGACTGACTGAGAATCTCGTAGTGGTTTCTTGGAATTGATCTCTGCAATGAAGAAGAAACACTCAAGCTTGTTTTCGACACAGAAAGAGAAACGATGTGTGGAAGAAAGGAAAAAAAAGCTGACAGATGCAGAAGAAGAGGGGGGGCGAAAATAGGCATTTAAGAAAAAGGTTGAAGGTCCAGAAAGACAGGAAGTAACTGTTAACCCAAGAGAGAAGGGAGCATTCGAAGTGGGGACGCCTCAAGGAAAAAGAGAAGAAAGAGGGGGGCGTGTATACCGTCCTAAAACCTCAGAGCGGGTTCTCGATCTGAAGGAAAAAGAATTTTCTGCGTCCCTTAGCCCGAGGAGGGAAAACACGATAAAGAGTTCTTTGACACATCGAATAAGCTGATCCGATGGCACTTGCGGGCCACCTTTCTATGACGAAAAAGGAAGGGACAATCTCCTCAAAAAAAAGAAAGAGTGTGAGTTCCTCCACGAAAGATAGCATAGAAAAAAGAAAGCACGCGCCATTGAAAAGAAAGGAAAACGAAAAGGAGAGGTGGCAAAGAAGGAGACGGCTCCTGTCCGCATGAAAAAGTAAAGAGAGAGAGAACCTGACGCAGAAAACTGGTGCGAGCAAGGGGAGTGAAATTTTTAAAGGAAAAGCTCACCACTAGCGCCGATTCGCTGGGAAAAGGAAGTCCGGGGCAAGACTGTCTTGAGGGAAAAGAGGAGGAAGGGACGGAAGTCTGGGAAAAAAAACGTTAAAAATAAACCGCTGGGATGGGGGTGGTTCGTTTTCCCGCAGCAGGGAGGAAGAGGGGGGGCCAGCTCTTTAGTGAAGACTAGAACACATATAAGAGGGCAAGATGGATGTAGTGAGCGTGTGGCGGTTTAAGACCATCGAGAAATTCTGCCGTGAACCTACCGGGAGGGAGGAAGCACTAAGAAAAAGGGAACTTCAACTGATGACCACCGACAAAAGAAAATGCTCCAAGCAAGAACAGAAGAACCGACCGTTAGACCTTTTGCGCGAGGGGGGGAGTGTACTCACCATTGACTTCGGGGGGGGGGGAAGGATCATCGAAGGAAACCCCACTTGCAAAAGAGAAGAGGGGGGAAGTGCGTGCTAACGAGACTAAGGGCCCGGCGAGACCCGGAAACACGAAAAGGTCGGGTTCGTAGGATGCCTCTGCTCTTGAATAAGAGGGGAGGAGCATTACTTTCCCTGAAATTTCCGCGACGTGACTGGTTTCTGAAGAAAAAAGGAATCGAATTACGTGGACCAGGCAGTTGGGGAGGTCGTCGAGGAAAGAACATTTCCGACTGGGAGGAAGGAAACAAGCTGAGGAAAAGACCACGTCGCGTACGAGAATGTGTAAAGGCAACGAACTTGTCGTGGAGAGCAAAAAATTGAAGGGGATGGCTGTTTGCAGACCGCCTGAGAGCGAAAAAAAGAAACTGCAATGAAGAACGTGAGGACGACCCCTCGAGTAGGGAATCATCCAATGAAAGGAGGTAAACCTTGTTTCCTAGACAAGAAAGGGATGAGAAGTTGCGCAAGGAGAAGAGGGGACGCAATCAAAAAATAGTCTCAGGGAGAACTGCTGGCCGAGGAAGCTCAGTCCCTCGGAGCTACTTCCTGTGAGCGGAAGTGGGGGGCCCCAGTCTTGTCTTGACCCGAATTCACGTCGCGCCCGAAGAAGCGGGAGCTAACCTGGATTCTTTCCAAGCGTGAAAGAGAAAAGCCCATTGTTTTAAATTTTGGGAGTCCAGAGACAAGCCTATAAGGAGGGTCAGTCGTGTCTTTATCTTTGGGAACAGGACGATTACCTCAAGAGAGAGCGCGCGGGAGATGCGATCGAGATGGTCAGGAGGGGAGAGGCTTCTCGCTTCTCATCACCGGAAAAGGAAATCAAAGTGACTGGCTCACCGGGGGGGTCAGTTTATGGCGTTGGGAAGGGCGCCCTGGAAAAGAAAAAGGGGAAAATGCTCCCCAATGGAGGTCGGCTGTCAGACCATGATCATCGGGGGGAGATCAAGCGGAAGGTCCTCTGAAAAAAAACGCATGCCATACCCTATCAGGAAGAAAAGACCCAAGAAAATTCCCCCTTGCCTGGACGAACCTGGGGAAGGAAGGAGATTGCACAGAAATTCTGGAAGGGCCAGTGAATAATCTCTCTCAAAAAAGTGAAAAGATCGATATTCTCAAAGGAGGGAAAAAAAGGGAGTCAATGACGATGGGGGTCATCGCATCATCGAACAGGTAGGAAAAACAGTTGGAACGGGGGGCGGGAGGAAAAAACGGCTAGTCTGAGAAACAACGTTGTCTTATGAAAAGGGGGAAGGAAGGGGGCACGAAATACATTCATGGGCGACGGAAGACCGAAGGGGGAAAGAAAGGCTTCGGGGGGCCGCAATGGGGCGCCCGCTTAGTTGCCAAGAAAAAAAAAAAAAAAAGGGAACCCCTGCTTTGATTAATTTAACGCGGAGAGTAAGAAGGAAAGGGTAAAAACTCTACTTTTCAACGAGAAGAACAAGAGAAGGTCGAAAATGTGCAGAAAGAGGGACAAAGGTGTCCCTTCTCGGAGGGGTAGAAAAACGACTGACCAGCCCTCTTCAAGAGAGATGGGAAGGAACAACTTTAAAAAAAAGTCACTAGGAAGACCGTTCATGAGGGGGGGGCAAGAATCCAGGGGAGCTCGGTCAGAGACGGACGAGATTCGGGCAAGACCCGCAATGGGGAAAAGTAGAAAAAGGAAGTCGTTATCACTGAAAAGGGGGAAAAGCAGGATGGCACAGCGCTAGGAAATGCGGCCGAGGAAAACGGATGAAAGAGCGAGACGACTGAAGGAGGGACTCTCATCCCTTTAGCAGGGGGAGAGAAACCATGTCTGGGAACGGTGGCAGAGTTAAGGGAGATTCCTAAGAAGTCACAATCGATCAAGTCGATTGATAGTTCCCCCTTGCAGTAAAGGGGGGAAAGGGGGGAGCCTGCACCAGCAAAGAGGAAAAAAAAAAAAAAGTTTTGGATCGGAAAGAAGCACAGCTCAATTTGCTGGACGTGAAGCCGGGATTGCCACAAAAAGGAAGGAAAGGGAGCTCTCTGGGCGGAGGAAATCTTAAAAGAGGTGCGACAAGGTTCTCCAAAAGCTATATTCGGGGCGGGTAAAAAAGGGGAGGTCCATGTGCATCGTCACCAAGAAGGTCACACTTCTCTTGATGGGACAAAAAAGGCGAATCATTCGATTGAGAGGGGAAAAGAGGAAAAGATCCGAAATAGAAGGCCGTATTCCGGGAGTCCATGTGGAGAACCCGCCGGCGGTCAAAAGTCGAGCCTTTGGACCATGGCGAACCGGAAGGAATCGGACACAAACGATGCAGGAAGAAAGGCCTCCAAAAAGGGAAAGGGCTTCGATCAAGGTCGGGGGGAGCATCCGGAACGGGGGAGGGGAACTTCTGAGAATCCTCGAAGAAGGAAGCCGGAGTTCCCTGAAAAAAAAAAACGCGGTCCGCGAGGACGAACTACAAAAGGTGGTGGAACACAATCACTAAATCAAAAAAAGGAGGGGAAGGCAGCAAAAGGACAATGCCGATCCACCCCGGCTGGGAAAGCTAGGGAAAAGGCCTCATCCCAGTTAGGGGGAAAAGCCACTTAAACATTCCCTCCCACTCGTAAAATTGAACGAAAAGTCGAACGTGCACATACGGATAAAGAAGAGAGAGAAATGGGGGACGGGACAACTCACTCCAACTTGCTCCGATCAAAAAGGGGGGAGAAATGAATGCAAAAGGCTGAGAACTCCTGGCGCGGAGAGCCTTGCCGTGGTCCAATGGGAAAAAAAAAACTCAGAATAAACTCGTTTCATTGCGCAGACGAGGGCCAAAGGTCTATGACATAGAGAACAATCTCTCTCAACACAACCAACAAAAGGAGAGAAAGGGGGCCCGGGACAGATGCCGAAATGAACTCAGCGCGCCAATGAACCGGGGAGAAGGGTTGCAAGATGGACCACGGCACGTCGAATAAGAAAAAGGAGGGGAGATAGAGGAGAGAAAGAAAAAAACCCATCTTCCCTGGATCGGACAAAGGGAGAGCGGGAGACGTCCCACATACAAAATGGGGCATGAGGCAGACCGTAGTGCCCGGAGGACTTGCTCTCCGTTCTTTAACATTTAGAAGGGACAGGAAGTCTGGAACCCCAGAAGAATCACCCCTCCTTTTAGGGGACGGGCAATTGCCAACATCAGCAAGAATTCCAGCTCTTTAGAGTGAGGGGGGAAAAAAATAGTGCCTAGATAGTGAGCGTGTTGGCAAAACATCGCGTAGTATTAGGAGCTGATCTTGAAGAGCTAAAAAAAGAAGAAACTACCGGCGGCCTTTCGAGCAAGGTGAACTTCAAACTGGAGAACAAGTCCCGGATGATCGCAGGTCGAAAACCGCACCCGTTAGAACTTAGAAGATTGCGGGGGAGAAATGGAAGGGGAATCGTTGGGTACGGGAAGAAGGGCGTCCGGAAGAAAACACACTGGAAGCGAAGACTAGGATGGACAGGGCTGTGTGGTCCATACTAAGGAATACTACTCTATCTCAAAGGAAAGAGAGATTGAAATAAAAGGGGAGGACAATCGAATGATTCGCATGACGGGAAGAGGCGGTGTACGAAAAGAGAGGTTGGAAACGATGCACATGTACGAGAAGGGAAGAGAAAGCTTTTGTCATACACTGTTCGGAAGTAAAAAGCATTGACGAAAGGGCCCATAGAAGCTCAGAGTGAACAAGCTTGACACGTGTGGGAAAGAGACGAAAAAGACTTGAGCTGTTCTCGGGAGAAAGGGTTGGATAATAATTCTGTTGCCGGACCAAAGGACGCGACAGAACTGAAAAAAAAGCCGTTAGGACGACTCGTTGAAAAAAGGGGAAATCATCAAACAAGGGGTGGGGCAGGGAAAAGGACCATACCTGTTTCAAGAGAAAAGGGATCTAATTGCGCCCGAAGGAATCGCGAAGCAGTAGAAAGGGAGGCGCTGGCCATTCAGCTGCTGTGCGGAACCAACTGCTAGCTCAGTCTCATAATCCGGTGGCGCACTTGGAAAAGGATTCATCGTCTCGGGGGGACAGGAAAGAAAAGATATCCAAAAATTCCACCTGGATGCATTGACAAGGAAACGTCTTACTCCGTGAAAGGAAAAAGTTTGGCTGGCCGCGACAAGCGAAGGGGCTTGTCATTCTTGTAGAGAAATAAGAGAGGACCCTCCGGGGGGGGTCTTGCCTTCTTCAGAAGAAAAATTCATAGAGTGAATCGGGCACCATTCGAGGAGTGCTGAGAGAGAAAAGAAAGTTAACTGGAAAAGGAACTTCTCCGCATGGGTCCAGTGAGAAACTCAGGTCGTGGGAATATCGGGTCGCCCTTGAAATCTTGGCGGTCTTTTCTCAGGAGGGGGAAAAATGCAGTAGGCGGGGAAAAAAGGATCACGGGGCACGTCAAAAGGCATTGCTGAAGTAAGACAACAGACCTCGCCGTGGCTGATGAAGTTCCAACTTTCCTGGGAGAGGGAGGGGACTTGAAAAAAGTAATTGGAAGAAATTCTGAAAGAAGTCCCAGGAGAGAGAAGCAACACAACAACGAGGAGGAAAATCGCACGGAAGGCTTCAAGAATTTCTTCCAAGGAAGGGGGGAGGGCAAGCTCATCAGCGAAAAGGGAAAAAGGTGTAACGGTAAAAAAGAAATCAGCCACGGCTAGTCCAACAGGAGTGCCCACGTGGCAGGAGGACTTGTCACAAATATCGGACCGCCTTATCATTCAGGGGCGAACAATCCATGCTTGGGAGAAAAAAAAAAAGAGGGAAGTGCGAAAAAAAGGGGACATAAAAGAATGGGCCTCACTCCATAAAATCGGGAGAGTGAACTCGTACGGATGACTATAGTTCTTGCGAGACGAAAAGACTGTGCAACAAGGAAAGGGACCAGCTCAAAAAAAAGCAGATTCTGCAAGACCAAATGTGTCGTCTAAGGAGGTAATCGTCAGAAAGCTCTGTCAAAAGATAGGTTGTTTCCGCGGGAAAAAAAACCAATTTTCTGTCAAAGAACGGGGTGCAATAATCAAGGTGGAGGGCTGCTTGGATCTCGTGGAAAAAGACGTTAATGAGGGGGGAAAGAAAAACAAGTTCGCCACACGGAGAGGAAAGGCATACGAGGGATGAAAAAGGGAGCTCGGTCACAGGCACTGAATCAAGAAGCGGGGTCCAAGCGCTATACGAAAAAAGAGCGCCGGGCGCACTTCTCAGCCCAGAAAGGGATAGGAACGATTTCTTTTCAAGGGGGAAAAGGGACATGTGATGAGAGAAATGTCCGTACTCACGGGAGAGATGTGATATCGTGGGGATGAGTAAGCCGCGTTCCCCGGGGAAGGAAATTCTTGGAACCGAAATTTTGTGATAGGGCCCGAAAAAAAGGGCATCGTGTAACCATCCGGAAAAGGAAACAAGTTCATCTGGTGAAAGGTTGGGCGTCGCCATCGGGTCGAGTTGAAGACGAGCTCGCGGACCATTCCTGTGGCGGTCACGAAAAAAAAAATCCTTCAGACCCCGCCTGAAGGGGAGGGGGGGCCCGAAAAAAAAAAGCGATTGAAGCAAGGTAAAGCGAAGAAGCCGCCGAAATCTGGCAACGTATGAGGGGCCCATTTTACGGGAAGAAAGGCGTTCAGCACGTCAGAAAGAGGGAGGAAAGGGGGGTGAAAAAACCTCATTCGATGCATCGGACACAAAAAGACAATCATTTGCCGGGACAAAACACACGGAAAGGCTGCGGTTCGATAAAGGGATAGGGTTCTTGTCTTGGAAACGGAGGGGAAGAGGGACGGAAAAGAGAAGGGCGGTCTCGAAAGACGCAGGAGTCAAGGGGAGAAATGAGCTCTTCAGAAGGAAGAAACTAGGGCAAGGGTGTCGACACACTCTCCACGAGGGAAAAAGCACCTTTTGTTCAATCGTCACAAAAAAAAAGGAGGGGGACTCAGAGAAAAAAAGGGAACGACACTATGCAAGTGAGATAAAGCAGGGGTAACGCAAAGATTGCCATACGATAAATGTTAACGCAGGAAAAATAAGGGGCGACTGTCAATACGGAGAAAAAGAGGAAGAGGGCTAAAAAAAAAAAAAAAAAAAAAAAAAAAAAAAAAAAAAAAAAAAAAAAAAAAAAAAAAAAAAAAAAAAAAAAAAAAAAAAAAAAAAAAGAAAGGCCCCAAAAAAAAAAAACCCAACCCCCCACACAAACTTTGGTGAGCTTTCTAAAAAAACCCAAACTCAAAATCTCTCCCTTTCCGCTGGGAACAGGGATTCCTCTGCCTCTCTCTAACCTCCTTTTCTTCAAAGGACGGGACGGGGATTGTCCATTCTTGGCAAAAAAAAAGTCAGAATACAATCGTTCAATTGGCCGCTGAAAAAACATCGGCCACCTTGTCTCTCGAGCTTACAAACAAACGAGAGGAACATAGAGAGTATTTGTGACTGGGAAATAAACATGTGGCCACCAGAGCGCCAAAGAAAAAATTTGATTAAAGGGAACACTTCCAGCGAATACAGAAGAGGGCAGACACGTATGTTTCTATAGGAGGAAACCTCACCGCGGATGCAAGTTTGGAGTGAGGGAAACGCCACACTATCTCCTGAAAAGGGGGGAGGGAAAAGACCTGGAAGGGAAGAAAAAAAGCTTCTCTGGCCTGGGGTCGTGAGGAAAAGTGACGAGTTCTGACACAGACTGGGAGGGGGCAAATTCTATTTTCTGAAAAAAAGCAAAGGGGTGGCTAAGACTCTTTATTCGAATTGAAAAAAGAGGAAATTTAGTGATGCTGTAAGAAAAAAAGAGGAAGTAGTAAAAAAGGGCGTGCGGTCTTGAGACGCCAAAAAAGGAATACCGGGAAAATCTCTACGAGATTCTCAGAGGAAGGGAAGGTCCGGATGCTCCAAGCAAAAAAGGGAAGGGGGAGCGGAAAAAAAAGAAACTTTTGCGCTTCCTTGCTTGAGTAACAAATGACTGCATCGGGAAGATTCATCGAAGAAGGGGGGGGGAAAAAGACCGCCACTTGAAGCTAATTACTGAGTATGAACCGCCGAGGAGAGAACATTGTCTACAACGACAAAAAAAGGCTCAAAGGGCAATAGGTGAGCGGAACTTTAAGTGCTCAATCGAAAGAGACCATGACGGCCTTCCTCTGTGGGGGAAAGCCCAGGAAAAAGGGGGGTCTTACTATGCACATTGATAAGAAAGGGGGAACCGCACCTAATAAGAGGTTCCCGATCCTCTCAACGGATTAAGAGGGCGACTCCCAAGATCTCAGAAGAAAAAGGGGGGTCACCAAAAAAAGGGTGACACCAACGATGCACAATCGTGATAAATGGTCAAGGTATTAAGATTGCTGGGGAAAGACGCTTCGACATAACTGCAAAAAAGAAAAGCATCCCGGGATTTTACTTCATTAGGACCACATTAAATTAAAAAAAAGAAAGAATGTAACTAACCTTGGCGGGCGAAAAGGAAAAGGCGGGCGAAGTCGTCCTTCAAGGGAGATGAAGCGTGGAAAAAAAAAAAAAAAGGGTATACAGCTGGCTGTGCCACTCACGCTAGGCAAGCTCTAGTAATACGACTTCCGTTGAGTCAGGGAAAGGAAAACGTGTCATTGCCCGAATTCATGGGAAAAAAGAACCGGACCGCAAGGAAGAGAGAAGGAAAACATCTCTGGATTCTTGGCCAAGCGGAACAGAAGGACTGCCTCGTAGAACTTGGGTTGTAGGGGTGCTCTTATCAGAGAAAAAAGAAGGCTGGTTCTAGTGCGTGTCTTGGGAAAAAAAAGAGGTATCCAAAGGTCTTGCATCTCGGCGAACATAATGGAAAACGCTCGACTGGTGGAGTGCCTCTCAAAAAAAGCCTCCTTCAGGGGGGACGCATGGCACCGTACTGAGAGGAACCAGTTCCCCAAACGCTGTGCCGTGATGGCGTGCGGAAAAGGGAAGGGCTGCAAACTAATCGGTAGGGGGGAACGCAGCTTGGGCGGAAAAAGGGAAGAAAAAGACCTGATGGGCATACAACAAAAAAAAAAAAAAAAAAAAAAAAAAAAAAAGAAAAAGTAAAGTCGCCATGTAAAAAAATCGAAAAAAACGAATTGCGAAAAAGGTCCATTCTTGGGGACTGCGCATGTGGTATGCGGACCAAGAATAACTGGCCTGGAAAGGGAGAGGGATAACTTTCAAAAAAATAAAAAAGGGGGGAAAGAAATTCCCCTGTAAGAAGAGAAAAACAAAAAACGGAGGCGGAAAAGAGAGAGGAGGAGAAAAAGGAATTTCTTCATACGGGGAAAAGGGAAGACGCATGCAGGAAGGGAAGTCTCAGGCCAGTGAAGGGCCTGCTGGACGGGAGATAGTCTGGCACAGTGCCAACGTTTGCGGTCGAGCAATACGTGGAGGCGTACTGATCATTCAAAACCCGACCGGCGAGGAGACAGGCTTTCGGGAAAAAAATGGTTCTACGGGCGCAAAAAGGGCAAAAAGAAAAAGATTGGTGCAAGAAAAAAACATGCGGTGAGAAGATGACGGAAAGGGGGGAGCTTCCTGATCAGCTCAACAATCTGACTTGTTCGCAAGCGAATAAGAGAGAAAAAGAAAAATTAGTGCGCTCCCCGCAGAGCTTCAAGACGAGCGGGAGAGATCATGAGACACCTCTTCTTTCCTATACGAGAGCTTGAAATAGACAAAAACTTTACAACAAGGGGAAGGAAGGAACTTTCAGGCAGAATCGCAGTGGAAGAGGGAAAGGGGGGGGCAGTCAGGCCTGGGCATGTCGACGTGCAATGCAAACACAAGTGCAGGAAAAAGGCACTACGAGGGTGACACTGAGAGAGGGATGGACTTTCAATGGATCTCAGGAAAGGCGGCCGAAAAAAAGATCGACTTCGTCTCTAGGCAGGGGAAAAGCACGGGGAAGAAGGGCAATACCAGTTCTAGGACAAAGGAGGGCACTTTCAGATTGTAATGTCAGAGGTCAACAAAAGAAAGACACGGATTGCGATGGATAACAGGGCATTAAAGTGCCCTAATTCGGAAAAAAAGCCATTCTTCAATCAAAAAAGGGGGGGGGTTAAATACTTCAAAGCACAGCTCAAAGAATGCCTCGTGTAAGCGCATCGAAGGACAAGGGAGTAAAAAGGATAGAGTTCTTGTTCGACTACTGAAAGGGGAGTCGCAGACTGCAGGTCGGAAAAAATCGTTGCGGAACAGGTTCTCCAACCGCTCTAGAGAAAAAAAAAAGGGGGAAGGCGATCCATGAAGAAAAAGGTGCGTCCTGCGCGTGAGGGACGTCAAAAAAAACAGGGCGCGGCAGGGCTAATCATACGGGGGGTGGGGGGGGGCGTACGGAGAAAAGAAAAGGGCCTTTGAGACTAAGGCTGTCGTCAGGGGAAAGGGGAATTCAGTCTGAAAAAAAAGTCCAACCGTACAGGCGCTTCCCCGTGGAGGGGCCGACGCCCCTTCTTCGAGAAAATTGGGAACGTCAGTGATGCAGGCGCATAAGTCTAACGGGGGGGGAAAAGGGTTTCTATGCTTTGCGAAGGGGGTCTCAAAGTTGAAGTTCAAAGTAATCTGCGAAGACCGCCGAGGGAGGGAGCTCTTCAAGAAAAACAAGATGCGGCGGGGCTATCGCAGCGTGTGGAACAAAAAAAAAAAAAAAGCTGCTTGTTTCCGAAGGAAAAGGATAGAGGGGACAAGCCACCCACTGGCTGAAGTTTGCATGGTTGAGTGGGGGGGGGGGGCGGGGCACAAGAAGAAAAAAAAGATTTGCTAGTTCTCAGACTTCCGAAAACAACAGAAGAATGTTAACGCAAAAAAAAAGGTCGAACGGTCGAATACGGAGTGGAAAAGGGGCAAGCTAATCAGGCGCTAGTGTGAAAAAGAGGCAGCCTACAAAGACAGACTTGTCTCCGATTCCAGGGGAAAAAAAAAGATAGGTTTCTCTCGCTCTACTAGAACAGGGAAAAAATATGCGCACAAAAACGATAAATAGTTCTCTCAGATAAAATGCGGGGAAGACGCTAGCGCGATGGCACTTCGGAAACGGGCGAAGAGGGAAAATCCTCCTCAACAACAACCACGAGGCTCTTCAGAAAATCGCATAGTAAAGAAAAAAACGCGCCAATGGAGAGAAGTGGCTAATAATGGACCACGCTAGGCGAGACAGAAAACAACAATGTTGGTTCCTAGAGAGAGTAAAACACACAACCTGGTATCTTGAGCAGGTTGTAGGGAGGAAAATACGCCACTCTCAAGCCACGTAGCTCCCGGAAGGAAAGGAACGCCGTATTGGAAAAGAAAAAGCTCTGGCCGTGCTTAACATGGGAAAGGGAAAAGAATGGTCCTGACAAAAACCAACTGGGATGGCAGGGACTAGGGCCGGAACCAGCACGGGGTGTGCCTTCGCAAAAAGAGGGGGGCGACATGAAAAAGAAAGATTGTTTAGTGAGCGTGGAAACACACCGCTGCGTAGTAGTTAAAAAAAAGCTGGCCGTGGGTCACTCAGGACGCCAGTGACATACCGAGAAAAGGGGAGCACTCGCAGATTCCATTAGAAGAAAAAAAGAAGAGTCCGAACGTCAAAAGACCGCCTTGATCGAAAAAAAACACAAAAAAAGGGGGTCAACGGCAGGCTGGACTACTCGTGCCAATCGAGAAGGGCGTCGGCAGAAAACTTACTGTTTGAATGCGCGAAGCGGTGTTCTCAAATGAAAACTGCTTAATATGCGACAGGGGCGACAAGGGGGGAGCTCTAACAGAAAGAAGTTCGAAACGGTACGTGCTCAATCGGAAGAAATCCGCGTTTTACCAGAGGGAAGGGTCACGAAAAAAGAAGCCATGGATCGAAGGAAAAAGGAAACCGAATTAGAGCTTGGGAACTGGTGGCCGAGTCTCGTAAAAAGGGTCGAAACATTGCGAAAAAAAGGAAAATCGTGACAAGGAAATGGGGGGCACCTTGCACGGCGGCAGTACAGCACGATGCACAACTGATGCAGAAAAATGATAAATGGGCTGGTTTCAGACAAAAAAAGCGACATGACTGCCATGGGAATATACCATCTTCAATAAGGAAGGGGGAAATCGGTAAGAGAACTTAACTCGTCAATATTTATCAAGGGGAACTATATACCTTGCGTGCTAAAGTCCGGGGCCTATTCTCCTCGGCGACGGGAGACGCGTGGAGCGATGCGAAGGAGGAAAATGCGGGGAAAGAAAAACTGGTCAAGGCAAGTAGTGGCTCTAAGAAAAAGCACTTGTGGCCCCCCTGCGAAAAAAAAGAAGGCAACAGGTCAGCAGGAAAAAAGACCAAGAGATTCTCTCATTCATTGATCGAGCTGCAAAGGGGAGGGGGCCAGGCGTGAACGTGATGGAAAGAAGATGGGGTTGAAGTTGGGGGCTCTTTCATGAAAGGAGGATAAAAAAAAAAAGAAGAGGCTTTCAGTTCGTGTGGAGCAATTACAAGAAGAAAAAAGGTTCTTGAAAGGACGGGCGCACATCTTCGCTAAACTAAATTTACCCCAGTCGAGGAAAAAAGGAGAAACCTTTACTGCATGAAGAAAAGGGAGGAACTTCCAAAAAGAAGGGGAATGGCGTGCGTGCCTCATCTGGGAAACTAGGGCGGGGGCGAGTTAGAGGGAGGGTTCTCCCGAAGGAAAGGAGGGTCTACATATCATGTCGGCACAAAGGAGGATCATCAAGAAGGTCGTCCCTTGACACTTCAGTGAAGTCCTCATACTGGCACGCAGAGGAAAATCGGCGTGGCGGGAGGCGCGAAAAGAGGTACTACTTGTGCGCGAGGAAATGGGCCCAGAAAGACAAAGAAAGGCTGGATCCGTGAATA
>Ga0179593_1321160_pt1 | contig 14003 bp, 23 predicted proteins | sample CZODoug2_1_08_16_FD_185931 | JGI IMG/M metagenome (GOLD analysis project Ga0179593, IMG submission 185931) | Vadose zone soil fungal communities from Angelo Coast Range Reserve, California, USA - CZODoug2_1_08_16fungal (PacBio error correction) | ecosystem: Environmental > Terrestrial > Soil >...
GGGGGGCATAGGCATGCCAAGCCAAGGATGCTTAAATTAAAACACATTAAAAAATAGTATAACACAATGTATCAAAGAAAGTCAACACTAACCGTTTGGCTCACAAAAGCTGCCAAGAGGTTGGTGCGATAAGAAAATCAGTCAAAACTGCCCAGTTTGGGTGGAAGCCAAGATTTTGAAGTAATCGCGGGAAACCTAAGGAAAAGCATAATTTGGGGGAGATTGACGCGTTACGAAAGAAGGGTTGAGCCGGAATCAGCTAGCATGAAGAAGTCCGATATAGATGGCAGGAGGTATGAAGAGAAGAAGAAAATAGCAAAGAGTACGATCGATTCGCAGTCTTGAGATGGGAGAGTTAATCTCTAAAAAGCGGGGGGGGGTGGGGGCAACCACCCTTTTGGATCGTCAGGCAACTGTGGCGACTCGAAAAGAAAAAAAAAAAATAGTCCCGCGGGGTGGATTGGGCGAAAGACCGAATCGGGTTGAGAAAGGTGCCATTAGGGGGGTAGGGGGAATATGAGGAACCCGCTGGGGCGCGAGAAGACTAAAGGGCCGCGGGGGGACGGCGAAGTGCATGGCAACGGAGCAAAAGAATCGGAACCATGTGTGTGGAAAAAGGGAAAAAAGCCAGTATAGAAGGCAATTGTGATAGCCTCAGGGAAGGGGTGTCGAGGAAACAAGCGATCGTCTACGGCCGGACCAAAAGCGCCTTAGAGGCAGACATGTCAGGGTCAGCGGTAAATCAAGGACATCAGCGCGGCGCTCGAGTCCAAAAAAATCATTTGTGGTATCGTAGAGTCAAGCATGTGTGGGAAAAAAGGGGATGCAGAACTCCCAAAGAGGAAATCGCTGAGGGGACTTGGGTTAGAGCAAGAGACTAGTTCAGAAGGGGGAGAGGAGTCAAAGGGGTGTCTTAAGGTGAATCAAAGACTTCTTTTACACCAAAATTGCGACTCCGGGTCCTCATCGGCGAGAAAAGTCTCTGGGCATCGAAAGATAATTGGAAAAAAAAGGGGGAACCAGCCGGAAGACTGTATCGGCCCGAAACAGCAATATAGGGCCTAAGTAAAGACTTATGACCTTTACACAGAAGCTGGAACAATCATCGCCGCTGGGAAGGGCGCCTGGACGTGGCCTCATCTATCAACTAGGGTTTTTGAGGAAGAAGACCCCTCTTAAAGCTTTAACCGAGGTGCCCCAACCCGGGAGAGTTTCAAAATGTCTGCAATAAGGATCAAAAAAAAACAAAACCCCGATCCATGTTGAGACAGTGCGGGTCATTGCACTTGAAGTAAGTTTAAAATGCTATTGGTGATTTATATCTGATTCAAAAAAGACGATAGAAAGCGCAGGAATAAGATGGGGGAAGGATGAAACTGTTTGGATCGGAGAATACGCGCGGTGAAACCGATAACCTCTATTCCCTCAAGACTAAACGAAAGGAAAACACTCGGGGAGCCTGGGGATCAGAAAACCAAAAATCTTGTAGTTTCGAAACAACGAGCGACGGAGAAGAAGTAGCAAATAAGGAGGAAAAAGAGCACAAACGCTAAAAAAGCTCGGAATCAGGTCTCATCAACTTGCTTTCAATGAGAGGGAAGAGTGGGAGCTGCAAGAGGGGTTTGAAAAGGGAAAAAGGATGAGGTAGGGAAAAAAACTGTTATTCTACCCGTCAAAAGTGCCAGCAAAACACTAGGTGGAAAGGAAGTAGGAAACTCAGAAAAGGGAACTTCTGATCGAATCAAAGAATCAGGGGAAAGGGATCCGCCCAAGGGGAAAAGACGGATCAGAGATTAAGGGGAAAAAAGCTGGGTGCGATAAAAGTCCATTGCGAAGGAGGAACGCGAAAATCGAAACCTTGACACCAGGAGGAAAAAAGCACGTTGCATGGCCGAAAGAGGTGGGATCGGGTCAAAACTCGGACAACAGCGATGGGGGGAAAAAAAAGCCAGCAAAAGATTCTAGGGGTTGTGATCGGGGTACAGACAGAAGGGTCAATACATGAAAAGTGAAGTTGTGCCAGTTCATCGTACAAGAGGGAAGGAAGGTGATGTCTTCATGGGAAAGATGAAAAGGAGAAACCACTGGCCACCGGGAGTGTCGGTGGCGGGGCAAAGTGGTGCAGGGGAACTGACTAAGGAAGAGAGAAAAACTCATCAAACAACTTAGAGAGGGAAGAGGATTTCAGGGGAGGAAAAGAGGCGAAGAACCGGGAAGGGACTCCGTCATAAGTGGTTCAGCGGGGGGGGATATGAATGCAAACGAAAGAAGGAGGGGGGAAGTGGAAGATGAAAGGGGAAAAAAAGGGTAATTAATCTGGGAGGTATTCTTAAAGATAAAAACCAGAAGGAATTGATATCGAATCGCGAAAATGGGGGACGTGCCAAAAGAAGCTGTTGATCCGGGGCGAAGAGGGAAGAGGGCGGCCGCAAAGGTGTTGGTGGAAATTGGGGGCATTGGGGGAGAGGGGTTGGGAAGGAGTGGACGAGGAAAACAATTTCTTGCGCTATCGCGCACGCAGCTGGAGAAAAGGGATAGCGATGCACGTTTGAGGGCGGCGGCTGTCTAAACCTTGGAAAAAGGGGATGGTTGGGAAAAATTAGATGCAAGGGAGTAACTGGGAACGGGGGACCTGACGAGGACTCAGGTGGAGAGGGGGTGGGATACTTTGAGGGCAGGTCGAATAGTGAGAGGGAGGGGTCAAAAAAAACGCCCTTCACCGAAAACTAAGTTGTGTTTAGAGCACCACTGACTGAAGCAATTGATGAAGGAAATAATAGCGGGAGGGGAGAGGTGGGGGAAAGGAGAGCATGATGAAAAAACTGGGGAAAACGGGGCGGGGGAACTAGTCAGAAGACGTAGGGGAAACACGACACGATTGGTAATAGGATAACTGCATGGGCGCTAGATTTGATGATAGATGCGAGTAACTGGTTATTGAAAAGCGGGAGTGGAGTTCTCTTCCAACCCTTTGCAGAAGGGATAGAAGCGTGCGCTAAGCTAGAGCTAAAGGAAAGACATAAATGCGGGATGTAAACGCCGTCGAAATCCCAGAGTAGGGGGGATTTGGAACAAGAGGGGTTAGGGGGGCGGTCATTTCAAAGAGCAAGAGACGGGGGGAAAAAAGTTAGTCAAATCGAGTTGAAGAGTGGAGTGGGGAGGAAGCAAAAAAGAGTGGAAGAAATGGGGAGATGGGAGGCATCGGACGACATAAAATAAACGGCCAAAGGTAAAACTATTCTTGAGGGGGGGGGGGGGGGGGGGGGGGGGGGGGGGGGGGGGGGTGTCCCCGGGGGAACAGCAGGAAAATTGACATGGGCAGGGAGTAAATTAAATTCAAGACCGCACGGGACTGGAGGGTTAGTACAGCATAAACTTATAAATTTCGTAGCAAGAGGAATGCTGCCGCGGAAAAAAAGTGGTAGGACTGCAAGGGAAAAAAGTTCAAAAAAAGAAAAGAGAAGAGCGCTAAAGAAAGGAAGGGGGTTATATTAAAAAAAAAAAGAGAAGCATTAAAGAGATGCTCTGGTGATGTATTAGCGGAGGCATCTCAAACACGCAGTGACAGGGAGAACGATGAATCTTTCAAACAATGAGGAAATGACGCAAAGAAGGGAAGCGAAAATGGGGGAACGAGGGGGAATTGTAGAGGGGAGAAGGCAAGATGGGGAGGGGACAGAAGTTAGGAAACAGGAGTGGGGCACGATACACACCTTCAGCGAAAAAGGGGGCAGCCTCTACTGGCACGAAGGGAGATCTCACGAAGACCAGTATGGGCAGCGGACGGAAGCGAACTTTCCGTCTAGGCAGAGAGGGTCATCAAAATAAAAAGAATGGCCAGGACTCACAGCATATGGTTGGCCAGACGCAGAAGGCAATCGCCGGACGCGGACTAGTGGGGGGGCATTGAAGCATGGAGGACGCCACAGTTAATTTGAAACGTCTCAAAAAAAGTGAAAGGGAGGAGGGAAAGGAAAAACAAGAATTGGGGGAAAGCGGATAGAAAGGACTAACGAGCTGCTATTCTAATACGACGGCTTGAAAAAGAATCGGAAAACTTCACTGATTTGCTCGCTGAGACGCTCACCAAAGGGCGGGAAAACTCTTCACTCAAAATGATAGAAAAAAAAAACGGGTACCGGAGTTAATTAAAGGGAGGGGGAAAGGACCCTAACGGCAAAAAGATTAATTATTTCCGCAAGGAAAAAAGGGGGGAAAGGGAAGGGGTTTTGAAATACACAATTGGAAAAAAGGGAGCTACGAGGAAAAGGGGGGGGGAAAAAAAGGGGGTTGGGGAGCAGGGTGACTAATCTACATTCACTGGAGGAAGAAAGAGAGATCGAAAATGTGTGTTCGCAGATCTCTAAAGGAAAAAAGGAGAGATTGCAAAAGACATAGGGGAAGAAACGCATATAAAGCAAGCCTTGAGAAGGGAGGAGAAAAAGCTCGAGTCAAAAAAAGAGCAAGAGAGGCAACAGTTCGGAAAAAGCAAACAATGTGTGGGACTAAGGGTGGCGATAATAATTAATCCGGGCCCGAGAGGCCAAATTTTAAGGAAAAAAACTTCATCTAGAAAAAAAGGGGATATAAAACTTAGAAAAAAGGAACCGGTGAGCAGAAAGGGACAAAGAGAGTTTTATTCTCGAGAGAGGATTATGCAAGCCGGTATTGCAAAAAGAGTAGACGCTTCTATCGATTCGCGGCTTCGTAAATCAAAAAGAGGGGCTTTTTTTGAAGTGCAAGGAGTCAGCAGGAAAACGGAAAGGAAATTAAACAGGGAAAAAAAGATCCGATGGGGGGGGTGGGGGGAAAACGGCAGAAGCCGAAATCCTTGTCGTTCTTAGATCCTTGTATTTCGCAGCTGGTATGAAAGAGTATCGCGAGGGAAGACCCGGGGGCAAGGGGGGCAGGCACGAAGTTTCATTGGGAGGGAGGAGAGGAAAAAAGGTGTTTTGGGGGAAGACGCGTCCGCAGAGAGAAAGGAAAAGGGGGTGGAAAAACTGGCAAATCTAAAGGTTTTTTTTCGAGAGAAAGGGTTGTTAAAATAGGGAAAGTAAATCCAAATAGAAAGCTTATCAAGATAGAAAGCGATTCGAAGCCCCATGCGGACATCAGAGCGGGCAAGAGGAGAGGAAAAGTTCACCCGATGTGAGGAGAGAAGAAGGAAGTGTGTTGACTGTCGGGGGGGGGGAGTCCAAAAGAATAAATATCAGGAAGGGAGAGTGGTGGGGGCTCAGCAAAAAGGTATTTAGAAAGGAGGGGGAAGGAGAGACGGGGAAAAGGATCCTGGAAGGGGAAAAGAAAAGGTGTTTTCACTCCAGAATTTCGCGAAACCACCGGGCCGCAATGAGGAGGCGGACAGGGAAGGGGGAGGAAAAGTTATTGAGTAAAAAGGAAGAACGCCCAACGGAAAAGGAGGGAAAGTGGAAACGGAGCTAAGAAAAAAAAAGAATATAGTCTGGCTGAAGAAGGACATTAATCCTTGACAACAGGTTGCCAATTAGTTGGGGGGACAGGAAAAGAATCTACAAGAAAGAAAAAAAAAAGGGTCGAGAAAATCTTCAACGCACTTCAGGAAAAGAAAAGTGAGAGTGAAAATGAAAGAACATTCAAGAAAAAAGAGGATCAACAATAACAACACCGAGGGTGAGGGGGGGGGGAGGGGAAATTTGACAAAGGGGAGGTGAATGCGATATGGAGTGGAGGATCGAATAGAAGAGGGTCAGCGAACTGAATAGAGTTGAATTACTGAGGGAAACGGGGGTGGTCATCGACAAAGACGTACACGCATGGGGGGAAAGAAATGAAAAGAAGAACCTCCTCTATTGACAACTCAAAAGGAAAACCAGGGGAGAATGGAGGGGCGATTCACAATCGGGGAGGGAAAACAACAGAGCGTCTCGCATAAGAAAGGATTCATGAAAGGCGGACGCGGGTGTGACCCCCCCCCCCCCCCCAAAAAAAAATGCGGCAGAGATTGAGAAGGATCACTGCGTCCATCATTGACGCAGAACACATGATAGGGGGGGGGACAGGGGGGAAAAAGGCGGGTGGCTAAGAAAAGCCTAAGGAGGGGGGAGGGAGACTCCTAAAATTTCATGAAACCAGAGAAAACTATGGGAAGCAGAGTAAAGGCCGGGGGAAAAAAGGAGAACGAAAGTGGGAAGGTAGGTCCAATTTACAGCCGCCGAAAGGGGGGGAGGAGCATAAGGCTCCTCAGCTGGTGTGCAACCAAGGGGCAGCAGCAATTGACTCAAAAAGGCGCGAAAAGGGTTGAACAACGGCATCCCGCGTGAAAGACTTAGGGAAAATATTCTCCCTGGGGGGGAAAATCAAAGATTTCTGGCAAGAGCCGGACCGCGAGAGGATGGGGGCTCAATTTGAGGGGGAAAGAAAAAAAAGGACAATTGCGGGGGGGAGAAGGAAACTAAATCCCCAGGGGGTTTGAAGGTGAATTACACCGCGGGGCCACCGAGACGGGGGAGAAAAGGGGCTGTCAGGAAGAAAGTCTAGAAAAAAAACACGTAGGAAGGTAAAAGGAGGGAGAGAGGGAAGGCAACTGGACAACCAGCCGGAAGAACGTGGGATCAGTGATCTTCACAGGAAGAAAAACAAACACGAGGGGGGAGGATTGAAAAGGTAGGATGAGAGCAACGCAAGGGAAAATAGGGTACTTGATCGTCGGCAAAAAAAAAAAAAGAAAAAAAAAAAACACCATGTAGCCCTGATGTGGCCGGGACCGAAATCCGGCTGGAAAAGGAGAAGACAAGAAACCATGAAGATGGGTATTCCGTTGGTAAGTGAAGGGATAGGTGGAAGTCAATGTCAGGGGAGGGGAAACGGACGACGACAAAAAAGATACTCGATCAATCATCGTGTCTCAGGGAGGTATGGAACACCCTTTCCAAGGAGGGGATTGATCGAAGTATAACGGTCTGGGTAAAGAACAGTGGGAGGGGGGGGGGTATTTTGCGTCAGGTCAGAGAAGAAAATCTGAGGGAGGAGAGTCCACCGCCCTCAAAAAAGTGGAAAGACTCATGTTTAGCAGGGCGAACTGACGGCAGAAAATTGCTGGACGGCAAAAGAACGTCAGACGGGCGACGCCAAGTGAAATGAAGGAACTATCGGGGGGGGCCAGACACTACACGATTGGGAAGAAGAAAAAAAAAAGGGGGTTCGAAGGACGTTAGAGTGAGGGATAGGGAGGGAGGGTCATTGATATCCAACGGAAGGAGTCGAAGGCCAACCCGGTATCCGAAGAGAGGGGGCGCTGACACTGGAGTCAGGGACGTCGAGGATTAATTTACAAAAACTTTATGTCGAAAAGGAAGAGAGAAGGGAAACAACGGGTTTTGTAGGGGGGGGATCAAAAACCTTCTGGGGGTGGGGGGGGGGGGAGGAAAGTGCAGAAATAGCGGCACGATCACTGTCTGGGCTTTATTCCAATCACCCAAAACGAGGTGGGAAAGAGGGGAGTATTTGGGGACGGAAAGTTGGTGAAGGGGAGGGGAAGGAGCAAGGCCTCAAGGGGAAAGCAAGGAAGGATGGTGGCAAAGTAAAGGGGGGGACCCGGGAGAATGTGCAAATCATTAGTATTGGAGGCAGACAAGCCTCCTCACGCTGAGGTTAGTGAAGATGAATGCGCAGGAGGAAGACGCGAAAGGCGGGGACGGAACTTGGATTAAAAAGGAGGGCCGGCAGCTCAATAAAAAGGAGCAAAGAGAAGGCGCTGGCTTCAATACTCGCGGGTTACGAGAAAGGTCAAGGCGCTGTTGATTGAGGCAGGGAATCCCGGAACACGGACGATTCGGCACAATATGACCTGAAAAAGAGCAGAGCGGAGGGCGAGGAGGGGAAAAGCGGAACCAGACAGAGGGGGGGGGGGGGATATTATAATTCTTGTGGGGTCTACAGGAATCAGGGGGGAGGGGCACGAAGACCAAAAACCATTCAGAGCAAAAACATGATACCCAAACCCCCCCCACCACCAAACCATCACCTCTACAACTGGGACGGAGAGGGCGGAAAAAAACAATTTTGGGTTAAGAGAACACGCGCCCTGCAGGAAAACGTAGGGAAAGACAAAAATTCGGTCATTCAACCTGGGGGGCGCTTTCGCCGGCGAAAGCGGGGAGAATACAGGAACGAACAAAATAAACTGGAACAGGAAGTGAAGGGATTTGCACACCAGCCCGTCCAAATAAAACTTGAAAAAAAAATCCGCCGCCGGGAGCCCGCGGACATGTGTAGGGAAGCAGGCACCCACAGGAAAAGGAAAAAAAGTTTTGCCCTTTGGGAACAGCCAAAAAAAAGGGGAACGAGGCTTTTTTTTCCAAAAAACGCCTGGAACTGAAACGAAAGCCAGAACTGTGTGAAGAATAATGGCCGGGGGAAGACTCTAAGGGGGGCTGCGATGACCGAATACAAGACACAGCGAAGCGCCCAGAGAGGGAACGGGATCAAACCTGGGGCTTAGGACCCCAAAAAGAAAACAAAAAGGTCCAAAGGAAAAAACGACGTCATTAGTCAAGGGGGGGGGAAAATTGAGGGAAAAAAGGAACGGGGTTTTCCCCCGGGACTGGGTGTGGTGGGGGCCCCTGTCAAAAAAAACCAAGAAAGGGAAAAAAAGTAAAAAAAAACATTTTTTGGTTTATGAGGAAACAAAGAAATTAAAAGGGGGCAAGGAGCAGGGGGTTTTGGAAGAGCACCGGAGTGGACGAATGGGAGGACCGGGGGACGAGAAAGGGGGGATTGGAACAGCACCAAGTTTTAAAGAAAGAAAAGGGCGGCTGGGTCGGTGGCAAAATGAAACTATATGTCCGTAAAGGGCCCAGCAAAAATTTTTTGGGTTTTTCCGGAACAAAAAACACGGAAAAGGAGGAGGAAAACAACTTTAAAAAAGGAGGGAAACGAAGAGTACCACCGCCCGTTCGAAGGGGGGGTTCTGAAAACAGTCTTCGAATCGAAACCGGAACAAGCCATTCGTCAACACAAACAAGGAAAAAGGGTGGAATTCAAAAAAAAAAAGGGAAAACGGGGGCAAAAAAGAAAAAAGAGTTGGTGCGTGATAAATAAGGGAAATGAAGGGAAAAGTGGGAAAAAGTTTTTTTTCCTACCAAACGAAATTTGGAAAAAAAGGCGGGCAGGACGCAATTCCCAAAGAAAAGGTGGAAAGGGGGGGGGAAATCGTTCAAAAGAAACCTTTTTGGAAGGAAGGAGACAGCCTGGGGCAAGGGAAGGAGTGGGGATTGGCCCGTAGATATGGGCGCCGCAGGGAGAAAATCGCCGACCCCTAAATATTAAAAGAAAAAAGGCTTAGAGGAAGTCAGGCTTGGGGTTCGCAAAAAAAAGGGGGGGGAGGGAAAGCTTGGGTCCAAAACAAGGGGGGGGGAGCCGGCAAAAAGTAACGGGAAAAGGGGGGGGGGGGGGTGGTCCAACTCCTGCACTGAATATGAAAAAAAACCAATTCATAGAAAACCCGGGAAAGAGGGGCGAATTGGTGGGGAAGGTGGGTTGTGGCATTGGGGGAAAAACGAATCCAACTGAAAAAAAAAAAAAGTTTACAACTCAGGGGAATCTTCTGTGCACCAATTTTATGGGGGGGGAAATATGAAGATGAAAAAACCGCCCTTTTGGGGCGGCGCCCGAAAGTTCCCGAGGTGAACAGAGTGCTAAGGTCATTTAAAAAGAAGACCGAAGATGAGAAAAGTTTGGGGTGTCACAGACGCCAGAAAAAAAGGAAGGAATGCAATTTCCCATTGGTGCACAGGGGGGCCCCTCCCTTTAAGGGGGGGGGTTAAGAGGGCCAAAAAAAAAGGAGTCCCCCAAGATTACCCAGGCACCTGTCCCAGACAATCAGCACCTGAAAGAAAAGTCCAACATTCGGGGAAATGCCCCCGGGGGGGGAAGGGTTCCCCCCCCCATCCGAGGGCCAAGCCAGCCCAAAAGGCGGGGCAGTCGAAATCTTCCCAGAAACCCCCCCCCTCATGGGGGAAGATTTCTGGGAAGGGAACAAAGGGTGTTTGTACTTGGGAAAAGGTTGGAAAAAAGCGTAACATAACATAAAAAAGAGCGCCCAGGAAAAGTTGGAGAAAAAAAAAGAGGGGGGTTGGCTCGAGAAAAATATTAAAACAGGGGAGAGGGTTTCAGCTGGGCAAGAAAAAATGCAAAAGGGGCCCTTGCAAATGGGGGGGGGCCGGCAGGGGGCCACACTGTAAGGCAACCGTTTTCACTCAAAAGAAATCAGGGGGGGGGGGGGGGGGGGGGGGGAGACGCAACGGGGAAACAGGAAAGCGAGGGAAAAAAAGTTGGAGGAAAACGTGAAAAAGGGGGCAAATTTGGAATAAATGGTGAAAAGATTGGTTTCCCTGAGGAAAGGGGGGGGGGGGGGGAGGCCCCCCCAAAAGATGGTGAAAGGACTGGGCATTCTCCAAAACCAAAAAAAAGATAAACCATGCTGGAAATCCACCCAAGGCAGGGGGGACAAGACATCCTGAGTTAAAAAGGACCAAAAAGAAAAAAAAAAGGGGAAACCTGAAGGGAAAAAAAAATGAAGGGAAAAGGGGTGAAAATCAATCTCAATAAAAAAGAAGGGGCCCCCCGTTTTGAGGAACCACAAATAACTGAAAAACTCGCCAAAGAAAAGGGAAAGTCACTTAGTCGAACCACAGACCCAAGTGATCGGGGGTTGGGACCACAGGGATGGAATACCCCATACAGCAAAAAAAAGGGAAAAACCGGGGGGGGGGGATGCCGGGAAAAATAAAGGGGACGGTTCGGGGCAGTTGTTGAGAAATGGAATTTTGGTAAATGGCGATAAAAGAAAAAGGGGGGGTTTATCTTTCAGGAGGATTTGGGTCCAAAAGGAGAGGTCAGCGCCAAAAGAAGTCTAATGATTACAGGAATGAAACGTGTTGGAATCAATGAGGGGGGAAAAAAAGGTACCCGCGTTATGGACACCGAAACCCCGGGGGACGGGAAGTAATTCAAGAAACTCTAAAAAACTAAAGGCCGAACAATGCGCGCCTGGCAATTAGGGCAAAGCGTGGGGGTGTGGGCACCCTAACCCGGGCAGGAAACCTTTTTCCGCAGAGAAAAAGGAAGTCATGGTCAAGGCGTCCCCGCAAGGGCAAAAAAAAAATGGGACACGCTCTGAAATGGCGGGCAGGGGCGTGTCCCCGTCAAGTTGAAAAGAAAAACAATGGGAAAAAGGGGGTAAAAAAAAAAAAAGTGGGGGGGGGCCAAGCGGGGGGGGGTGAAAAGGGGAAAAAAGAAGCAGGAGGACGGGGGGTAAAGCATGTTATTCATTCCAAAGGCAACCCAGCAGGGGTGTCCAAGAAAAAAAAAATCAAAAACCTAAACTATGGTGTCCCAAAGCAGCCCCGGGGGGGAAAAAAAAAAACCAAACCGTACCACCGGTTTCAAGACGAAAAAGAAAAATCCAAATTTGGGGAAGGGGTATACAGGTTAAAAAAAAGGAAAGCACACAGATGCAACCGGAAAAAAAGATCACGGGGGAAAAGTAATGGCCCTCAAAAGCTGCAGGACCCGGGACCAAGAAAAATGAAAGTGGGGAAGAGCCCAAAAGGTAACGGGGGCAGAAAAAAAAAAAAAGACGGGTGACACCTAAAAAAAAACCGGGGGGAAACAAAAAAATCCCAAAAGGCAGTTTTGTGGGGGGGAAAAATTTTACGCCGTAAGGGGGTCCCACAATGACCGGAAAACTTCCAACATAGGGAAGGGGGGAGACATGGAAAAAAAAAAAGAAACCATGGTTCAACGTGAAAGGGTTCAGGGGGGTGGTTTTGTATCTGTTACAGGGGGGGAGAAATTCCCCCAGAAAAATAGGGAAAAAAAAAGGTGCCGGAAGGTGCCCCCGGTGTTTGCAAGAACATAGACCGGAAACAAAATCGAGAAGGGGTGGGGTGCTGTGGACTACAAAACCGAGACCCCAGCTTAAGGGGTCCACAGGGGGGCAAGGGAGGTGAATTCCCTAAAAGTTGCTGGGTACAGGGATGTTCCTCTCAAAAAACCAAACAAAAAAAACAAAAAGGGGGGGGGGAAAGGGGTGATTAAAAGAAAAGAGAGGAATGTGTTTTGGAAACCATGGAAATAAAAACTTTTGAGAAAAAACGCCAACAGCCGGCCTAAAAAAGGGGGCAAGGAAAAAGGGGGGGGTTCCGACGGTTGAGCTGAAACAAAGGCAAAACAAAATTCCACATGAGGGTGGATGTGACCTGGGGGGAAGAAGGGAACACGTGGGGGGTGGACTTTAGAGGGATCCGTAAAAAAAAGATAACAAAAAACAAAATTAAAAGACCCACCATCGTGAATCGGGGGGGAAAAAAGGGACCGAAATCCGCAGGGTTTGATAAAAAAAAAGAAAGGGACAAAACAGAGGGGTCAAAAAAAAAGAAAGGTGGTGCCAGGGGGGGGCAAGGCAGAAGAGTTTCCGCTGTACTTTGGGGCGAAAGTCCATAACTTGAAAAGGAGAAAATACACAGACTGGGGGGGGAAACCAAACCCAGAAGGAATCTCGATCAAGTGCAATCAACCGGTGGGCAGCTTTTGCGGCGTCTGGGTATGGACCAAACCCTTTTAAAAACAAAAAGTTCGTTGGATTTCAAAAGAAAGGTAAAAAATTGAAAAAATGCCCTGGGTGTCAACAGGGGATGACAATAGTTTTTTTTTTAAGATTGGGGTGGGGGGGAGAACTCGGAAAAAAGGGAAACAGCAATTGGTGGAAACCAATAGGGAAGGGAAGGAAAGGGACTGGCCCCTTACACAAACAACCCCATGGGGGGACCAGGGACACTACTCAAGGTGGGTTGGAAGGGGGGGGAAAAGGGGGAAAAGAACGCCCCAGTGGGTAAAAAGAAAGAAAGCGTGGGAGGGGGTGATGGGAACGAAGGAGGGAAAAAAGGGGAGTGGTTTCTTGCCGAACGCCCAGGGCCCAAATACACTATTGTAAGAGAAGGAAAAGCCGCGTGTTGTGGGTTCAGGGGGGGGAAAAAGGGCAGGGTGTGGATAGTTGAATGGGAAAAGAAGGGTAGGGTGCTACGTTGTCCATTTAGTCAATACGATTCCAACCCAGAGGCCAAAACAAAAAACGTTTGGAATCAAAAAAAGGGAGTAAAAGGTAGTCCACGAGATAATCCGAAAAAGGTGGGGGGGACTTACACTGGGAGGGCGTGGACAGATCCTAAATAAAGAAAAATCGATGTACAAAGAGTGGGATGCAAAGTGCAAATGAACGCCCGAAGGCCAAAAAACTGAAGGGGAAAAAAAAGGGGGTGGGGGTTTTTTGTATTGTTAACTTGGGGTGGCTGAGGGAAAAAAAAATTGGGGGGGGCGCCACACAGGGAAAAAAAAAAGGGGGAAAACCCCAAGGGGGGGGGGCAAGGTGAAAGGACACAAGAGGTGTGGAGGGGGAGTAATTTTTTTGGGGCAAAAGGTTGGTTGAGTGAGGAACGGGAATAAAACAGGAAGGACCTTGTGAAAAAGCCTTTCGGGAGGTGCACGATTCGTGTGGCAACACATGGATCAAGGGACGAAGAAGATGGGAAGTTAGGGGGAGGAAGTCAATGTCCAAAAAAAAATAACGATCAAAAGGAGGCGGTTAAGATCAGGGGATAAAAATTATACATAAGGGGAGGGAAGGGTAAAGTTCCGCAAAGGCCCGGAATGAGGGGACCGGCTCGGAAAACAATTCAAATGGAAAACGGGGGGGGGGGGGGGGGGGGTCCGTGGGGAAAGGGATCCTTTGAGCACCCCGGGGGGAGGGAAAAAAAGCGAAAGTCACGAGCACCACGGAAAAAGACTCAGATTTCTTTTTTATAAATGCGCGAAATAAAAAGCTCCAGCAAAAAGGTAGGCCAAAGGGGGTTGTGAAAGTTACGAGGTTGGGAAAAAAGGAAACCAAAACAAGATGGCTACGGTACGATTAAGAAGGCCCAAAAAACAAAGGAGCAGGGGGGGGGGGGGGAAACCTATGGCCCGGGGGG
>Ga0179593_1493350_pt1 | contig 14003 bp, 27 predicted proteins | sample CZODoug2_1_08_16_FD_185931 | JGI IMG/M metagenome (GOLD analysis project Ga0179593, IMG submission 185931) | Vadose zone soil fungal communities from Angelo Coast Range Reserve, California, USA - CZODoug2_1_08_16fungal (PacBio error correction) | ecosystem: Environmental > Terrestrial > Soil >...
CTTTGGAGGAGGAAAGGACAGACGCCGGAATTGGGCAGGGAAAAGGACTGATTTAAGAAACGAGGGGGGGTCGGCGGAGAGAGAGAAGTGATGGGGCGGGAGGGGTCAACCATGAAGTCGTTTGCCGTTCACGGGGGGATTTATTCGGACCTTAAAAGGGAGATGGATAAATGATCGGGACGGGGCTCTAGGGAAGAGTGGTGCAGGAAAAAAGGGGGAAAAAACAGACTTGGGCCAAAACGACCCTCATAAGGTGAAGGCCGGAAAAGTGGACAAAACCGGAAAGGAAAGGAGGAGCAGCTTTACAAGAAGAAGCAGGAAATGGAGGAGGGGCACATATTCACGGGCGACGAGGACAAAAGAGGCGATAGAAAAAGAGGGGAAAAGGTGAGACTCAAGAAAGAGACCAATGTTGTGGAGGGCAGGAAGTCTGGCTTCTGAAAAACGGAGTCACGCTGTCGATCGAGAGCTTGAGAGGCAGCTTCTGCACCGGCGGAAAGTGGCAAAAGGGTCGTCTCGATCCCGACGGGAAGGGAAGAAAGAGTGAGCTAGGGAAGGGGACGGGTAAACGCTTTTCAAAAAAAAATCGAAAAAAGGGTAAGTCGCTGGAAAAACGAGGGGGGAAAAAGTTCACATTGCCTGAACTTTGGGAGTTGAACGCGAGGGGGAGATGAAACCGGTGGGGGAAAAGGGAATTTTTGCAGGGGGGAGCGATTTGGTAAAATCAGAGGTCTCACAAGGGGAACGGCGGGAACAAGTGGCTAGGAAAAAACAGTCAGGGGAGAATGAAAGCACGAAGGGAACAACCAAGGAAAGACCAGGGATAAAAACGATGAAAAAAACGTCCCATCTTCCCAGAAGGGGAAAAAACTGCGGGAAGGAAAGTCAAGGAGAGTTCACAACAGGGCTACGCTTGGCCGGGATGAAGAACCGCCAACAAGGTGAAAAAAGGATACTAGGGATTCTAAGAAGAAAAAATCGCGCACAAACAGGGGAAGCCAATTTTCCGATATACTGGGAGGATAAACCGAAGAATTCAGGAATATCTCTAGCGCTCGGCGCAAGGAAGGGAGGGGGGAAGGGTTAGGAAATAAGAGAGCGGGGGTCTACAACTCCCTGGAAAAACGAGTATCTCTCCTGACGGGAAAGAAAGGCAAAAACGCAAGGGGAAAAAGTCGACAGAACAACGAGGTCACGTGGAAAGGAAGATTATTGAAAGGGAAAAGACCATTCAGGAGAGAGGCAGAAAAAAATTGCAGAAAAGGAAGTATCGCACAGAGGGGGTGCAGAAACAGGGGCGAGGGGAGGAACAACGGTTGCCTTGCAGAAGGGCACGTGGAAATCCAACTTGGGAGAGGGAGTGCAAGAAGTATTCACAAAGAAGAGCTTTCTTGAAAGCGGACTGGGGAAGGACTAGGATTTACGGTGGAGAAAAAATGTCTAACAAAGAAAGGAAGGGCCGCTTGACATATGAGAAATCATTTTGAGATGAAGACGTAGGAGAGAGGAAACAAACAAACCCCCAACTTGATTATGGAGGGGAAAAAAGAAGACAACTATTACGGCAAAAAAAGGACAAAACTCAGAGAGAGGGAAAACCGGCACATCGGGGGCCGATGGCAAAAGCGGGCCGTAACGGGGGGAAAATGGGGAGAGAAAATTCCCAGAAGGCAAACTCATAAATGCGTTTCTTCGGCAAAACGGGTGGAAAGAACCCCATACCAACTGACCAAGGAAAAAAAAGAGGGTTGAAAGAAAAGTTTAGCACCAGATCACGGGCAGAAACTCTCTGGAGGGAAAGGGGGGGCAAGTGATTGGAAAGGATCAGGGGGGGGGACCTGATATTGGAGGAGTGGGTCAAAATATTGAGAAAAAGGAACAGTAAAACAAGAAGAGGGGGGACTGGGAGGAAGAGCATCCCAAGAGAATGACGTGCCGGGAGTAAGGGAGCAGAGGGGAGCCAGCGCTACTAACCTGAGTCGTGGTCAAAGAAGGGATTCCTGAAAGGAAATAAAATAAAAGGAGCCTAATCGCAGAGAGTAGGGGAAGAATCTTCTGACATTAAGAAGAAGGGGATATGAACTTTGCAGAAGGAACATCGGCAGGAGCGTCTAGGAGTAGGACAGGCCACGGGAGTTTTCGAAGGGGGGTTGTGGTCGTTGAAAAGGACACAAGGATAGGGTAACCGCCAGAAGGAAAGGGGGGATCAAGAGAAGTGTTCAGGCAGGGGAAAGCTTCGTCTAAAGGGCATACAACGGGAAGCAGGTTGGGCGGACTTATTCAGCGCAAGGAATTTTCAGCCACGGTAGAAGGGGTTGGGGGAGAGATTACAACTCGATCGAACTGTCAAAAAACACCGCAAAGAAACGGGGGAAATCTGTACTCCTGCTTGAAATACAGCAAAGTACTCAAAAGCTTGAAGAAGGGGGGAAAGATAAAGAAATTCCACATGTAAAAGTGAGGAGGCAATTGGGGGAAAAAAGAAAAGGGAATGTAAGTCATCATATAAAGGGAGGAAAAGTATTAGACGGCAGAGGGGATAAAGCCCTAAAAGAGGATGGGTAAGAAAGGTTACACCCAAGGAGGGGGTGTATCCGAAGACGAAAGAATCCAAGGGGGGGGAAGGAAGACCGTATCTTCTGGGTTTGGGGATCATTCCGGAAAAGAAGAAAAGCCACAAAAAAGTTAGGGATTGGATGAAACCGGTGACGGTGGAATGGTTCAGAGACAAAATCGCGAAGCCTTAATTAATCGAGGAACCGCACAACCGGGGGGAAGCATTCGGTAAAAATCAAAAAAAGCTTGAAATAAAAGTGGAGGGATGACCAACGAAAAAAGGAATACGTGGCTCAAAAAAAAAGGGCCCTGTCTGTAAACGGATGCGCAGAGGGTTTGGGAACAGTGAAAAGTGTGAACCGGAAGAAAGAAGAATGAGACAACTATCATAGACTTCATGCTAGCCGAAAGGTCTAAAGGCAATAAAAAAATAAGGGACGACTCCATTCATGTGAACTAAGAAAAGGCTGTCGGTCAAAGAGAAAAGTTCAGGAAACAGACAAAACGACTAGAAAATCCCGCGGGAAGGAGGGGAATAACCAAGGAGGAACAAGACGAAGAAGAACTGTATGTAGGAATAAAAAGAGGGAAAAAAATGGCGGGAGCTTTTAGGAGAAGTTGTTATGTAAAAAATAAAAAAAAAAATGAGGGGGGATGTTAAGGGAGGGAATGAATGAAAATGGTTTAGGAGGCGAGAGCAGCCGGCGAAAGGGAAGTCAAAGGGGGAAGGAGGAAGTACTTTCTCTGGGGTATGGTGCGGAGACAGCTGTGAGGGAAGAAAGAAAGATGTGAAGAGGGGAGGGGGTGAAAGTGGAAAGTAGGGGAACTGTCGTCGGAATCATAAGGAAGGAAAAGAAAGAATTTAATACGCAAGAAGGTTAAAGACCGAACCCGCAATGGGAGAAGGGAGGAAAGATTGTTCCCGGGAAAAAGCAATACATAGAAAGGGGAGGAGAGTGGACAGGCAGAAGCGACAGACTCGTTTGGGGGGATGGCGTGCTAAGGAAAAAAATTCATGGGAAAGAAAAGAGGGTAACGTCAATCGCCACAGAAAAGAAAAAGGTTGTGGAAGGGGGAACTGTGCAAGGCGAAAAAAAGCAAGGGGGGAGAGAACCTGATCTCGAGAGCTGGGAGGGAAAGAAGGCTACTTGAACAGAAAAAAGCGGAAACGATGGTTTCACATGAGGACGAGGGCAGAGATGCAAGTCAATACAGGGGAAAATAGGGGGAAATCATTCCGGAAAGACGTTTTAAGAAAGATCTGGAAAAACCTTCACCAGTGGAGAGACAAACAGGGAAGAGGAAAAAAGACGTTAAGGAAGTTGGACAGCCGCGTTCGAGGAAATCAGGGCGGAAATGGGTGGAAGAGAGTGCGGTAGCGAGGACCCAAAATTGAACTGGATGACAGTGGCTGAAAGAGGGGATGAAAGGAGGAGCCAACCAAGGCGGTAAGGGGGGAAACTATGAACCGCAAAAAAAGCTGACTGGAAAAACGAAGGAATCTGGACTGGCGTTCAAAAAACTCGCCGCGGGTCAGAAACACAGGGAAAACCGGTCCGAAAAACAACCAGAAAAAGGAGAACAAGCAGATCAAGCCTGGAAAAGGGGACGACATTTAAGAAGAGGACTCTGAATGATGACGGCCGAAGAGGGACGTCAGATATTAACTTCGGCGGCATGAGGAGTATAGTAGATGGAAAAAAACGGGGGTCACTCCCTCAAACATTAGGAAAAAGACGTCAAAACGTCTATCACGGGAGAACAGCGAAACAGTATCTAGAGGGGGGGACAGGAAGAACCCCGTCAAAAGAGAGAAAGAGTAAAGGGGAAAGGTAAACTTATGGGGGGGGAAAAGGACTAATCTAGCTCTCTAGAAAATAGCAAAGTCTTAATCCCCAGAGAAAAAGGTTGTGAGTCGGGACAAGGGGAGGGCTGATAAAGTGCGTCGAAGGAAACCGTCAGGTGGAACTTGGGACTAGTAGAGGCAAACAAACTTTTGGGAAGAGGGGAGGAATGGATTCAAAACGAAAAGGCGTAACGCGGATGAAGGCCTAAGGAATTTAGGCAGGAAAGGCAGCCAAGGGGTTCTCAGAACGTAAGGCGCTAAGACGTCATGCGAAGGGGGAAGGAAAAAAAGGAAAAGCTCGGATTAGAAGAAAAAACAACAAGGATGGCGGCGTCACCGAGAGCCAAAAGGCGCTTTTGGACATCAAGAAGAGAGAGAAAAAATGCTCGAAAAAAAGGGGAAAGCGAAAAAAGCGAAGGGCACGGATGGTCAAAAACATCCAATAACCTTGAGGGACAAACAGTCCCTCTTTCAAAAAAAAGCTCACATTCTGGGGGGAAAGGTCTTCAAACGACAAAGGGGGGGGGAAAAACGGGGAAAACGAAAGAGAGAGGACACAACAAAAAGCTGGTGTTCAGAGGGGGGGGGTATCCTCCCAAAGGACGAAGAAGTAGCTGGGTTGGTCCAGGATTGGCAGCAAAAGGGGTGGATCAGAGAGGGGGGGAGAGGGGTCATAGAAAGCGCCACTGCCAACGAACCCGACTCGGGAAGGGCAGCGTATACAAGAAGAGAATCGGTTGCTGGAAGAGGCACAAAAGCGAAAGAATCCAGCAAAAAGGTGCGGAGGGGGAACGCAGAGGGGGTATCTATCTTTATCGATAAAACGGTTCCGGATAACGGAGGGAAAGAAATGGGAGAGGGAGCACGATGAGGCAGAAAGGGAAAGGCTTAGGGGCGGGGAGGAAAAGTTGGAAGAAAAGGAGAGGAAATCGGGGAGGCTTTGAGAGAGAACAGGGTCAAAAAGTTTAGGGAAAGGGGGGGGGGGGCGGGGGTGTTTTCGTATGAAGCAAAGGAGGAAAAAAGGTTTGGGATCCGATCATGCTCTGCAGTTTCCAGGAACAGAAGTTCGAGAGGCCCCGTGGAAGAAAGAAGGGGGGGCGAGTGCCCATGAAGAGCCCTGGTCTTGTTAGGGGGAAAACTGGGGAGGACAGGTCAATTTGGGGTGATCGGAAAGAGGTTACCCTCAGGAGCAAAAATTCCGAAAAAGAAAAAAGGGAAAAGGTGATAAAGAACAGAGGGAAAAAAACAAAAGTCTCAAGGGAAGAAGGGGGAGAGGGGGAAAGAGCGAGGAAAACGGACCATTGTGCTTTCATATGCAATGCGGAAACTGTGCAGAGAGCGAGAAGGTTGGGGGAAGGGAAATAGGGCAACCCGCCTCCGATGTTAAACTCCTGCCCGCTAGGGGGAAGCCGGAAGCTGGGGAGAAGAGGAAAGCAACTAAAAAAAAAAGGAAAACCCAGCGCGCTTTTTTTTCGGAAGGAAGAGAACAGAAGGAAAGGGCCCAAAGGAGATGTGTGGGACTTTTGAAATATTGAGGGTACTGCACATGCATCGCGGGGGGGACACGGAATTAGCAAAAACACACACCGTGAGGAAGGGGCGGGACTGTAGAGCAAACTTGATGCTGGGAAAAAAAAAAGGGTTCCGCAAACAGACTGCTCGGAAAGAAAAAGGATGCTCCTGAAAAAAAGTTACTGGGGGAGACGGGGTGATGAATAAAAGAAAACGAAGGAAAGTCACAACAACGAAGAAGGAAAGTGAAAGGAAGGAAAAGTCCCTAAATACCGACAAAGGAAAGGAACACGCCATTCATGTGAAAAAAGGGGAAGGCACCGGTGGGGGGAAAGAATCGGGGGAAGTAAACCAAGATGTATGTTTCATAAAAAGTAAAAAAGAACTGCTTCTATGGGGAAAGAAAAGAGGGACAAACAACGATCTCAATGCAACGGAGGATGAGGAAGAGAGGATTAAGGGCGAGTTAGTAGTGGGGGGAGAGAAAGACATCTCCGGTGTGGGGGAAATTGGCACCTGTTACTGATTTAGAAGGTTTTTCAGTACTAAAAAAAAAGAGAGAATATGGTGTCCCATGTTGAGGGAATGCACTTGGTCGTGGGGGGAAGGACACTCCTGGGGCGGAGAGAAAGGAGGGTGAAGATTGACAGTTTGGTGATCAGTCGCTTAGAGGAGGGATCAGGAAGAAAGAAGGGGGAAACAAACGCAAGCTTGGGAAAGGAGAGGGGGATTTTTCCGGGCAAAACAAATAGGAATGGACTGGTAAGAGAGGGGGGGAGAACATCAAGAGGTATGGCTAATGCCGTGCGCGAGAATGCTGGCGATGAACCTATAAGAGAAAAGAAAAATCAAAAAATGGGGGGGGGGACGCTTACCTTCTGTGCGCTTTCGCCGAAAAAGAAGAAGAAATTAGCTCAGGAAGCTTGAAAAAGCCCGGCTACAAGCGGTCACGGGTTTCAACGAGGATCGGAGCCTCCCATCGGATTAAAACTCGATAAGAAAAAAAAAGGCTGAAACAGCGTGTTGAAGGCAGGGGGAAAAGGGAGATCCTTCCACCAGGGGGGGGGGGAAAAATCGCGGGCTTCCACAACGCGAGGGAGAAAGGGAAGGCTGGAATGACAGTTAAAGGACAGGGAGGCACAAAAAGACTGTTCTTGGGAGGGGGGAAAAGTTGGATTCTGAGGGGAGGTGAAGAAGGAAGATCACAAATTGCCGAACGGCTAAGAAAACGGGGCTGGGAAATGATGGGACTGTCTAAGCCAAAATGAGGGGGCAAAGGAGTTCAGCAAGAAAAGGAAAGACCAGTCTTAACCCTGCCTGGAGCAGAATACGTTTCAACCGGTCGAAAAGCCATTAAAAACAACAAAGCTAAACAGGGGGGCAGAAAAAGCCGGTAAGAGGAATCAGAAGAAAGAGGGTAACGAACTTGGACGACGACAAAGGGGAAGGCAATATCAGCCCGAACGCGAGAGAGGAAAGCCGCTGGGCAAATCGAAAGATTGATGTTGAATTGTTATCGAGGAAGGAAGTATCAACTATAGGGAAAAAACGAAGGCCATGCTTCTCAGGGGAGAGAATGGTAAAAGGCGCGAAAAGAAAGGGATACCGCAAAGGACAACCGGACCGTCGAAGACGGTCAAAACAGGGGGAATGGAATAGTTTTGGAAAGGAAGAGCTGCTCGATCTCTGAAGGTTATTCAATGGCATCAGAGAAAAGAGGGAAGTGTCGAAAAGTGGAGGGGGGGGCTGGCAATGATCAGAAAAAAAGCTTTTGAAACTTGAACAGAGCATGGGGCCTTCCCGAAACAGGGGGGGGAGAGTCCGGATACAGGAGTCATAAAGAAAAAATGCTTAGGAAAGGGACTGGGGAAAATGGCCATCATTACTTTAGAGGGAAAAAAGTTGTGAAAGAAAATCAACGTAGAAACAGGTGGGCCGAACGGACAGAGCATCATTTGCAAGATGGGGAAGAAAAGGAGACGCGCTCGAAAAAAAAAACGGGGGTTAAAAGAAGATAGGAACCGGGAATCATATCGTCCGTAGGGGCCATGAGGGAAGCCCGGCCCGAATTGGGAAAACTGGTCAATCTCGGGGGGCCTAACGACAGGGAGAAGGCCCAACAAGGCAAGAAGGGGAAAAAACAAGCCTCATCAGTCTGTTTGGGGGAGGGAACCAAAAAGGGCACACGGGACGGCGATGAGACTGATGGGGAAAACAAAGGTTTTCATTGAAAGAACAGGGAAGCCAGGTGGAAGAACTCGGGAGGAGGGGGGGATGCCAGAGGGAAAAAGATGGGAAGCAAGGGCCCCTGGGAGGGGGGAGTTGAATCTACACTGCCGGAACGTCCCACGGTCCGGTGGGAGGGGGGGGAGAAAAAAAGATCACGAGAGTCGGTGGACGTCAAGGTCACGATCAGGTAAAGCAAGAAAACGACATAAGGGAAGGGTGGTAAACCTCGTAGAGAGATTGGACAGAGAAATTCATCATCAGGGGCGAAAGAAAAAAAGAAATACTGGCGCAAAAGGAAATCCATAAGTAAGGAGGATGGGCGTAAAAAAGTCGAGTACAGGGAGTATGGAATATGATGGATCCTATCAAAAAAGAGGAGGGTAAGCAAGTGCTGTGGGGGGGGTGGAAGAAAGCAACGGGTGATTGAAAAGGAAAAAAGGATCATTATCAGTTGGGGAAAGCATATGTCGTAGTTTTGATTGTTCCACTGGGGGGAAGGGAAAGGTGCAGTTCGAAAGAACAGGGATGCAGACTGTCATTTGTAGACAGGGCCGTCAGGGGGGTCAAAAAATTGGTGCACCACTCGATCCAAATGGACCGGCCAACCTCCACGGGAAGTTCAAAGGAGGAAAAAAAAAAACTGCGTCCGCAATGGAAAGCTTCTAGGCAGAAAATAAGAGGACTTCACCAGGGGGAATACTTCAATGAAAGGGAGGAAAAAATGGTGAAAACCGGAAAATGAAGATCGGGGGGGAGAAGGAGTGGGAGAGAACGTATGAAAAAGAAAGTGGCAAACTCCGTGACGGCCACGGTGTAGCCCGGAGATGAAAGAAGAAAATCCTCGAGAGAAAGGGGGGTAAAAGAGACGGATGGTTATTCGAAAAGGGAAGAGAAAAAGAAAGCTTCCAACAAACACGGGTAAGGGCGATGAAGGAAATAGGTAAACTGGAAAAACATACTCGGAGAAAAATTAAAAGAAAGAACCAAAAAGGAGGGAACTGCGGTAAAGCTTACGAAGAGGTATTGAAGGAGGCCAAAAGACTCTTTGGACCAGACATCTTCGTACGAGGAAGAAAAGAGGTCAAAAGGATAGGGGGGAAGGAAAGGGGGATGACAAAATATCTACTGAAGGCACAACAATAGATCAATCTTTATGGCGCCAAGAAGGGGGGACGGCAGAAAAGAAGAAAACGGAAAACATTCATGGGGGAGGAATTTCGCAGGAGTTCCGACAAGAATGTCATAGAAAAACAGCCACGACGCAATTCACGCGAATGCTAATTGTCCAACCAAGAAAAAAAGAGAACAAAACACCACCACGGAACGAGGAAGAGGATTGCTCGTTGTCCCGAAAGGGGGATTGAAAAACGATAGGGAGCGGCATGTAAGTCCGTGGAATGTAGTGATGAATTCTCACGGGAGGGAACTGAAAAAAACAAGTGCACTTTTTGCAGAAAAACCAGGGGCGTTTCGTGCGACGGAAGGGGGGGATTTGTTGCCAGAAAAGAGGGTGGACCGGGACGAGTTCATACTGATCGGGGGGGACGTCAAGTCGCTCGTGCGTAGAGAAAAGAAAGCCTTTGAAAAGAAGAAAAAAAAATTGAGCCTGTCGAGGGGAAAAAGGGTACGCGAAAACAGAGGGAAAGGGAGGCTTTCCGGAAAGGGGGGATCCTCGGGGGGTGGATGGCTGGCTAAATGGAGAGACGAGGCATGGCGATGGACCTAAAAAGAAAGGACCACATCAATCAAGGGAAAGCATTGCCGTCTGTGAAATTGAGGGCGAAAAGAAAGGATCCGGGATACAAAAAGAGAAGGGGAAGCTTTCGGGAAAAAAAAAGGGGGGGGGAAAGGACACGCTAAAGGGAAAAGTCAACACTCGGAGGCGTCTTGAACAATAAGGTCCACGTTCTCAGAGAAGGGAGGGCTGAACGTTGGTCAAGCATCAGCCAGCAGGAAAAAGGGGGGAACGCCGTAGGCGGCCAAAAAAAGTCAGCTGACTGGGGAAGAGGGGAAAGAAGAAAGGAATTAAAACTTCAATGGTTGCGAAATTTTTGCGATAGGTGAGGAAACGTAGGAAAAAAAAGGGGAAGCGACATTGGGGCCGTCTGCGCAGTTATGGGAAGGGAAGGACGAACGAAAACGTACGGAACACGGAAAGAAGACCGGGTCGAAAAAGCAGAGAAAAAGGAGCCGGTTTTCCAATCGACAGGCATGCCAAAAACACACGCTAAACCTGGCAAAAGAAAAAAGATCAGAAATGCAACATATCGCGGGGCAGCCGACTGTAAGCGACAATTTGAGCAAGTGGCAATATGCCGAAGGGAAGAGCTGCAAAGAACGAGGGTGGAACTGCGGAGACGTCAACGGGGGTAACAAAATAGGAAAGGATGAGGACAAGGGATCTCATCGTCGTAGAGAAGCCGCACACCCCCCACCTCCACACACCAGAAAGGACGCTGTGGTAAAAAGAACGGCCCCGGGGTCAATGCAGTGTAAATAGTATTTGAAATTGAATAAAACCGAGAGGAAAAAAAAAGGACTGGGTCTGCATCCCAGCAAAGAGCGTTCGCAGTGCTCTAGGGGAACCCGAAGGGAAAAAAAAGAGGGTGCCTGGGAAGAGGTAAGGGCAACTTCAACTCCACCGTTGGCGTTCGTTGAAGAGGAAGACAGAATTATGAAAAGTCGGGGGGGGGTGATGGAAAAGGGGTTAGCACTTGTGCCTAGGCACGTTGAGCCTAATAGGCAGCCGTCGGAGCTGAAAAGAAGAATTGGCCGGCGGACAGCAGGAAGAAGATGGGAAATAGGGAAGATCGTATCGGGATCTCACGCAACAAAACAAGAGGAAAGAGAGAGACCGGGGGAAGGAACACGAGGGTTCAATATCTTCCAATAGAGAATGAAAGAAGAAGATTGGGAATCAGAAACTAGAGGACGAAAAGGGGGAGAGAGGCCCAGTGCGAATGCAAGTTGGGCACGCAAGCATCAGGGGAATTCTGCAACAAAAGAAACAAAATGCACATTCCAACTTCACCAGGAGAAAAGCTGGGGACGTCGGAACAAAGTTATCAGCACAGAAGCGACTAACGCCTCGGAGCATGCAAATAGGAGTGGTCAGAGGGGGGAGCGCCTGAGGGTTTTCAAATATCTAAAAAAAACCGTGACAGAATCGGTCCGGACGAGGTCACAGCGTATCCCTGAGAAAGGGAAAAGGGAGGTCCGTCGGGAAAGAGGAGAAAAAAGATCACTCGTCTACAGGGGGAGCGGGTAGCAAAAGAGAATATAAATCGTGTCCAAGAAAAAACAATCAAAAACTCCCAAGCGCGAATCGAGAAAGGAAAGGGCATCAGGGAAATAACTTTGGCGGAAAATGGGGTAAGTCGGGAGGGGAAGTGACTTGATGAAAGGCAAAAAGGTAGTTTTCAAAAAGTGGTGAGGGTGTCCGTGAGAGGGAAAGAGGGATTAGGTTAAAAAAGGAATACTGGGAAGGAGCAGAAAAGTAGCATATGGGTGTCGGACGAGGTAATAAGTTCCCCACGGGAAGGGCGAGCAATGTGGCGTCGAATAAAGGAAAATTAGGAAAAAGCGTCATTGTGCGGACATGGGGGCCGTCATGGGGGAGATATCTAAGGAAGAACTACGCGCCAAAATTTAAGAACGGGAAGTGCGACCGAAAAAAGAAAAAACAAGGCAAAGTAAAAAGGGAAATCGCGAAGGGGGGGAAGATACGACTCAAACCTTGGGAAGGCTGGGCAGACATGAAAAAAAGGGTGAGCAAGAAAAAGGGGAGAAAGTGTACAACGGAAGATCTGAGAAATGGTGAAACACGTAAAGGTGTAGAACGGAAGCGAGCTAGAGAAAACGGGATCAAAAAATGGTGAGCCCAAGAGGGGTTTGCAGAAGAAGAGGCCCTACTCGGCAAGGACAAAAAAAATTTGAGATTGGAGGGGGAAAAATGGATGAAATTATATCGGAAGGAAGGCGCTCGCCCTTAGTGAGCCGCAAAAAAAACGATGATGTGAGCTGGCGGGGAAGCTAACGAAATCATATTATTGAAAGGGGCGTTGAAAGGGGAGCTGAAGAAGAAGCCGGGAGAAGCTGCGGTCTTTGAAAAAGGAATGACGGTCGTAATGTAATGGGCATAACCTGGATGACCGGGAAGGAAAAAAAAAGTTCAATCTATCAACAAGGGCGTCAATAAAAACGGAAATGACAACCATTTCAGGGGCGCGAAGTCAGCCGTCTGAGATCTGAGTCGAAAAAAGATGTTAAAAAAGAAAGATTAAGGCCAAGAATTCCGAGGAAAGCGTTACTAAGTCACGAGACAAAGCAAAGATAAAGAACCAACAACGGGGAGAAGAAAGATTCTTTTAAGACTGTGCGTGGGGGAGAAAAAGAGAAGGGGAAATCGGGGCCCATTATGATTTATGGAACATTAAAGAGAGGGAAAAAAAAATCTCAAAAAAGGAGGGACGGTGTCACCATTCAATTTAGTGAGGCGGCATTTGGGGAAAAGGGGAAGGATGGGGGGGGGGGGCGAAGAGATTGCTAAGGAAGTTGTACTAAATGGAGCAGCATGCCAGAAGGGTTACAGACTCATATGAGACAGAAGACCCCCGCAGACGGGAAGTCGAAAAGGGGTTGAAAGCCTCAATACAGATGAGGCGGTTAAACTTGGTACCGCAGCGGGAGGAAAAGAAGAGGGGGTTGATGTCAGAAGGGCCGTCGCGAGGCTAATCATTGAAAAGTAGAGTCAAGGCAGCCACATCAATCCAAGGGGGGGGGGGCCGTGCCGCTGGCTAAAAAACGTGGGGGATACACCATATGTCGAAAGAGGGTAGCTTAAGAGAAAAGGCAGGAGTTTCACATAGGCGAGTGATGCACAGGAGAGGCAGTTGAAAGGAACTTCTCGATCTCATTGGAGGAGTGAAAAGGTTGCGCAATTTCGAAACGTCCCATGGTTTGGGCGGAGTGAGGAAAACTCGTCAGGGGGGGAAGGTGATTTGAAGACAGGGCAAGTGAGCTTGGGTAAAGGAAAGGGGTTGAACTATCGTGCTGTGGAGAGAGTCAAAAAAAGTGACGGGGCGAAGGGGCCCTACCCGTCTCGCATAGGAGAAAGAGCACACACACCCAGTATTGTAACCGTGGATAACGAGGAAAATTCGACTCTGCTGAAAAGGGAAAAAAAGCGGACGGCGGACTGGCGGGGGGGTTAAAAAAACCTTCATCCGAGCGGGGGGGGTAATTCATCCCACCAAGGGGGAGAAAAAAATCAAAAAACCGAAAAAAAAAAAAGAATCAAATCGCTTGTCAGCCGACTGTGAAATACAGAAGTAGCATCAGCGAAATGGCCAAAGGAGGACCAGTTGCGAAGATCTCTTCTGGAGCTTAGAGGACCGATATTGATGAGGTGAGAACTGAAAAGATCTATAAACGATGCAGGATAAAAAAATCAGGAAGAGGGGATCTGTCTGATCCTTGCAACCGGAGAAAATCGGGGAGAAAGGCCCCTTCACCAGGACAGGAGAAGGTAAAGGTAAAGTGGCAGTGTCATTAAATTTGAAAATTTAACCATAGGCGGGGAGATCGAATCCTGGGAAAGGACGGATCCCATCCTCGAGCGTAGGCGAGAGTGTGGACTGGTCCTCGAAAAAGGGGGGGGGGTCAGGGCATCAGAGGAAAATGAACGGGACCTCCACATTTCTATTTTGCCGAGGAGGAAATCAAGAATGATGACTTGCTGAACGGGGGGAACATCTGAGGGGGAAGGATCGGCAGGCGAGTTTCTGACCACCGGGTGAAATATTGGCGAGGAAAGTCAGGAAATAGGGGGGGGGCCTAAACGATGAAAAGAGGGAAAAGG
>Ga0179593_1501467_pt1 | contig 14003 bp, 9 predicted proteins | sample CZODoug2_1_08_16_FD_185931 | JGI IMG/M metagenome (GOLD analysis project Ga0179593, IMG submission 185931) | Vadose zone soil fungal communities from Angelo Coast Range Reserve, California, USA - CZODoug2_1_08_16fungal (PacBio error correction) | ecosystem: Environmental > Terrestrial > Soil >...
GCAGTGACTAGCGGCGCCCAACAGGATTAAGAGCGCGGAAGAGAAAAAACCGTGAAAGCGGCAGGAAAAAAGCGCCCCAGCGAGAAAGGCGGAATACTTGCTTTTCGAGATTCCGGAGATGGAGTTCATCTACGCTTGTTTCAAAGCAGTTTGATGCGCGCAAAGGGGGGGGGGAAGCGAACGGCGCGATCTGAAACCAGCGAAGCGGCATCCAGATAAAAGGGGGGACCCATGCGAAAAAAAGGAACGAGCCGCATCACGGCCAACGTGTAAAGCGTCCACAAGCAAGGAGCGTTCGGCCGATGGTCAAGAGGCGCGGGGTGGCAGCGAAGATGTTGTAAAAGAACAAACGTGACATCAGAGGCCGTTTGCAATCAAGAAACCGATCGAAAACCACGCGTTCGGGCGTCGCGCCAAGGAGAGAAAGAAATCTACTCTACTATTGCGAGGACGATTCGGGGCGATCCGATCCGGGAGATAAAAGGGTCATGCACATCTCAGAGGACATGGTTCTGAAACGCCGCCGGGTAATTCGCGGAGACACACGTGGGTGATCCCGGAAAAATTGGGCGGCGGCCCAACAGTGTGGGAGAAAGACGCATCAGGGCGAAGATCGAGCAGAATTAAAAAACACAGGACCGGGGTACTACTCGGAAAATCTGCGGGGGGGCTCGCATCATAAAAAAGGAAATACTGACGCATTTAAGGGGAAGGGTCAAGGACTCGAGAAGAGTAGGTCTGGGAGGTTTGCTCATCATGCGTAGCTGGGGGGCACGCCGACAGGCTTCCATCCAGAATTGAAATTATTTTGTGGGGGGGCAGAGCTTTGAGATGTTGAGTGGTATCAATAAAAGGGCGCGCGAGACCGACGCAAGAACGAACAAAACCGCCAGACATCGCCGAAAAAGACCGAACAGAGAGAGAGCAGAAAAAGTCTGTGCGGGGCGCGGGCGACATATCGAAAATAAAGAGCGGGCAGCATTATGCCGTTGGCACGCGGACCGAAAGGGGGTGGGGGGAAACCATCCACAAATCGTGCTTCAGCGACGTAACTTAAACTATCGAGACAGAATTACCCAATGGCGCTTGTCGGCAAAACAAATCTTGGCGAATGAGCACGTATCCAAAGCTGTTGTCGATCAGAGCATCAGCTGATGCCGAAGAGAGGTCGGAACACAACAAAGGCAGAAAGGAGCGAGGGTGTCCCAACCTAAAATATACGCGTGTCTCGTACGACCGCGAGCATCTTGGTTATGTGGAAACTGCGGTAAACCGGGGGAACGTGTGGAATTCTTGGCTCGGAAGAAAGATCATACTTATGGCGAAACGAGATCATTCAACACACTGGGTCTCGTATGCGGAAAAAAGCGCTGCCGCTCAAAAACAAGTGAGAAAGGTGTCGCAATGCCGAACTGTCAATAGCAGGACAGCGACAACATTCGCGAAGGACGACAAGCTGGGACTAAAAGGGAGAATGAAAGAAAACGACCGAGGCGTCGGGAGGGCCGTGCACGGTGTGGGCTCGACGAGCGGCGAGCTGCATTACTTTGACTCTCGACTCTCGCAGGAAAATCTCTCTCAACAAAGAGTAGTAGAAATTACGGGGGGGGGAGTTCCGCTAGAGAGAGAAAACGTCATGAAGCCGCCACTAAAAGTCTAGCCCACCTTGAAAAACCACGCCGCCTCTTTCAGAGGACCTTCTTGCCGGTGATCCCTTGAAATGTCAGGCTAATGTGGGGAACTGGATCGGCATGTACCGGTTTCGGCCAGACGACAAATGAAGAGTGAGAGCAAGTGTTTGCAAAAGGGGAAGACCCGTTTCCGCATCGAACGTTTGCATGAGTATGCGGAAGAAGGCGCTAGGAAGCAAGAACTGGGGGTATCACGTTGCAGGTTTGACCGCAGCAGTAAAAAAACGACAAGACTGGGCGGACGCGCGGAACTTTTACGAGACACGCTTAGGGGGAAAAGGGGAAAAAAAAAGACGCCGCCGAACTGCAAAACCTGGATCGTGTGGGCCGACGGCTGTATGGCGGCATCAAACTGACTGACGTTTAAAAAGGGGCATCGACCCGGGATACCTGTAACGATTGTTAGGCGCCGACACGCTCAGGGGGAGTCATTCTGGGCCTTTCGCTGAGGATTACGTTACGTCGAGGAAGCAAATTGCCAAGTGGTGGACAGTTCGTGCGCGCCGCCGGCCTAACAGCATCGAGGAGTTGGCTTTTCAATCCTGACTTTCGCCCCGCCTAAGCCGAATGTTCTGAGACTATGCTTCGTAAGGCGATTCTTCTTTGGCGTTCGTGGTCGTCGGATGAATTAAAGCGGAGGAAAACAATCTCAAAGCTACAACCAATCATTGACAAACGATGGAATTCGGCGTGAATTCACGGCTACGCCATGGGCACACTTAAACAGACCTCCGATATGCCCAAAGCGTCCTTCCAAAAATCCTGATAGTCGGAAGCCGTCCTGGCCCGGGGCAGCGAGCAACACCAAAAGGGTCAGCTCGTAAACACCTGTGGCACCTAAAGGGTGAAGAGTCCGCCCGATGGGGCGTCTCTTCCAAAAAGGGAAAGGCCGCCCCATAGCTTTCCGGTCAACCTAAGGTCGACTGGCGCGCTCAGGTTCGATGAGATGGAACACAGCGGACGACGCCGCGCGCACGCGGATCGGCAAAAGAATCGTTCACCGAAGCAATCGTCGATTCCGATCTTTCCGCTCAACTGGAAACTCAAAGCGAGAGGACGGGCAGAGATGCAACAAAGACAATGTCACGGTGAGAAAACTCTTCCGCGACAGTTCGGATCCAGCGCTAAAGAAGAAAGCTCATGCTGAAAAAAGGAAGCGGGACACAGTGAAGGGAGGCCTCGCGCCTCGAAAAGTCGATGTCAGAGGCTGCCGGCTCGGTGGGGAAAAAGATCGCGAAAAAAGAGAAACCACATTACAAACGCGTCGCGCGCAGGGAACCGGATTCTATTGAAAAGCAGGGCAGTCCGGGCTCCTCGCGAGCCATCTCGAAAAAGTAACCGGGCTGGGGGGCGAGGGTAAAAGCGGCACGGTTGCTTGTGCAGGAGACACGCGCTCTTAATCCTGGGGGCCGTCGCGTTTCGTTAGGGCGAATCAACAAAAGGGGAGGAGTAAAATATAGAGGGAAAGCAGAACGAACGCTACTGCGATGAGAGAGGATCTTGCACATCAAAAAAGGAGCAGGACGACCTCGCAAAAAAAGGTCATCTTCGGGATCAGCTTTTCTATATGCAAGAAGGGAGTTCATCTCGGCCGGCGCTTTTTTCAAAGCTCCGGTTTGAGGGAACGGAATTGTGGTTGTCGGGGGAAGCGATCTTTGGGAAGAGAGCGGCAGCCCGATGGGGCGGACGTGGTCACCAGGAAAGGAACGACGCGCGAGAAAAGCAAGTCAGAGGGGGTAAAGCCGGCCACTCCCTCATGAGCAGGTGGCATGTCGCTGGATCCGATAGCGAGATTTGCGAAAAAGTGACATCGGAGGCCCGTTTCAGAGGGCCCCTACTAAAACACTCTGGGTGCCGGGACAGTCGCTCCAATCGAAGAAAACAAGTGGACCTATGCACACTATCCGAAAGAGCGTCGTCCGGGTAGATCCCATCTCAGAGAGGGGTCTTAGCGGGGCCAGTCCCGCTGTCGAGGAGACACGGGAGACGTGACCGGGAAAAAGCGCAAGTGAATAGAAAAAAAAATCGTCCGCTCCGAAAAAAGGAAGAGGATGCAACAGGACAGGGGGTTACGACGCTGAAAATCGCAGGGGGGTTTTTGGACGGCCCATTTCCCTTAAAGAGCCGACGTCATTTAATCCATTAGTGGTTTAGTCGAAGGGGGTCTAAGGGGTGATCATCAACAGTTGAAAAGCACTTAAAGGCCATCGGGGATGATGGGGGTTGGGAAAGAGTTTAGATGTTCCGGTAGGAGACAGGTCCTTTCAGAAGGGGAGATGAAAAGCTACGACGAACTCCAGAATCGAAGCTAGAAAGAGAGAGATCAGACCAACTGCGGCTCTCGGGCGGGCTCAAATACAATCATCACAGATTCCGGGGGAAGTCGGGGAACTAACGGGTTAACACGCATAACAATCGGATTCGCGAGGAAACGGAAATACTCACGAGAAAGCACCAAATTACAGATAGGTGGACATTCTCAGACTCTTTTAGGAATGGGAGCCCGGGCTGTGGTCGAGAAAAGCAGGCTGAATGCAAGGAAAAAACAGGTCGGAAACACTAAGAAAAGATTCCTTGTTCGTCGCGATTTGGGGATCCCATAACATATACTGAAGTAAAAGTTTTCCGGGGCGGGAAAATGCAAGCTTGGGTGCTGCGGTGGGCAACCCTTGGCAAGGGATAAGGGTTGGCCCAGTTCTTGACAGAGGGAAAAGAGATTCCGCTTAGGAGGGAAAAGTATAAGGCAACCAATGGCCGGAAAAACGGAGATCGAGGCCGCAAAAAACTTGGTTCGGGGAACGGGGAAGAAATCATCATTTGTCGTCAATGGCGGTTTTCGGTACCATGAGGAAAGAACAGCGACAACATTAGCCAAAGAGACGGCAACATACAAAAAAACCGGAAAAGGTAGGATAAAAGGAATGGTTCGGCTGTGGGTGTGGCCTCGACTGTCTGGCGAAGCTGCATTAAAAAGGGCTCTCGCGATCATCTTAAAGCGCTACTCAACAAACACAGGAGGATGGAGGTTTGACCTTGACGTCGAGAGAAAAAGGAAGCTCGCAGAAAAATTCGCCGTCGATAAAAACGAACACGCGCTCGAAGCGACCTTCTGGAAGGAAAAGAATGTTGCGTAGGACTGAAGGGCTAGGGGAGAGCGCAGAACAGTACGTCAAAAGAGCGGATAAGGAAAGGACCAGTGTTTGCGGCCGAGACGCACACTGACCGGGGGGAAGGGGCGCAAGTGGTTTAATTATTAGGAGTTTAGCCATAAGTTAAGATAGGGACTAGACAATAACTGGCCCTTTCACGTGAGAACGGCACAGCAGCACATAACTCAAAGCGTGTACCCGCGCGGAAACTGGGAAGTATATTTTAGGGGAAAACAATCGCGCCAGACGGAGGAATCCTCTGGAGTCCCAGGAACCTTTAATGGTCTGTATCAGCCTTCAAAAAGTGAAAGTGGAAATAAAACAGCCCGGGATACCCGTGCAGTGCGCCCAAGATTTTGGGGGAGAGACGTACACGCGCATTCGGCTTCTGGTGCTTTCTGCGTGTTATTACTTGACCGAAAGGATATTAATCCAATTGAAAAGGCTGAGAGCCGACGTGCCCTCGCGTCAAATGCTGCCCGACGGTTTTTGCGAACGTACGCCCGCCTCCAAAAAGGAATTGTCTTATAATACGAGGATTACGTTCTTCAATCTATGGGTAAGTTTGTCAGTTCTTGGCTGGGGGGTCTTATTCGGCGCGGCACTTCGGACATGACTGCCAAGGAAAAAAAAAAAAAAAACAACCCAAAAAAAAAACCGGAACATCTCCCCTGCGGAAAACCCCCAATCATTTCAAGACCAAGATGGAATTCGAGGGCAAAAAAAAGGAAAACCAAGGAGAACAGAGTCCGTATGGCCAGAATTCGCAAAATAAGGGGCACGCGGAGGAAGAGTCCTGGCCCTGAGGGGGGGACCAACACTCTAGGAAGAGGGGGGCGTTAACACGGTCGTGCCCGAGGTAGGGCCCAATGGTGCGGACGTGCAGAGCCCAAGGCCACGGGATTCACACGGCCGGGTTCTCCCCGAAGAGACTTCGTCTCGCCAGAAAGGAGATGAAATTTGTCAAAAATAAGGAGGGAACGACGAGGAGATCACATATCGAGCAGAGAAAAAAAGCCCGCCAGAAAGTACCGATTCTTGGAAGAATGGCGCGACGCAAGGGAGGAAGAGGGGTCGGCAGATGTCAACCTTGTCGGAAAAGGACACGGTGCGGAACAAAAAAAAAAAAAAAAAAAAAAAAAAAAAAAAAAAAAAAAAAAAAAAAAAAAAAAAAAAAAAAAAAAAAAAAAAAAAAAAAAAAAAAAAAAAAACCAAAAAAAAATAGAAAAAACCCCCCAAAAAACACCCCCCCAAAAAACACAACAGAGAAAAAAACAAACCCAAAAACAAAAAGAGAAAGAGACACAAAACAACCCCCCCCAAAAAAAAAACCCCACAACACCAAAGACAACCAAAAAAAACAAAAACAAAAACCACCAACCAAAAAACAACCAACCCACCCAAACAACCCAACACCCCAACAGAACAAGCCAAACAAAAACAAAAAAGCATCAACAAAGGTAAACCCCAAACACCCACCAAATCAACAACCAACACACACAACAAAACCCCACAAAAATAAGACAACACAATAACAACAACAATCAACCACCAACCAAACATCAAAAAAAAAAAAACCCCCCAAAAAAACCCCCCCCGCCAACAATCTTCTCTCACAAATTTCTTATCCATAAGACAGAGGCCTAAATGCTCCTTCTTGAGTGGAGGAGTTAAAATCGAGTGAGCACACGACTCTCGAATCTAATGTTCCTCCTTTGGGAAAGTCGTCCAATGGCTGCCGCTCTCTTTTCCTTACCAAGAGGGAGCCGTTCCGCGACAAAAATGACAAGTAGACGAGACCTCCAACCCTGGGGTAGTATGACTAGGTGATGGGAAACTAGAAATCGAGTAAATAGAACTCTAGATGACCTGCGGCCGGTCTCCTTCATCATTGGTTGGGGCTTTTCAATTGAGGTCAAACGCTCTCTTATCCTTTTGGAATCGTTGTCGTCTTAATACGACAACAAAAAATGAGGGAGGAAATGAAGGGACTGAAAAGGCTGCCCAACACGGGACATCTGCAACAAGCAGGGAAAATAGAATGAAAAAAACCGACCAAAAACAGGGCCTAATTTTCCAAAGAGGGGATTAGGGGAGGGAGATTTCTCGAATGTCGGACGACGGAGAAAAAAGTGGGGTCAAATCGAAGTTTGAGGGCGCGGGAAAAAACGTTTACGGGGGTGGACGAAAGGCGCGACTCTTGTGAGTAAAGCCAAGCAGAGTTGGCAAAGGGGGGGAACCAAGGAGGACCGGGGAAGCGAGCGTCATCACAAGAAATTTAAAGCCGTCAAAAGAAAAGTAGCGGTCGGTCCGATGGCAGCGCTTTCTCCTAAAGGGGGGGGGAGCGGAAGATTTTGGCGCAAAGCACAGCGAGGCAAGGTCGAAGCGCAGGCAAGGAAAACGCGGGCCAAGAGGGGGAGTCGCGCCAATGAGAAAAAGAAATCGAACTCGGGGAGGCGGTGACCTAGAGGGTATCCTATCCGGTAGGGGAGAGGGGCGTCTGCACGATTAGAAAAAAACATAGGGGGGGGAGGAGAGAGCCAGAGAGGTAAGGACTCGGGCACGGGGGGGGAGAACGGGAAGGATCGTGAGGGAACTTTTAAAAAAAGGCTGGGATTCTCTTCAAAGGATGAAAAAGGTAAAGTTGTGGTACTACGAAAAGAAAGGGGTTGGCTCCGGGGGGGACTCAGTTCCAGGACTCTTATCGAGGAAGTCTTTGGGAGAATGGGACGAAATTGAAGAATTTCTAAGGGATGGATAAGGGGTTCGGAGGCAGTAGCGTTGCAAAACAATAATCCAGCGGGGAGGGAAAAAAAAGGAGTGGTTGGTAATTGTAGTTTTCTTGAGGGGCATTAATTTCGAATTCAGAGGAGAAAAGAAATACTGAAAAAACAATCAAAGAAATAGCAGGGGGGGGAGCCGACGAATCAGAGATATCCAGAAATTAGTTCGGGGGCTCTTTCTACATTATCAAGGGAAAGTGAAGACGGAGAACATGGGGGAAGCTTAATTTCCCACGGTCTCGACAAGGGGGAGCCGACAATAGTTGGTGTGAAATCCTAGAAAATGAAGAACGAAGAGAAATCACCAGAAAAAGCAAAAGCATAGACTCTTGGCTACGCAGTGGGGGAGGGGATGGAAAGTAGCCCGGGAGTGTGTAGATAAGAAAGAAAAGGCTGATTCCAAGAAAATTTCTGAAACACTAGGGATTCCCCTTCATTTCTTCAGGGGGGCCTCCTAAAATAGATAAGAGGAAGGGGGTTCCGCGAAAAGGGAAAGGGGGGAGTTATGGGGATGTCGTGCCGGCAACCATGGAAGGGGATAAATTTTTGAATCTGGGCTCTGCAAATAGATCATCCAGGGAAAACGAAATAAAACCACCACTGCGAGGAAAAAGTGCGGAAACGGGAGGAGAGGGAAGAGACAAAGGGTAACCTTCTATCCCAGAGAAATTTTGTCGCAATTGCCGAGTGTCGTTATAGAAAAAAGAAACAGGACGGGGCAGTCCTACGTAAAAAAGCAAAAAGGGTCGATGCGACCGAGCGGGCAGGACGGCGGGGGGGGGTGGCTCTCACTAGGGGGGCGCGATCGGAAGGTTGTGGCGACTACGGAGGAGCTCTAAAGGCTTCAAAAAAAAACGGAAGGAGGAAGTAAGGGATTTGTTTCTGGGACGTCGATCGTCTATAGCAGGAATGACCTCTCTAGCAACACAGCTCCTACGAACAAAAAAAGGATACTAGAAAGAAGAAGTCTCAAGCCAGAAAAAGGAGTCCGGGCACAGGTGAGGAGGACTGACAGAAGTGTCGCTTTATAGGAAGGAAACAGTTCGGCCATGAGACAATAGAGCGGCTCGGAACCGTATCAATTTTTGTAAGGGGACCAGCGGGAAGGAACTGGATCGGAAGGGGGGTGGTTCGTTCGCCCGAGGGTACCTAGGAAGAAGAATGGTCCAACTTTAAGGGGACACAGGGAAACGGCACCAGCACATAACAGGGACTTTCCGCGGGACTTGGAGACACGAAAGGGGGGGATGGGCCAAAAAAAGAGAGGCCGCAAAGGAATCTCTAGGGGGTGACCGACCGTATTTATTGTTAGGGGGAAAGCAACTAGGAGGACCACAGCCCTGGATATCTACAAAGGGTTTAGGGACGTAAAACGCATGAGGAGGGGACTGGGGCCGGGACTCTGTGGTATGGATTTGAGCGGTCTAGAAGAAAGTTGGGAAAGGGTTAGAAAAAGTTAGTGCGCGAATGAAATAAGCTGAAAGAACCTTAAGGATTTTTATTTCGGGGGGACTGAGCAAAGAAGGACCGGGAAACAGGAATGGGGTTAAAAACTTGAGCGGGATCTGGCGGGCGGGGAGGTGGGGGGTGGGCGTCGGGCTGAATGAGGAGCGCCATGCGGACCGGAGGAAACATCACCAGAAACATCTGGGCTGACCAACCAATCATACATCCACCTATTTAATTACATGGTAACCGGAAAAGCAAAAGGGGAGGACCCGGAAGAAGCCGATCCTTCCGAGGGAAGGTCGAAAAAAGCGGGATTAAAAAGAGTCGTCGCCTAGTTCTGTCCCAAAAAGGGGGGAGCCAACACCGCGGGCAGAGTCGTAAACAGGGGACGGGAAAAACCTAGGGGGAAAAACCGAGGAGGAGAGTCAAAAGGCCACAAGAGCGGGAAGGGATAACCACGTTCTGAAAGTACCCAGCTGAATTACATCGAGAGAATCAGAACCATGTCTGGATGTTTCAGAGACGGGACAAGAGCGCAAAGCGGAAGAGAACGAATACAGCAGGGAAATAGTCTAGTGAAATGACGAGCCTTGGCGAAACCCAGAATCGTTCCTCGGTGGGGGGGAGATTTCAGATATGGATCCCGACTATAGGGGCGGGGGAGAACAAATGGCGAGAAGCATGAAATCCAGCGCGAAAAGAGGAAGAGAGAAAATTCGACCAGGACTTTACAACATGTAGGAGGAGGAGCTCTGAGCTTGCGAAGAGGGTTCCGGGAAGCCCACATCATGGACCTGAAGTCGAATAAAGCCGGTTCGCGGAAACACAGACGCTTTCGAGACAAAAGGGATGGCGATGGGGAAAACGCAGCCTAGATGAAATATAAAGGGATAAAATCTGAAAAGGCAGTATCCGGACATCGGCTGTTTCTGGTACTGACCTGGGGGGAAGGGGTGCAAGATGGTCAAAGAAGGTAAAAGAATGGGGGGACGCCAAAAGCGGGCGTCCCACGGTCACCATCTCGGAGAACAACAAAAAGAGAAAGTGAAGGAAAGGAAGGAAGAAGAAACTGGGAAAGATGCATATCTCTGTATCAGGGAAAGAAAACAAAAAAAAAACGGCAGTACTACGGGAAAGGAGGTACATCTTAGAGGCTTGCAGAAATGGCAGGGGAGGGAAAGATCAGGAAAATTCTCTTTAAAAACTAAATCAGGAAAAAGGAGGCTGCGAAATTGTCGGGGGGGGGGGTGAAGGGACGGGATCTTTGTAAAAAAAATCTGATCGGCAGAAAAAGAGTTGCTGAACGTGGGGAACCAAAAGGCGTAACTAGCAATAACACTCCTATAGGGGGGAAAAAATCCTTCGAAAAGGACAGTATCTTTCGTCATGAGGTGAGAGGAGGGAAGGGGGGGAGGAAAAAAAAAATTTTTGATAAGAAAAGAGGGACAAAAATAGGGAGGGCTGCCCGTGAAAGCTGAAGATAGGAAACCGGGCAACAGCTTCTTCGTCGAGGAGCTAAAACATCGGTCAGGGGAGGGGTTGAAAAGCGGTGGAGAGAAGATAAAAGAGAGCTGGTTGAACATCATCAATCGAATGAGGTCAGGAGCGCGCCATTGGCGGGAAGAAAAAAAATTCTCAAGGGGGTCCCATTTAAATCCTTTTGAGAAAGTTGAAATACTCACCATTGCGGTGCAGGAGACTTGAAGGGCTGCAACAGACCGGGGGAGAAAGAGGGACTCTCTGGGGGTGGGGGGCCCGAGGACAATTGAGGGAAAGAGGTATCGGGGGGAAGGGGAATCATGAGGGTGTTCGAATTACTAAAAGTATTATTTCTTGGCGGGGGGGGCTAAAAATCATTTCGTAGTGGGACATGCAAAAGGGGGAGTCAAGGGGGGGGAAATGATTGTGCCAGCGCTTTTTGAGAGGAAGTTGTAGAGGGAGTAATGTCCGAGGGGAGGAAAGCACCATACTACAAATAACGAACACATCCCCCCTAAGGGGCAGCGCCGACGAGAAGAAAGGGAGAAAAAAAAATAGCGGGGACGGGCGACACTTGAAGAAAAGAACCCATAAAATGCAGCAGGCATTTGTGCGGGCAAGACAGGCGAACGCAACTGTTTCCCCCGAAATCCACTCTTGCTAAAGAGGGGAAGGACCTTCATCTCAGATAAAAAAAACCAAACAGACGGCATCGGAAAGTAACGTCCGCGAAACCATATGGGAGAATCGGATGTGAAGAGGCCGGGAGTTTTTCTATCATAACGAGGGACCCGGGCAGACAGCACGGTCTTAACACGAGACGGAGAGGGTGACTTCTCTATGGTGCACGCTCCAGAAAATGGGTCCCGCGCTTAAAAAAGAGGAAAGGTGTGGGAGGGAACGGGGCCCGGTCAACCCAAAAAAAGGGGATAAGGGGGGGGGACCAGGAAGTCATAGATGCAAACTTATGATAAACTACACACCAAGTCGTCTTCTCTAGCGAACTAGGGGGAGGGGAACTAAGGGGGACCGGAACGGGATCGAGAACGAATGGTTAGGGAAGAACATGTGGGAAGGGGGCCTATCCAAAAAATGAGACTAAGGGAAAAAAACTACTTGAGGGAGTACAACAGGCACTAGTTCTACGCGTAGAGGGCCAAGGGTTTTCTCTAACGGAAGGGAGGAGAAGGTTCAGGAAACCTAAAGAGACAGAGGAGGAAAAAAAAAATATCTCTCCAAAACCGAGAATTCTTAAAATAGTTTCTTTCCTCTAGGGAGGGGGGATATTCAAACTTCCTTCAACTCTGAAAAAGGAGGGAACAAAAAAGGGCACGACAAGAAGAGGGAGAAATCCTCCATGGAAAAGGGTGAGTGCCCAACATGTGCCGTAAAAACATAAAGTTTTTCTCGGAAGGGAATACTAAACAGTGGGGGGGGGCGAAACAACTGATATCGTTAAGGGATAAAAAAAGGGTTAGAACAAGTGCCGCATGCTGAGTGGAAAAAGGATGAAGGCTTTGAAAGGGAATGGGTACCTCAGGGAAGCAAAGGAACTGGGCAACGTAAACAATGTTCCAAGGGACCCTTCACCGCATTCACAATAAACGAGAACTTTTGATCAATGGGAAAAGAGCACGCTGAGGGAGGGGGTGACAATAGGAACCAGAAACATGTCAAGAGGAAGAGTGTTTCCAGGGCTGTCTTTCGGCAAAGCGACGTGGCTGTGATCAAAAACAGACCGGGAGTGGGCGAAACGATTAATGCAAAGGGGGGCTCAAGGCGCATGGACGGGGCGGAAAAAGTCTGGGGAGAAAAGGCGAGGGGTATTACGTGGATTAATGAAGCACGATTGTAGGAAAGTGGCACCTTGTCAAGACGCAAAGGCCAGGAAGAAGACTTAAAGAATAAACTTCAAGAATGAAGGGGGGAGGGGTCGGATCCTGTCTCCCGCCGAAAAGAATTGTCTAAAGAAGAGGCCGTCCGGCGAGTAGGAGGGGTGTATGGGCGTAAGGGTCTGATCGCGTCGCAGGGAGAACTCCCCTCTAATTCCATCTCAAAGACAATGGGACAACGATGGAGTAGACTTTGAAAAAAAAGGATAAACGACAGAAAAAATAGCCAAACAGAATATTCCCTCCCCGGAAAAAAAAAATCAAGGAATTAAGGACTTCGTTCGATCTGAGGGAAGGGGGCCCTTTTGGGTCTGCCAAAGGGGGCGGGGGGAAGTAAGGGGGGGGGAACCACGGGAGGGGGACAGAATCTGGGGAAGAGCCGGCCAGCCTGGGGGGAGACCTTCCACGAAAAGAAAAAGATCTTTCAACAGGAACCACGTTCTCCTTGTCAAACTAAGGAGAGGGGAAACTTTCGATAGAAAAAAAATGGGGAAGGGGAGAGACCGCAAAAAAGCAAGCGCTCTCAAGAGAGGAACCGAAAAGAAGCGGGGAGCCAGCAATCGTCGAGTCCTATCAGTTACCTCAAGGGGGGCGCGAAAACGAAAGTAAACCGCGTTTGGATGGCAGAGAATTCAACCGATGACGAGGAAATGTGGAAAGAATTCGCGCAAAAAGGGCGGAGCACAGAGCGAAAGGAACAAGAGGGCAGGAAAAGGACTCACGAATGTTGTCCAAAAAAAGGAGAGAGTTGATGAAAGAAGGAGTTCGAAATGTCCGCTTTAAAAAAATCCTCCAACAGCGGTATGCCTCTCTCAAATGAAAAAAAGGCAAGTTATCGAACAAGAAACAAAGGACCAAAGGACGACAGAAAAAAGGGAATGGAGGGAAAAAAAAAGGAGCATGCCAGAGCTCTCCAGGAGAACGAAAAGCAGTATCCCTATAGAAAAAAGGGTGGCGCGTCTTCTAAAACTACTGGGAGGTTAAAAAGGGCCCAGACGCGAGGAAGCCTGTGAACGGAGAAGGGGGAGGACTTCAGAAAAAAACAAAAAAAGAGAGAAAAGAGGGAAAAAGGGGAAGGGGACGAAAAGGAAACGAACAAAGAACTTAAGAAATGAAATCATCTTGGCCCCAGCAACCGGGGATCAGCATGAGAAAGCGAAACCAGGAAAGAAAAAGGCGTTGAAAGGGGACCGAGATTGCTCGGAGGGAAAATCTCGGCCTGACTGTGTGAAAAGATGACACAGGTTGGGGAGAGAGGAGAATCAAAGGTTGTTGTCGCAGAAGGGGCTGGGGAAAACGGCTTATCGCATCCAGATTGCGAGGGGGAAAAACAGAAAAGGAGAAAAAGGCTAGCGCGGAAAAATCACTGGTCCAAAAAAGGAAGAGCTTTTCTGAAGGAGGACGGTCCTCCTGTAAGGATGGTCAAATGGGGGCGAAGAGTTAAATCGTCGTCTGGAGGGGGGACAGTCTCTTCCCGCAAGGAAAAAGATTCCGAGGGCTTAAGAAAGGATCGGAAAGAAATCTACTAGTGGGTGAAATTCGTGTGTCGATAAAACGGTG
>Ga0179593_1505089_pt1 | contig 14003 bp, 13 predicted proteins | sample CZODoug2_1_08_16_FD_185931 | JGI IMG/M metagenome (GOLD analysis project Ga0179593, IMG submission 185931) | Vadose zone soil fungal communities from Angelo Coast Range Reserve, California, USA - CZODoug2_1_08_16fungal (PacBio error correction) | ecosystem: Environmental > Terrestrial > Soil >...
TGAAAATTCGAAAGTCGCTTCACGTCGTCGCGCTCTTGCCTAAATTTGTTAAAACAGCAGGGGGGGGGAAGGCTCAGCCGACAAAAAGAAAAAAACAAGGAAAGGCATCTTCGTACTTAGGGTATCGACTTCAACTCAAAACAGGCAATTCCGGCCGCGGCCGCGTAATGCGTCAACATTTACTGCGGGAGCACACGTGAAAGGAGTATTTTTGTAACAAAAGGCGGACATCCCCGAAAGGCACTTTTCGGGTGGGGCAGGGCTCGAATTTTTTTTTAACATCTGTACATGCAGATCACAGTTCTTCTATGGAGGGGCGCCGATGGGGAGCATCGAAAGGAAGCAAAAATAACAGTTGAAAATAAGGGTCTAGTCCCGAACCAAACAGCTTCCACTGTTGAGATTAGCGAACCACCGCTCGGTTTACATGATAAAGGAAACGGCGAAGTAAAAAAGTCCGAAAGCCTAAGGAAAGAAAAGTATCACCGGAAGATACCCTAGGCAGATACGGGAAAAGGGTTATGGCGCCCACCTTGGCGGCACTCAGAGAAAGCCATATGAGAGGAAGTTAAAGTGAAAAAAAAGATACGATCATGAACAAAAATCGACTGGGGGGAAAAGGGGAAACCGAGGGCACGGATCTAACGGCAGATAGGGGATAAAGGAGGAGAGGAACTCTCATTCCTAAATAGGTTGTACCGGAAGACCCTCCGGGGGCTGCTATGCGGGTCCGGCAATACGGGGGGACACGCTAGCCGAAGCGGAAGTGAAGTCCGGGCACGGTACTACTGGCGTTATTCTAGCAAACGGGGGGGGGAAGATTTCACAATCATGAATAGGAAACAAAGGAATGTCACGCAAACCGCAACGCGTCTCGGGTTCAACCAGCGTAGTTGTATCACAGAAAAAGGGGGGCAAGAAGAACGAAAAGGAACACCTATACTCCCAAAAACGAGGTCGATTCCACAATGAAGGAGAAGGATGACGGCTCCAGCAATGGGGGGAGAGACGGCGGCAAGACATCATAGTGTTGGGCACGGTGAGAGATTGATGAAAAACACCCTCTGTCGATGGGGGGGGAAACGAGTATGACAAAATTGACGTGTTCATCACCCACTGCGGGTGGGCAACTCTTCGAGTGGCAACCGATCTCGAAAAAGTTGGGAAAAAGGGGGGGAGAAAAGACGACAGGGTTAGAAAATGAGAAAGCACCAGAAAAAGAAGTGCCAGAAAAGGGGGCAAAAGTCAGTTACCCCACGTTGGGCACGGAGGAGTACGGTCAACGGGAAGGGAAACGCGCCCTGGGTAAGACGTCATCCCGAAAAAAAGAACTTCATCGTGGAGGAAATGAGTGGAAACCACAAACGGCCTACAAATAAGGCCACTATGCAGGTGATCAAAAAAAGCTATCGAACGCAGTTACCACGAATAGAAGAGAGTGGCGGGAAGACATTTGGGACTCTGCTGGAGTGGGTGCCGATCATCAAAGCGAGGGATGACGAGAGGAGAAAAAGCCCCAAAACAAAAAACCCCCCCCAAGGGGAAGGTCCAATCAGCTGGGGGGGGTTGGTCAAACATAGGGGGCTTGATGAAAATCAAACAGACGCGGGAAGCAAAATCTCTAGAACCAATAAGAAAAAGGGAAAAGAGCACGAACAGGTGAAAAAAAACTCAGGGCGGGAAATCAATTAGACCAGGTCGCCTCCATTGGGTCGCGATTCGTAGAGAGTCAACCGGGCGCAGCAAATCAAAAAAAGGGTCGGTCACCCCAGAAGACGGCGACGTTCCTGGGTAAAAAAATCAACAAGTCAGGCTGAAAAGCAGCCGATACGTCCCAAGGACCCCGACCGCAGAAAAGGGAGAGCAAAGACGAGCGCAGCATCCTCCGTGAAACGCGTTTAGAAAAAAAAGAAAAAAGAAATGATTAAGCCAAAAAAAAAAAAAGAAGGGAAGAGAACGCGCTAACCTCGCGATAGCAAAGGTTGAAGTCAACGAAGAAATCTCCTACGCCTTCGAAAATACCAAATAGCTGGGGGAAAAGAAAGAGGAAGGGATGAGGAGACAAGGACCAAGCGGGGGCGTGTAAGAAGATGAACGAAAGCTCTGCCCGCGCCAAACATCGAATCCGAGATGAGGCAAGCGTCCCATCGCGCAATCGCAGGAAAGGGAGAGGAACTGTTAGCGAAGGAGTCGCTCCTGCCAAGCACTGGCGGAGGAGGGAAAGGCAAGTGTGAAGGGTATTGTGGACAGGAAGAAACGGAAAGATAATACCAAAAGGAGAGGAGGGGGCTGATCCTTGGCATGGGCCCATGTCGGTGATCATAGACTAAAAAAAAAGAAAATCCTAGGCAAGAAACTCTTCCGTCAGGTTGGTTGGCTAGGGGGAAAGGCTGCGCGAAAGTGGGCAGAGAGGGACATCTGGAGATGAGCCGAAGAAAAGATGGTAGCCTTTGGTAGAAGAGGGGCGGAACTGATTTTGAAATGAATGAGGGGTGAAGAAGGGGGAAGAAAGGGGAGCGGGCAAAAGAAAGGGGGGGGGCTCAAAAAGGAATTTCCTCCAGAGATTGTGCGGGCCGATTACTCGGTCGTGTAAAAAAAAATGTGGAGAAGAGGCAAGTGAGGGGAAGAGGATAGTTCGCAACTGCTGCGTGCAACCTCGCTCAGGACGAGAGAGGTGAAAAAAAGGGAAAAGGGACCTGTGAGAGTCCAATAGTAGGGGTAAAAAAAGACAATGGACAAAAAGAAGAAAATGCATCAATTCTCAGGGGGGTAGAAAAAGAACAGCTCCGTGAGTCTATAGTTCAGCTTCAGGAGCAAATCAAAAACTTGGAAGGGGGCGTAAGGTCCCGATAAATTCGGGGGGGGGCAGGATCTGCGCAACGAGAAGGGAATATCCGTGAAAGGGACATCCATCAGCAAAAGCCATCGTTCCTCGAGACCCGGGATCTGGAAGAGGGAGTTCAATGGAACCATGAGAGCATGCGAAGGGGAAAAGATGAGAGGCGAATGCCGACGCAGAGTCCACTCTCCTCGACAATGGGGGCTAAAGTAAGGGCAAGCCGGTAGGGAAGAGGAGGGGGAGGCAGGGCTGCTTGATAAGGCCTCCAAAAACTGAGACGAGAGGTGTACAGAGATCAACAAATGAAAACGCAAAAAAAAGATGCAATGGCTAGTCTTCGAGAATGCGGTAATGAAAGTGTGGCTGGAAGTTTGGAAAAAGCACCATGGGGGGGTCCGCCAACTCACAACTCAAGGGACGTCCGAAATGCGAAAGACGCAAGACGCTAATGGAAGGGGGGGATGCCTCCCTTTCCTAACCAACCGTTGAATTTCACATCGCAAAAAAATGGCAGGCTTGACAAGGAAAGCTGGGGTGACCGTCCTACACACGTCGGATAATACTGTCGTCTTTCCGCAGGCGCCCTCGGGTCGGCACTGAGGGACACTACACAATGGTGCAGGAAAGCGCCCGGCAGTGCCTCAAGAGGGGGGGGGGGGAAACTGCCTGCTCATCGCCGCGAGAAAGCCCTAGGGGCAGTCCTTTCGGCGAGAACATCCGGGAAGGCAAAAGGAGCGGGCGACCGAACGGACGACGTCGTTCTCGTTCCGGCAGGATAAAGATAGTAGATAAAAAAAAAAAAGTGGGGAAGAAAAGAGAATACGGATCTGAGGGGCGACCGATATGAGAATGACGAAGACGTCCGGCCATGCCTAGGTAGGCCGCTCAAAAGGACAGATGTTCTCAGGAGATGAAAAGAAAACGGCCACCTTCCTTCCATAGGAGCTATCGCCGAGATAGGAAAACACACGGAGCAGGAGGCAATGTGAGAAAGGGGACTGAACGGGGGGAGAAGGAGCGTAGACGCAGAGTATCCCGCGGGGGGGCGACGGTAAAAGAGTGAAAGAATGAACCACCAGGGGGACACGAAAGTGAAAAAAAGAAAAAGGGCAAAGGGGGTCGAAAGGCATCAAGAAAGAAAAGCGGACCCATGCTGGTCTCAATTGTCTTAATTGCGGGGTTGGGGTGTCAAACAAAATGGTCAAGCCCAAGCAAAGAAAACTCGATATCGCCTTTCCGCAATGGCCCGAACAAAAACGGAGTCTTTAGGAGGAGGAGGTGAACAAGATCTTCACCTCCGTGTTTTGGAGTCCTCCCCCGGAGGAAGACCAGCCGAAAAAAAAGCATTCATTCACATCCGACACGTGCTGGACTAAAATCAAGATCGTTCGAAAGAGGGGCTTAGGGCGGAGAGGCAAAAAGCGTGTTGCATCGCTCATTCGAGGCTGGAAATGCGAGAAGGGAACTCATGGAAAAGGGCAAAGTGACTTAATCCATATCAGTCTATCAAATGGTAGGGGGGAGAGGGGAGGACGGGGAAGCCTGTCAAAACTGCTGACGCCCGTGTCCTGGCCGCAGAAGAGAGAGTGGAAGAAGAAATAAGTCAACTTATAGGGAGGAAAATTCAAGTAACCTATAGAAGAAAAACGAATGGGGAGGGGTCATCAAAGCCCCTTATCATTATGCAATCATTCTTGCTGGTTGAGGGCACAGGGTGGGGCGACGGGTCTTACCTCACTTCTGAGGCACTAGACGCGTCGAAAAGAGGAAAAGCTTTTGATGAGGAGGGGGGAAACAGAGCAAATCGATTTGAGCCCATCAATCATATTTTGCGGAAAAGAGCTGCCGATAGAACACTAAAAGACCAGGGTAGCCTCGGCTCTACAAATTCAAATCGTCCAACTTGAGTTCTCATAAAGGAAAAGGCAGGGGGCGGCAGAACGCGGCTCAAACCGTCAAATTCCTGAACAGTCTCAATTAAAAAGAATTTAACAGCGGTCGAGGAAGAAAAGGCCATCTCTGGCTGGGGAAAAAAAGGGGGAATCCAAAGGGGACGAAAGGACTTCCCACGTTCGCGAGCATCCAGAAATTGGGGACGCAAAGCAAACAACGAGAAGAAACGATGTCGGAGAGGTGCGCATGGGATAAAGGAGGGGTGCCGAAACATCGGACCTATCATACACATCCTATAAATCTTGATGTCGCTGAGCAGGGCCGACCGCGAACACCTACTGTCAATAAAAAACTTGGACAGGATCCAAAAAGAAGGGTGGGGTCATTAGCGTGGGAGTCTAAATGGGAGATCTGAGCCGTATGATGTAAAGCCGAATGGGGCCAAGGTCTCTAGCTAGAGAGGAGGAGGTGTGGTGGAAGGGATGGCAATGAGGGGAGTGCGTTGCTTTCTGACACGCAGCGCTGGCCCGTGGGGTAGCTTTTACCGCCGAGCCAAGATCTATTACTTTCCTTATAGGGCGAGCTCATTTTCGAAGGCGGAGGGGAGATGTCGGTTTCGGCTAAACTGGTGGCTCGACGCACAACAGGGCTTTCCAGCTCAAGAAAGGCTCTTTGGGGCATCCTTGTGGGCGGACGAGACAAGATCGACAAATCAAAAGGGAAGGCAGCACCGCCGAAAACGATGGGCGCGGTTGTGTCTGGTAATGGAGGGCTGTGCAGGTATCTTGATGATGTCCGACTCCTTCCTGATTTAATCATAAGGAACAGAAGGGATGAAATGGGGCTAAGTAAGGAATGAAGGCAGAAAACATCTAAAAGGGCAAGGGAGAATCTCCCTGTCACGTGCTTTAAGAACGGCTTTTTGAACCTCTTATCAAACAGGTTTGGAAAAAAAGTCGAAGAGGGCGGAGAGGGGAAATGATCACCTTCTCGCCTGGTTCAATAAAGCACTATGGACCCGCCGGAATTGGAACGAAATAAAGTTTTCCAGCTACTCGAGAAGGAGAGAAGAAGTCTATGGAGTCCTTGGAGGTGATAGTCACCGATCCAGCGTACCAGGCGCTCCGCTGCGTAGATTCGTGGGGGAGAACAGAGTGCGGGGTCTGAAGGGGGTGGTGTTTATACAAAGTGGCCGTATTGGTAGAGGGTGGTGCACCGAGCTATAATAAAGGAGATGAGGGGGTCGGGCGGAAAAGGTATAAATTTGCGAGGAATCCTTTTAACCGTCAGACGCACTCCTAAAGTGAACTTAACTGGAAATAAGGTTCCTGGGGCAGGTTCTGTAAAATGTCGAATTTCTACATCAGGATACGAAAACGTAACGTAATTCAACTGTCCATTGTTCAGAGAGGGGGAGAAAAGCTCCAAAAAGTTTAAGCAAATCATGGGTAAGGAACACGGCCTGTGACGTGTCGAGTGTGGCGTGGGGGAAAAGAGAAAAACACGTGTAAATCGCCTAACCAAATATCAATGTCTGGCCCGGCGCCAGAATTCGTGTAGCCGGAAAGAGGAAAAAAAAAAGAGGAGTTCCCTGGAATCGAGAGTTGGGGTGGTGAAGTCTCGGCAGGGGAAAAATTCCTTTAATCCAATAGCGGTGGGGTGAAAAAAGAGTCCTTGCAGGTCCGCGTTGATCGTGCCGTAATGAGAGACATCCTATTTCTTCTGGGGGACAACGGGTTGAAGAAGAACTTGAGAACCTAGTAGTATGCCGGAAGGACTGCCGTTCGCGCAGGCCAACTATGGAAATATCTACAAAAGGGTGACACTCCTAAAAAAACTATAGGTTACTCAGAGAATAAGACCTTTGGACAAACCGTGTGATCTGGCCTATGCGTGCCGAAGTAAAACTGACAAAAAAAAAGACGGCGGGTTGAAGTATAGTCAGTAATTCCCAATCCCGGAGGTGTTTCCGGTCGTGGGCCGTTCACATGCGTGACCGAGCAGAAAGGCCACGCTAGGGATGGGGAGAATGATTAGGTGTCTGTGGGTAATCGCCCGTATTCGATTCGGGAGTGTGAAAGGGATGGAGTGGGGGAATAAGAGGGGTGATCGGTACTCTCCGACCATTTTCGTTTAGTAAGTTGACTCGACTCAATGGGAGTGGAAGCATCGGGATCCAGGTGAATCCCGAAAATCTGTACGGGCTGTACGAATTATCGGAGAAAAAAGACGGGGCAGAACAACATAATATTCAGGTGTGTATAGTCTGTTTGATGGCGGCCTTTCAAAATACTCCGGCTGAAAGTAGAGAAAGGTGAAGGTCAAAACTGACCCCCGCCCGTTAAGAGAAATATGAGCGCGCGGCCGGAAATTGAGTTCTTTGAGTGAAGTACAACTGGGCCAAAGTCGAAGGAAAAGGCCCGGCGTTTGGGTCTCTTAGGGCTGAGACGGAATAGTCTGTGCCACAAAAGGAGTCCATACCTATAGACGCAATATGACTAAGGGGAAAGTGAGAAATGTTCTTAAAAGAAGGACGTCAAACCACAAAGTGGTATGGTAAAGAGAGAGATTAGAACATTTCGAAATGCTTCATCGTGCGAGCTATACGGTGGTGGACGTCCAGTGTGTTGAACCCGCAATAGGAACAAACCCCAGAGGGCAAACACGTAAAGGGGTTTAACTTAGTACGCCAATGTCTTTAGTTCAACTCAAAGCCGATGAAAAAGGAAGCGAAAACATCTTAAAGGAGTGATGACGGAAAAGGTCGGCTCACTTTCGCCGGAGGTGTTGAACCAAAGGGCCGAGCAACAACTTACAACCAGTGCACTTATTTTCAACTTTAGGCAGAGAGCCAAGAGACGGCAAAACTAATATCCCATTTCTTGGAGGAAAAGGCGCCGTGGTCAATCCGCCTGTCCCGTAATCCGAAAAGAAATAAGGCTATTATCCTAACATTCGTCACTGTGAGATGTAGCGAAAAGCCGGACTCGGTACAACTATACAGGTACTAAGAGAAAAAACCACGGCATCCTCTCACGAAAGAAAAAGAGGGGCCCTATCGCTATTAGGGACACCGTTATGAAAACTGGGAGAAACATCCAATTGCGTGATGGACTGATCTAGAGGGAAAGGCCACCGCGTTACTTTTTAACGCAAGGCAAGGCCAGCTCAGGAGCCTCCAAAGACGTGATCTCAGAAGAAATGAGAGGACACCTAGGGTGATTCTTTAGAGTCCGAGTTTTCAAAGAGAGAGAAAGTGCCGCGTAATGAGCCAGTGATTCGACAAGGGGCCAGGAGGCCAAACTTATAGTACCAATTACTAAGGCAAACGGAGAAAGGGAACGGGAGTCTCGGTTAACCGAGGGGGCCTGAATTCCTGCCAGAATTCACATATGACGAACAGAGGGAGATTCCCTAAATGCCGTCAAGGGTCGAAAGATAATTTTCAGGCGGGCTGGCCAGAGATACAGTGTTCTGGAGAGGAAAGGACAAAAGCGTGCTGTCCAATCGAAGATTACCGCAACCGGAGGGGTCCTATAAACGTGCGGAAACGAGGCGAGGAAAAACCGAGCTACAGCACCGGGACGAACGTTACGAGGGAAAAACGGGGGTCGGAAATGTCACGGCACCGACAGACAAGGGCACAGCTCAGCAGGAGTGCCGGCCACTACTTTGGGTAACGGCACTGGCGAAGCTCCCCATTGAACTACGGAGAAGAACCAGCAGCGGAAGGGGCCTGTGAGGACACCCCTACCAATATCACAAGTAGGACAACAACAGGCTAAATAGATGGGTTAACAAGAGAAGATACGCAGCGGCGACGGGTTGGACCTGATTGGTTGACGATCATAAGCCCATGAAAGGAGCGCAGACTAGGGAAGGATTACACCTAACTGGGCAAAAATCGGTCCATATGCGGGAGGAAACCAGAAAAGCGAAGGGAGAAGAAGAAGCCGAATAAACCTTTCTCGACGAACGCGGGGACCCCGCATGCGGACAAACTTATACCAGGGCCCTCAGGAAGGGGGCTTACCTTTGAAGTAGAGCGAACCGGGTGGCGCGAATCTCCCAAGTCGGAAACAACATGCAGAGACCGTCGGCAGTGAAGTGAGTTGAAATCACTGGAATCCTATCCAAAAAAACAAACCAACGCGAAACGCAAGCGAGCCTGTGCATCTACGTGATTCCGTCATAATTTTCGAAAGTCGCCCCAGATTCCTCCGAAAGGCGCGGAGAGACCAGAGAGCGAGAAGACCTGTTGAGCGAGAGCCACAGTGGCGAGGAGAAAACATGCGAGACGAAGAGCAAAACAGCTCCGCCATATACTTAAATTAGATCTCTCGTCTGAAAACTCCCAGCTCCGTGAAAAGATGAACGAAAGCGCTGCAAGAGCCCAGGAAAAAAAAAATCGAATCCGATACAGTCAGTTTACCCATGCTCCCCGCGAGGACGCATCGATCTTCCAATTCGTAGCCTGGCAAGAAGCCCTGACACCACGCGGGGGAGCCGGCCTGACTAGGGTGGCATCGTCCCGGTTCGGGCCTCAAGAAATAAAACACCTTTGCTCGAGGGGCTGTGATGAGGGCGGAAAGGCGAGGGAGAGCGCAACATAAATCTCGGCAATCGTTCCAAGTCGAAGTGTGGTGCTTTCTCCAATCTGAAGTTCTTGCGCGAAAGGGGCAAGCATCGAATAAAAGAAAGGGGACGAACCAAGAAATCTGGTTAATGGTCGTCGATACCATCTTTTGGAATGAGACATGGTCAGAATGCGTTTAAAGCATATTTATGAAGCAGGAACATGTGGGAAATTCATGAAGGCCGCAGAAGGTGTCGCGCGATGGAGCAGGTTCTTTTAGGTTTCAGGCATGCCTGTGTCGCAAATCTTCCTGGACAGGACGTGCCGGTCAGATCTCAATGATCGTCAACCGCTGGCTGCCCGAGAGACAAAAGAGAAGGGGGGAACACGCCCCACCTTCGAAAGCAGTTTGAGAATTCGAAGGGGTGGAATACAAGAAAAGCATATTTGAGGAGGTGTTATCATGACTCTCCCCGACGTTGAAAAGTCGAAAAAGAGAATGCAAGGAAAGGACTGGCATCAACCGGATCCAAAAAAATCCTGGGAAGTGTAAAGACAAAAAAAAGGAGCCCTGGTGCGACGGAGAGGAGGGGATGAGTTGGCCTTCCCGTGTGACGGTAATGAGAGCACTTCAATGGGACAGCGATGCTATCGAAAATGTACACCAGATCTTCAACTCTCCTCAATAAGAATTGATACCTATACTGGATATAGGAAGGTAAGGGAGGAATAAGTGAATGGGAAGGTGAGGGACAGAAAGGGGTACCGAAGGCCAACACCAAAGTTGAAGATCTCACTGACAGAATATCTAGCGCAATTGAATTGCTTAGTGCTACTAAAATAGATCCGTTTCTTTTATGGGGGGGAGAGAAAAACCAGGGTTCCGAACACACAAGAAAGGATATCGTCGCAATTGGGCGAACATAGCACTTGGTCCGCATTGTGGAGTTTTGGCGCCCGGGAAAAAAGGCCAGTTTGCGCTGTTTCACATTATCGTAACAATGGGAGCGAGGACGCAAGAGAAAGGAATGGAACAGTCGCCCACAAAAGAGTACAGATGCGTCTGACCGAACCTCGTTCGGCCAAAGATGCCGACAATGCAAGGCGGGTGAGAGAAGACAAGAAAGGAAAGGAGAGAAAGCATAGAACCTATATGCCGGCCGGCAGTTCCGTTTCATCGGGACAAAAAAAAATAGGGCCGTCGAGCAGCAACCAAGAGACGGCACGTTCTGTCTCCGGAGAAAAACGCAGATCCGTAACTAAAAGAAAGAGTAGTAAACGAGAGAGAGAAATCTGCTTCGCTTAGGAAGACGGATACAGAGAACGAAGAGGGAAAAAGGCGAGGTCGTAAGCGAGCGAGCCCAGGGCGTTATGACACGTACCTGGAGCGCTAGGCGAGATGCACAGCCTTGCGCTTGACATTCAGACGCTCCACCCGGAAAGCGACATTTGAGAAGGGGAAAAAAGGGGGAAAAAGGAGGGAGCATAGCGGGAAAGAACGAAAAGACGGTGGGCGACCAGAGGTTTTTTGGGGGGGGGGGGGGCTCATGAAGTCCTAGATAAATTTCCTAATGTGGAAAGAAAAGGGAAGATGTGGTTAGTCCCAATGGAAGAGAAAGACCCTGAAATCGCTAAGGGAGGGGGGAGAAATTGGGCGAATGCGGTTTTGGTGTCGGAAAAAGGATATGCCCCCTAGACGGAAGTACTTCTCTCAATCCCCTCCTTCATCACGAAGAGTTCTATTTCATGAGTGGAAAAGAGGGAAACCTGCAGAGTCAATCGGTGTTTGGTGAAGGACTCGGAAGCCCATGAGAAATTCAAAAAAGGCAATACCTACCTTGTCTCCCGTATGGTCTCCATTTGCAAAGCTGGACGAGGGGGGGAATTCGCGAGCAGGAAAGATTGTCACAGGCGCGGAAGATCTCATGGACAGGTACTGGAAAATAAAACCTCTCTCTATCACAGGTCTTTGCTCTTGATTAAGACGTTCACCGGGACTGAGGGATTCGGGTGATGAAAACCTATAACATGGGATCGGGACGAATAACGGAAACTTTTTGGGGACGGATGCAATAACCTAGCAGAATACTTACTGGCTTTTATTTGAGCAAAAACTGAACATAGCCAACAAAGAGTGGTGCAGGTTTGGGAGGCTTACCGAAGGAGGCTTCCAACGAGGGACTAGCACTCTGGTGGGAGATTTTTTCTCAGGAATGAAAGAAAAGGGAAGAAAGAAAGCCGGGATGGGGGCGCACAGCAATAAGGGAGCTCTGCCGCTGGTCATACCACTAACGACAGAGGTAATCATCATCTTCTGAAAATTCCTCTTTATGCCATCATTAAGCCAAGTTAATGAGGGGGGAAAGACAGTGGACTAAAACGAGGACTGCATTCATTCAAAGAGTCCGCTCCTCGGAAAAATTCTCCGGTTCGGGGAATCAGGTTAGAAAGACAGAGGGCGATGACTAAAGGAACGCGCGCCCCATTTTGGAACAACCAAACCTGGAGCGGGCAAGAGGTGCTGGAAATCAGCAAGGCCTATCGTCAAAGCAATCCTAGCAACGTTTTATTGTGCATGTGGAAAAGGGAGCAGAAAAGCCAAAACCAGTTCAGGCCCTTCCGGAGCTACGCCAGCTGTGGGGCGGGGCGGGGGTGGTGGTCAAAACAGGCGAGTACTTCTAGTAACTTACTATCGATCCTGTAAGGATGTTAAGACTATGTCGGGTCACGAGGGGGGGGGCTGAGGAGTCAGAAGGGGGTGAATGGGGCGGCGGCAGGGCTTTAGAATATCGAAAAAGCCGGCGATGTTTTTGCGCTTCCCAACAGAGTATAAGAATGATTGAAAAAGATGTCGGCGAGGAGTGGTGGTGGAGAAGGGCGGGAGCTTGTTCGGGGACTGAAACCTGTTGCACTCGAGCAAAAGGGCTCAAGAGCAAAACTGGCTCTTTTGCAAATCGAAAATGGTGGAGGAAATCGACAAGCGTCAGCCGGCCCCAGGGAACCTGCGGCGGCTTTGAGCGCTCCTAAAAGTGTTAAGGGTCAGTGCCGAGCGCGGAATAAGTCCGAGCCGATTGAATTGAACGAACGCCGAGGCTGCCATGGGTTACTGGAAGTTGGGGGGAGACGGGATTTCTGCGCACCATTGGCATCTCTACTAAATCTCCGAACGCGCCGTCTACTGTTCTGGTCACAAATGCGTGGAAGACGTTCGGGGGGAACGCGTTTTTTATCAGTCGCAGGGCGTCGCGCTTCTGTCACAAAGCACTGGGGCAAGCATGAGTTGGGGTTTCACGCGCACGGAACGAGGCCGCGATCAACGAAATTGAATGATCGTCACACAGCAATCAAAGAGGTCAAATGAACCCCGCGGGAAGATTCCGGGTAAAGCGTGAGATTCGTGGCAAGGGGGTTGTTATCACCGGGGAAAGTGGGGGGGGCACGGTTTGGGCACCGAGCAAGCAAGATTAACTGATCTCGTCGTCGGTACTGTAGACATTTGTCGTCCTCCCTGACCTCACCTGCACTAGCCCAGCAAGGGGGGAACGGCAATGGGAAGAGGAAGGGAACGGCGCTGAAGGTGCTCGGGGAACATTCCGAAAAAATAACGTATAGACCTGGGCCACCTTTCGGGAATAAACTAGCCGCGGGAAACAAGGAGAGGAGGAACACGCCGGGGACCGTACGCTTGCATGGAACTAGCCAATGATGTGTGAATCCCCGACACAAATATGATCACTGTCTGGAAAAGGGGGGCGCCTAGAAACGGCAGAGGAAGTCAATCAGCATCGTTCCGTGAAAGGGGTTTGTTTATGGTGAAGGTAATTTCACGATCAGATAAAGAATATCGAGGGGAAACCAAAGACGTAGGGAGGGGTCTTTTATCGTTACCCTAAGAAAGCACAAGCCGTATGGTAGCTGCCCTTTTTTACGAAGAAAGGGGGCCGAAGGATACGGCGCGTTAAGAGTAAGTTCGCGCTAGCCGGAAAACGATTGACGGAACTACCAGAAGGCCGCGTGTTAAAAAATAAAACACTATATGGCAAAGTCCGAGGCATAGAAATACGACCGAGGGGGAGGAGCTGCCTGTGCCTGAGTGAACGTAAGCCTCGTTTTCCGTTGCTCTCTTAAGCAAACACCAGCCAGACACTTGGAAAGGGGGGGGGGGGGGTTTCGGGCAGCAAGGTGCGCGCATAAAGGCCGTTGCCCGTAGTCTGGGCTAAATAACTTTCTACGGGGGGTTTAAGGGACAAGGAAAGTAGTCGAAGTAACCCAGGTATGTGGCCAAAGGTCTGGAAAGAAAATTTGTTCGGGAGCGGGACTCCTCCGGGGGCGTGTAGGATGAAAAAAGGGGAGAGGGGGGGGGCAGAGGAAGGGACCACGGAGACTCCGCCGAATTCGGTAAGGCTGTGAGAGTGGTGATGGCTCCCTTGTCCCCCCCCACAGGTGCCAGGGGGGGTTTGGTCAATGTGCGTGGGACGAATTTGGTGACCAACAATAAGACTCCGGAAGTGTAGGCGATGGGACAAATGTTGCCACCCCTTTCTCTTGGACGCTGGCAAGTGGAAGGGAAGGGGGGGGACTGGAGGGAAGCCATACGCAACTTGGCAAAGAAAAGCCCAGGACAGGGTTGTGGGCTGTTTGGTTCTTATACTCATTCGCCACACAAGGACTGCACAACCGATAGCGCGCAGACGA
>Ga0179593_1513176_pt1 | contig 14003 bp, 17 predicted proteins | sample CZODoug2_1_08_16_FD_185931 | JGI IMG/M metagenome (GOLD analysis project Ga0179593, IMG submission 185931) | Vadose zone soil fungal communities from Angelo Coast Range Reserve, California, USA - CZODoug2_1_08_16fungal (PacBio error correction) | ecosystem: Environmental > Terrestrial > Soil >...
GGCAAGCAGAGGGCACATCGAGGGACAAAAAAATAACTTCCAAGAAATCGAACAGCATGCCCGTAAGAGGGAAAGTAGACAAGTGCGCGATAGAGCGACTTCTATAGGGAAATGCCTTTTCGACCTGGGGAAACCAGTGTTGACGCGCAAAATTCTGGAGAACGATGGGAGATATTGGACCGGGAAAGCCGAGGAGAAGGGCAAAAAACGGCGGATTCACTTAAGGGCTCGGTCACAAACAAAGAAGGCAACCGTTGATGAGGAAGGCCTGAAACGGACCCTTTCCCATTCGGGCTGTACTCACGCAGGCTGGGGAGGGGTGTGGGGGGGGGAATTAAAACGTCCTAACGAAAGGATAACGGAGCGGACAGTGATTGCGAGGTGGGAGTGAAGGGGCCAGGAAGGGGGTGGCTATCCTCGGGGAAAAAAAGCGGGGGGGACGTCTGTGGGAGGGAGTAAGACCTTCGTCAAAACAAACCTCTGATTTTCAAAACTGGGGTTAGAAGAAAATGTGGAGTCCAGGCTTCAAAAAGCTAGTGTCAAAAAAAGGGGGGACCACGTGTGACAATAACACAAAGAAGGGGGAGGGAAGAAGGGTCTGGTGGAATGGGAAACTGGGATCAGTCAAATCGATGGGGCCTGGAAAAGGGCACATTGGAGGGGATGTCAACTGCATAAACGTACAAAACAAAAACGAAAAGGCGTACCAGGCAACCCCGAAGTGAAGGGCCTGGGGGTAAAAGCTGTTGAGCAGGGCCAAAACCAAAAATTCTACGTTGACGTCGGGACCTCTATGAACTCTTGAACAACACGATGAAGGAGGACTGGGGAGAGGACAAGGGCTTTAAAAAAAGGTTGGGTACAAAAACACAGAGCCCTAAAAGACGGTGGCAACAGGGTTGTACTCGGGTAGGGGAGCCCAGGAATCAGAGATAAGACTGCCTCGGGAAAGGAAAGCAGGTGGGAGGGAGGAAACTTAGAAACTCTTGATTCCCAAAGTCCGGTTTCGAAAAGGGGGCACGATTTCTTTGCGATTTTTTCGCGAATGGGGCGTTAAAAATCAAGTGGGAACGCCCGGGGCGAAGCGCAGGAGAAACGTCAAGGAGCGAGAGCCGTGCCCCGTCAGGAGAAAAGTTGTTTGCTGGTGATGACTTGCTTAAAGGGGAGCAAACGGGGGGGGTGGTTGAGAAATCAACTTTCAAGGATTCCTTTACGGCGGGGGCGCGAAAAGAAAAAATTTGACATAGCAGTTCAAGAGGTCATGAGGTATAGACTGGAGCACGGCGAGCCAGGCTCGGGGAAGTCTCCTGTCGGGGAGAAAAGTGCGGGTCGGGCGGTTGAGGGAACAATCAGCAGCATGAACCGGGATATTTCGGTAGAGGGAAAAGGCCCTGAAGGGCAGTAATTGGGGGGAAGGCAGGTCAGAAAAGCATAAACGGCGGGAAACAAGTTATTTTCGGGGGTCGATCAGTAAGGAGGCGAACGGGCTTGATTCTGAAAGTCTGAAAAGGGACGGGTCGATGGGGTGCAGGCGGACGGTCTTTCAGGGGAAGAAAAAGAGTAGTATTCCGGAAGAAGGGAGTTTAGGGGGCGACCAAGACGCTGGGAATCAGGTTGACAGGTTGAAAAGTGGGTGAATGAAACAGGGGGAGACGTGCACCAGAGGTGGCCAGCGAGGGGGACACAAATACGGGCAAGCCCCGGGGGATTGTACATAAAAAGATGTGACGGGAGAAGGAGTGGAAGCCGTTACTGTAGAAAGAGATACCCGGGTATGACACCCCTGGGACAACGCAAGGGTCGGGGCGTGACAGAATTTGGGACGAACAATGGTGGGGGGGGAGGAGATCCAGGGGTCTGTAGCATGCTAAAAGGAAAACAGAATCACTATTAAATGGTTTTACAAAGAGGGGACGGGGAGGAAGGGGAGCTGTAGTCCCGGACAGAGGTGCTGCCAAGGGGAGTGTTCTAAAGCAAACTTTGGAATACAACACCAAGGCAACAAGAAAAAAAAAGTGAAAAGACATTAAGAGGATCCATCAAGAAGGGGCCGCTCACCACCAACCAAGGGGGAAAAAAGAAACTTTAGAGAAAGGTGTAGAAGGGAAAGGTGGGAGATCGACTTGAAAAGAGAAAAAAAAAAGTCGCGCTGCGGGGGTTGCGAGAGGCCGTATACTCTGACTGGAAAAAACAATTGGTCGGCGGAAGGGTTCATAATCTTAGGGGGACTTAAGAACTGAAAGGCCGGGATTGGCTGAAAGGTTTACTTTCATGATTGGAAGGGTGTACAGTGTCGTGGGGCTGTGGTCTGTGCGTTCGCCGCTGGTATGAAAAACTGCTTGCGTGACGAAAGACTGGCGAGAGGTGAAATTCGGCGCATGCACGGGACGGATAGGGTCGCCGGAAGAAAGGATACAGATGAGAGCATACACCCCAGATTGAAGCTCAAGCGAGATGATCAACCGGGGGGCGAGACGATTTCCGCTCCAAACTGAGCGAATGGAGGACAAGAAAAATAAGGAGCGGCGGGTGGAAAATTGGGATTAAAAAAGGTAAGAAGAAAAATAGAACGTGCAATTGAGGTAACTTCTTCCGGTCCGGGTAAAAAAAAACACTGGTCTGCTTGTAATTAGCGTCTCAAAAGGGTTCTAGAAGGGGGGGAGGAAGTGGGCGATTGAAGCTCAAGGGGCAGAAAAAATCAGAAGAAATATGATGCTTCCTCCATGGTAGATATTGCCCTACGTGGGGGGAAAGCATACTTGGAAAACCGCAAGGAGAAAAAAGTCTATCATAGAAAGCGCGGAGAAACGGTCGGATCAGGAGGGATTGGAAGGCAAAGTCACGCTGTTACGGGAGGGGGATCTGAGGGGGGGAGTTTAAAAAAGCGGCTCTGTCAAAATTCAAGAAGCGCAACTCGGATCCATGCATACGTTCTCAACAAATTGGTTGACAGAGAATAGACGAGGAAAAGAAAAGGCAAATTAGTGGAGGAACATTAGAGGGCTCCACAAACAACCGAACAGCAACTAAAAATGAGCAAGACAAAAGGATTAGGAAGGTTATAGGGGGTAACCTACGGCACATATGTGCGCCAAGAGAAAATAATCGGGCGGGGGGAGGGGGGGGGAGAGGATAAAACCTCAATACTAGGAATTATTTTAGGCTCCATGGCGTTCTGGTAAACACGACAAAGACGTTCCAACCAGTGACGAGAGGGCTGGAGGGGAAATTCGGTCAAGTGAAAAAAGGGGAAAACGGGGCGGGGGAAGTCGTGTCTGTAAAAAGAGAGGCAAATGAAATGGACTCATAAAAAAACAAACAACGTAGGTCTCCAAAAAAGAGATGGGGTATAAAAAGTGAGTTTGAACGCGCTGGACCCGCCCAAAGGAAATCGTGTTCACCGAATCCCGAGGCAGGGGACGCGAAAAAAAAAAAGCTTCAAAAAAAAGGAAGACGCGTTTGGTCGTGGTTGTGCGCCCGTACTGGAAGAAGAATAATCAACTAATGTGCCAAATATCGCGCCAAAAAAGAATTGAGGCTTAAGGAGGAGAACACCTAACATTGAAGAGGGGTCACCGCGAGCTTTACTCAAAGAACGAAACGGGTTTACTTTCTCCACTGCTGCCGCGGGAAGGGGGGAGGAGAACGAAATTGTCGGAAAAACGAGAGTAGTGAAAGGCCGAGTGTCAGCCAATTTTTCTCCCGGAGGAGAAAGAGTGGCACCTGGATATTGTAGGAAGATAGCTTACCACCAGGGAGTCGCTCCTCCGCACAATCAAAACAAAGAGTGACCCCTGCCCGGCAAACTCCCGCTAAAACGCCAATCCCTTCAAGAAAACCTGTTGAAAGAAGGATCACGTATCAAGTGGAACGTCTGCAGTGTTCGGATCTAGCAGGATTGGGGGCGGAGAAAAGAGTTCAATCGCTACCAGGGAAGCATAACCATTCTATTATTGATAGCCAAAGGGGGAGAGGAGCCAGACTTTCAGAAAGTAAAAAAGTCCTAGGAACAGGGTGCCAATAACAGGACAGAAAGCAGTGGAAAGGAAATCAGCAATGCCTTGAGTGATACAAGGGAAATCACGGGGGTTAGTCCACATCCGCAAGAGGCGGCGGAAGAAAAGGGAGGGAGTCGTCGGCGCTGCCTCGAATCCCTCCTTGAAATAAGGGGCGGAGAAAGGGTAATCTTTGTGGAGCGTTTCTGCTTAATCAGGGTGTCTCCAAGGGAAGATCGTTCGCTCAGTCAAGGCAATAACGACGAATCACAAAGGATCGAAAACCAGGAGGGAAAGAAAAACGCCTTCGGAAAAGGAAGGTGGGATCATCCGCGGCGGAAAAAAGAAAAAGGAAAAAAAGAAAAAATGAATCGGTAGCGTACAAGAAAAATAAGGACCTGCAGCCAAGAACCTTTAAAGCAGAAAAAGACCACGGAAAAGAAGAGGTCTTCCCAAACAGAGGACGGGCGGCTGCCCGAAAACCAACGAGAATACTGGTGTTATCGAGGACCAGTCGATCATTCATAACCAGTCTACACGACTTGAATTGGGGAAGATTTCCCGGTCTGGGTTGCAACAAAGGAAAGGGGGGGGGGGTGGTGCGCCGATGGAGCAGATTTGGGAAGGGGTCGGGGGGGGACGAAGAAAGGTTGTGGGAAAGGGGGGTTTAGAGTCAAATTCAAGGTGGAAAGAAAAACCGATGGAGTCAGCGGGGTTGTCCCGTCCCACTCCCAGATCCCTTTCAACCCAGAGAAAAAAAGGAAGAAGGATGAGAAGATGCTACCTAATGTGGAGTAGCTAAAGCCCACTATCTTTACAATACAAAGCTCTCAAGGGGGGGTGGGGGACCAAGAGGCCACTCTTGAAGGACCTAAAAAACCTCGTCGGAAGCGCAAGGGGAAAAACCCGCTAACTCTGTGATAGAAAGAGGCTCCGTATCCAAGGGGGGGACCGGAACAAAGCGGGAAATTTGCCAGGTCGAAAAAAAGGAAACAGATGGGGGGGGGGAAATTCCAGTCCACACTTCACCCCGCAGTAAAGGGGAAGGAAGATCCTTTGGACGTCAACCCCCGTGAACGCCTGGGGGAAACGAAGGCAATGCAGTCTCTTTTGCACCTTTCGAAAATACCGGAAGATCCTAAAAAAGACCTGAACAAGAATCAAACCTGAACCATAAATCGGAAAAACTAAATCCAAGTCATTAATTTAAGCAGCCGTCGCCAAGCCTTGCCTCAAAGGAAAAAAAATGGCCGAGAAGGGAGATACACGCGGAAAAAAAAGTAAAACCGGACCTTTCAGGAAGCGCCCTTTCGGAACCAAAGAGAATGTCTCGAGGCCGCTTTCTTCTTGACCCGCAAAGGCCCGTAACAAATAAAGAACATAAGGGATGCGCTCCTGGGAGGGGAGACCTGAGTCGACTTAAGAAAAAAAAACAGAAAGAACACAAAATGGCGCCCCTCTAGTCCAAGGCTTTTCCTGCCATAAAACAAAAAAGGGAAACACCTTTGGTCTGACGGGCGGAGAAAAATGAGCCAAAGTAGAGAGAAATGCCAAGACCCCCAAACTCTAGGACGGGAGGCCTATCAAGGGACTTGAGGGAGGAGGGACAGGGGAAAAGAAAGAAGGTTCAAATGCCAGCCTCTAAACGGAAAAAAGGTTCAACAATTCGAGGAAAAAAGGAGGGATAAAGAGTTTTAGGAAACGTAAAAGGGAAATAGAAAGGATTGCTCGCCCGGGGAGAACACCCCGAACCCTGCTTCGAAAAGAAAGAGTCCAGGAGGGGAGATGGGCCTCAACTCATTAGTCCGCCGGGGGGGGCTTGGTAAAAAAAGGTTTTGGTGAAAAGAACGAACCCGGGTCATCCCAAAGGGTGAAAGCTGCAAGAGGGGGGAGTGCAAGATGCTTCTTGCACCGACGTTAGCATCCGGAGGTTGGGAAGGAAAACTAAGAGAGAAAACGCACAACTCTCCTGTTGAATTAGGAAGGAAAAAGTGCATCTGGGGGGGAGTGACGCCCGCTGGCTGTGTGGTGTGCAAAAGCAGGGACTCAAGGAGCAAGAAATGTTCACTTACAAACCCACGGTCAAGAAAAACCGCGTTTGACGAGGAACCGTGAAAATTGAACTAAGAAATGGGTACCGCCACATGAGGGGGGGGGGTTCTACACAGGGCCGGGTAATATCTGGGGAGGAACTTTGTAAAAATGAGAACCCCCGGCTCAGATCATAAAAAGGGAAGAGAGCCGTCCGGAAAGGAAGAAAGGGAAAATCCAAAGACGCCGGCCTCCGCGGAAACGGGCGGAACAAAGGAAGGAGCCTACTGAAAGAAACAGCAAAAAAATACTTTAATCTCAGGGAGTTCGGAGGAGGGCCAAAAAGGGAACCCAACTAAAGGGAACAGAAAGGATAGGTGGAAAAAAAGGCCCCCCCCGAATTGGAGGGGCGCGGCCTGCAAAACTACCTACATACTGGTAAGCTGGGAACAGGGGGTCACGAGGAACATGGGAATTGTCCTCCAGGGCAAAGGGGAAATGCCAGCAGGAGCGTTCGATTACTGTGAATAAGGGAATGGTCGAAAGGGAATTAATCCTATTACGCGAAAAAGAAACATGCAAGGGGCAAAGGGAAGTGACGAGAAAAAAAAAAACTCATATCCTAAAGGCTACAAGAAGAGACGGAATTTCGGATGCAACCGAAGGAATGAAAAAAATAACAGCGCGGGTGACGAACTTACGCAAACAAGATCAGCGCTCAAACAAACAAAAAAGAGTAGTAGGAAGGATCAAAGGGGGTTTTCTGACAAAACAAGAGCAAATCTGAGGAGAAGGACTACCGGCGGCTAAGCGGGGACAAAGGACGGGGAGGATGGGAGAAAAGGGCTGGCAAATAGTGCAAAAAGGGAGGGGCTGTTCACCAGAAGGGGTCGTTTCGTCAATAGGAGAACGAAAGAGGTCAAATTGAGCCAGAGTGCAGAATGAAACAGAAAGACGCAAAGAAAGTCAGTTGGGAACACAAGAGATTCACTTCCATGAACGCTCAAAAAAGCCAGCAAAATTTTGATGGGTTAGGGGAAGCCTGGAAGCACCATTTACCAAGAACGGTAATGGGGAAAAAACGGGGAAAACAGAATAAGGCTGGAGGGATTGTTGGTTGGGGAACGGGGGGAAACACAAAGACGAGGCTCACAGTGAAGTGCGCATTTTTTTTGGAAGGGGAGGGAGGGCATGCATTCACAAAAAAGAAATCTCGGGTTTACGAAAAGGGACCGGCGTCGGTGGATAGGAGAAATACGAATGAGCACCCTCTTACAGTTTGCGCAACAGGGGGGGGGGACAGACAAGGGCAACAGGAAAAAACAAGCGGAGTATTCAAAGATAATACAAAAAAAAAAAGGAAAAGGTGTAGAACCGAAAAAAAAAGAATGGGGTGTGGAAAAAAAGGGGGGTTCTGTGCAAGGGTCACATGGACGAAGGGAAAAGATGGGAAAGTGGGGGGAAGGGGCCATTATCTGATGAGGTGAAATGACGCTGAAGTGTTCAAAAAAAGCCTTCAAAGCAAAAAGGATGGACCCCGGGAAAGGCCGAAGAATGAAAAACAGTAGAACTTTGGGGTGCAAAAGGGAGTTTTGGAGAGACAACCCGTAAGGAGAACGTCCTTCGAATAAAAGCTGGCACTCTGGAACACTCTGAGAAAACCTCGTGTTATTACATGGGAGGAGGTTTTGGGAAAAGAGGACGGGAAACAGGATATCATGGAAGCGAAAAAAAAAAAAGTGAGCGCATCTGGATGAGCGAAGGAAGGAGTAAAGAGGTGTGCGAGTCAAAATTGCTCTCAACGGAAGAGAGTCCCGGCGGGTGCTGTTAATCTGAAACTAGAAACAAGTTGCTTTTTGTAATCGATTGGGGGGTTTTTTGAACTGAGAAGTTGAAGGAAACAGCTCTTTTGCCGTCGCCGAGGGGGGGAAGCGAGCAGGAGGCTTTGCGAGACCGCGAGAAAGGTTCAGAGAGGAAAGGGGGGGGTTGTGGTTGTGCGCAAGCTTCTGACTTTGGGCTAAGGGGGCGCAAAAAGGCACAGACCGAAAAAAAAAAAAGGAAGGGAAGTTCCTTAAACAGCTGGAGAGGAAAGAACGGGGGGAAAATATAGTTGGAGAAAGGAGTGCTGAAACTGGGTGGAGAAGGCAGAAAAGGTGAGGGAGGTCAAATTCGCTCAGGGGTGCAGGGGGGAGGGGAGGTAGGGACCGGGCGTTTGGCGGGCCCCGCAGCAGCACGCAGAGAAGGCAATGAGGGGCAAGGGAGCGTCAAAAACCTGAGTCGGAACCTTGGGGGGGGCCGCGGCTGACTACGCGCGAAAAAAAAGGAAAACCAGTGATTTGGCGAGATTGCAATGCTTGCGAAGCGGCTTCGGGGAAAAAAAAAAGGAAGGGGGAACTCATTTCTGTTGCAGGCAAGGGGGGAAGAGGGTTGGGGCTGGGGAGGGAGTAAAGGTAGGAATTGATTTTTCAAAAATAGGGAGCCACGAAAAAAAAAGGACGGGGGACCAGAGTGTTAGTTGCCTTATACAAGGGAAAAGGAACGGGGGGGAAAGGCCGGTCCGAAGCAAGGGGGCCGGAAAGGAAGAATACCCCCCAATCCCCGGGTTCGAAAGGGGGCAGTAAATGGAAAGGGAGAAACTTGTAAGAGTAGAGATCACCGAGTTTATGGAGGTTAGGAGACCAGGGGAGAGGCCCTACTAGTGGAGGGGTGGTAGGGGGAGGAAGAAGGGGGGGAAGAAATGTGGAGGTGGGCAAAAATATCGGGCCGGGTGGATGAAAAAGGGGAAGGTAGCACAGACTAAGCATATTGGGACAACACCAGGAGAGGGGGATTGAGGGGTAAGGAAGAGGGAAAACTGAAAAAAAAGCAGAATTATTGGAGGAAAGGGCAAAAGAGTACTCTAAACCGCCCCTTGGGGGGAAAAACAAAAGGCGGGCACCCGACTACTCCATTAAGCACCCCTGAGAAGAGGAAGGGCGACCCCGAACCTTTCAAGAGGAAATAATGAGGATAAAGCGGGGAGAAAAGACGGTTAATTATCGACTGCAGAATTTCGTATAAAACCCCGTGATAGAAGGGAGGTTCATTAAAAGGAGAGTACAGGTCGTTCAGTAGCCGTGTCAGGACGTGTCAGAAAAGGAGTCTGTAGGGAAGGGGTAAGCCGGCCGGATGGGGTCGCAAGTAGGTTCAGATTTAAAAAAAATCTTATTACGCGGAATACGGGGGGGTCAGGGGACTGTTGTGGACGAAGGGAGGTAAAACATCGAGAAGAGGCGTACGAACTAGGTTGAAAGGAAGGGGGGGTTTAAAGAGAGAAATAAAAAAAGCTGATAACTAAAAAGCGATGAAAAGACTCGACAAGTCCCCAGAAAAGAAAAGGAAACAAGCTAATCGCTTTGGCCCATCAACCGTGGGATGGAAAAAAAAGTCCGAGGTCTAAGGGGAGGGGTGGGAGGAACGAGGAACTAGGCCGCGGGGTGGAAAGAATTCTTCAAACTTGGGGGGAATTCACCATACTGCTGGGGGGGCAAGTGGGGAGGGAAGGGGTTATCAAAGAAGAAAAAAAAGGGCTGTCTCCTGGTATGACAAGTGCGGCGCAGGGGAAGAGACTTGGGTGGGAGGCAAGTTGGTGCTGGGCGAAGGAGCGCGAAAGATCTCAAATAAAGAAAATATTGGGTCCTCATGCCCTTCCGAAAAGGGAGAGGGGAAAGGGAGTCTAAGAAAGATAAGACAGAAGCACAATGGGGAAGAAGAAAAAAAGAGGAGCTCTAAAGAGGAAAAACGTGTTGATTTGAGAAAGTGGAGGAATCGGGTAAGGGGAGGTTTTCACTCGGGGCGGGTGCCTGGCATGTGGCACGCGTGGGGGGAGGTGGGGTTGCTGAGGAATCGATCCGGACGATGGGCCTATAAAAAGCAAAGGGGAACAAGGCAACAACTTGCGAAAAAAGGGCGAAACAAGGTCAGGAGCTGCAAGAGGCCGGGTAACCCGCATCAGTGTAGAAACAAGGGAGGGGGAGCATCAATTCCGTAAAAAGAAAGACCTAGCTGGGGGAGGAAGAAAAACAGGAAGTCCTGGGAGGATCTGGAGGTTAACCTTACATGTGTTAGCGGAGGAAAAGGACCTTACTAAAAAAAAAAAGAGGCGGCTTGGCTGAAGGCATCATCAATAGAGACATTTTTGGAGAAAAAAAGGACTTGTCAGCTGTGGACACACGACAAAAGTCCAGGGGGCCCCGGTTTGCGAGTTCTGTCATAAGTTCGGCGCCCGCAGGGGAGAGTTACTGGAGGAAGGGGTGGGCTTGACCGAGCGGAAAAAGGATGGTGGGATACCCCCCTCTAGAATAAAAAAAGAAACAGATAGAAAGAGAAGGAGTGGTAATACACAGGGGAAGGGAAGGCGTTCCAAAAAAACACGCAATCGTGTTCATGAATCCCGAGGCCACAGGAAAGTCACGAGCAAGAAAAAGCTTCAACCCGGTACACGCTTTGGTGTGTGAACCTCCGAAAAAAAAAAAAAAAAGAAAGAAAGTATACTATCCAATATTTAAGGAGGGGGGAGGCCTCCTCCAAGCATCTTCATGGGGACACGAAGCGACGGCTTGCCCGCAAAGAAAATGTGCCGTATGGTGAAACCGCGGAGCCTTCAGAAAAGGACGGGAAACTTTGCTCCATCGCGGGCGGTCGTAAAGAGGGGTAAAAGCGATTCGCCTCTATGCAGGGGTGTTCGACAGGCAATCTTTCAGCGCGGAAAGGTGGGCGAAAGGAGGCAAGGAAGATTGGCTCCTTGGATGTCTCTTTCTGAATCTGAAGAAAGAGACCCTTAGAAGAAAAGGGGGGAAAAAGAAGAAATCCACAAACCCACGCGTCCCTCTGCAAAGCAACGATGAACGACAACTGGGTCCAACGTTCCAAAAGGAGGAACAAAAAGTGATAAATCCCGTTTTTTTACTCAGAGTCCAAGCGTAGCTCGAGAGGGGGGGGATTAAGCAGAAGGGAAAAGGGATACATTTAAAGAGAGGCAAGGGCGCTACCAGAAAGCAGAACCACAAGTTCTCTGGTTTAGAGGGAAAAGGGGGGGGATCCTCAAAAACCATGGACAAGAACTTCCGGAACAGGAGCCTTAAAAGAAAACAGAGCCATCGGTTCAGACGGACAGGAAAAAGGAAGAAAATAAAAGGCCATTCTAGGTGAGTACCCCGTAGAAAGTGGAAGGAAGGTCGGACCAACAAAAGGAGGAATAGGGGGGCTGTGAGGAGTCACAAAAAAGTCGCTATCGCGCGCAGGACCCGGGCTCAAAGCCACACTGACACAAAAAAAAAGATCGAGCGGTCTCGAGGGAAAGCCTTGAGATGTTAGGAGAGGGACGTCTTCCCGCTCACTCGCTCTCCAGAATGAAAGGGGAAAAAACAAAAACTAAAAAAAAAAGGGTCAAACGTACTCAACCAGGGGGCGGGTGTCGGTCGTAGCGAGTAAAGCTGGTGTACTAAGAAATCGCGAAAGGCAATGTAAAAAGGGTAAAAAGAGAAGTGAAAAAAACCAAAAAGGAGGTAATAAGGAAAAAGGGAAAGGGAAAAAAAGAGGAATGACCCGGCCGTAGAAGGAAAGTCAAAGACCTGACGATTAGACAAGAAGGGGACAAGCGTTGTCTTGAAAGCAGCCTTTTTAAATAAAAAACCGGCTCGAACCGCTTTAGCGAAGGCCGGCCAGTCGACAAGAACGCGCATTCTAGGACCTTCGTAGGAAGGGGAAAGAGGGGGGGCAAGAGGGGTCACCGGTTCCCCAACGATTGGAGACAGGGGACTTAATGAGTAAAGGGTGGGGAGGGGGAACATCCCTGGGGAAGAAGGGTGCGGTTTAAGGACACTAGGGGAAAGAGGACACTCTAGGGGAAAAGGGGGGGGGTGGGTCAAAATCCCCTATCCCCAGTCATCACAACGACCTATTTAAAAAAACTTAATAAGAAAGGAAAGATGTCTACCCTTAGGTGTGATCGCCAGCGACAGCAGGATACTTGCACCGAAAAAAAGTCCCAGACGTTCCAGTAAAAAAGACATCACGCACGCCACCGAAAGGAGGAGAGAATAGCGCCCGCATCTGTAAAAGGGATCTCCTAAAGGGGAGGAACCAATTTTATCCCGCAACATCTTATTGGACCGTGTACTAAAATCAACGTGGGGGTAGTCGTTTTCTACACGTGAGCTGAAAAGAAGGGTTAACCGAGAAGAAGTTTATAAGGACACCCCTGAACATCCAGGTCAAAGGAAGTAGAAAAAGGCACGAGGTCTTGCGAAATTGATCGAAAAAGAAATCCTACCCGAATATACCCAGGAACTGAACGCCCTCCACAGAAAAGAACAAAAATCGAGGAATCCTTCATACTCTGAAGAATAAGGAGGCAAGCCTTCAGAGAGAACGAAAAGCCCTGGGCTGAAGCGCTTCGCACAGCATCCCAGTGGGACGAAAAAAGGGGAAAGAAACTTTCCAATTTCTAAGCGCCAACCGAGCGGCAAAGTTCAGTAGACGGGAAAATGCGGGCCCGCAACGCCGGCGAACTCCGCAATCGGAAGGGAGGGGAGTCATCCAGAAAAACGGAGGACGGGCAATCAGTATGCAGCACCTCATCGTGGGAGCCCAAGAGAGTCAAAATGTTTTGGAAGGGAGAAAAGACAAGGCACCAAGGAATCCCTTTGGAGCGACCTTTTTCTGCACGTTGGGGAAGGGAAAGGACCCCGAAAAATAAAAAAGGGGAAAAACCCCAAAACCCCCAAAAAAAAAACGAAGGACGTTAACGTCTCCGCGTCGGAACTGCTGCGCTTCTCACGAGGGCAGGGGGAAGAAAGTCGGTGAAGAAAAAAACTCTCCAGTTAAACAATTACGATAAAAGAAATCGGGAGGAAAGAGTTTGAAGATGGACAAAAGAAGGGAAGGGGGGAAAGACTGAAGTTTCAGAAAACGAGGAGATAACCCCCGACCCTCTGCTGGGAAGAAGAGAGAGCCACGTCAAAAAACGGAGGCCTACACGCATTATATCCGTTCCACCAGAGTGGAAATCATTTGGTTTGGAACCAAATACTGAGAAACTTGGAAAGGAAAAACGCGGTGGGGGGAGGAGGAAAAGGGTGGTTGCATAATGCAATGGCTTGGTTGCAGTCGTAGAAGCCCGGGGTGACGGGGGTGGAATCGTCAACCAAGCGGGGAAAACGGAACCCATCGGGGTGCTAGGCGGGCTCTGGGTCAGGGACGCAAGCTGGCTGGGGGGGTTTTAACAACGTAAACTCAAATCCATCAAGGGCGCCAAAGTCCCACGGTCTCCATGATTTTGCCAGAAAGTAAGGAAAAAGGACCTGGAAAAAAAAAAAAGGGCTTACACCACATGATGTGTGTGGAGGGGGACAGAAAACAGTGTCCGGTTGGACGATAGGGGGAAAGACGGGGGAGCATCTGTTTTCAGGAATTCACACCTTGCCAAGGAGAGATGAAGGGGATCATCTTGGGGGGGGAAGAAAGGAACACAGCACGGCAGGCCCCTCCGCGTCCTTGAAAACACAAGATGCCGACGCAGGTCTAAGGAAGGAAAAGAAGAAAAGAGCAAATTCACTGTCAGCCGGGCGTTCTGACGCGGAAAAAAAAAAAAAATCAATCACAGCAAGGAAGGGGGGCGTCTTTGCCCCGAATTGGAAAGGGGCGAAGGGAGCAAGAATCAACATCAAACTGTGCATTCCCTTGCTGTTCGTGACGGAAAAGGGGGAGTGAAGCGCCTTTAAGGACGAGCTGGCGATCTTGAACATTCTGGTAAAGAAACAGGAGTGGGGGGGGGGAGTCGCGAGCGGGAAAAAAAGAAAAGCGCGCGAACGGAACGGAGAAAGGCCTGCACTATGCACTCGTGCTCTATCGCGCAGTTAAAAAAGAGGGAAGGGGCGTCTGCCGCCGCGTTCCTGGCCATCAAGCGCTGGGAAGATGATTGTTAACAAACAAAGG